>AUXO017219812.1_pt1 | contig 12281 bp, 7 predicted proteins | sample 768731 | NCBI WGS metagenome assembly AUXO01 (sample SAMN02715735, study PRJNA202380) | gut metagenome | biome: sheep rumen | host: Ovis aries | place: New Zealand: Palmerston North | reverse complement strand
ATCCTTATTGGGCGGTAAGTTCACTCTGGCAAAATTCAGCACCTGCTCCGCAAACTTAAGATAGTAAATGCCGGAAGCCCAACCAATCCTGCCATAACCTGTAAGATCAACCTCATGTTTTTCTGTAACATCGATAAGCATAAGCTCCGGATCATATTTTTTTAGTGCATCAAGTACCTTTTTAGTATTTCCATGATGCTTGCTGTAGTACACAATAGCCGTCTTCCCCATCAAAACTCTTCTTACTCCATTTCACCTGTTTCTTTGCTGATTCTTATAGTGCTATTTCCCATGAGTGGCATAATTTTACCATCATCATTAATAAGTCCAAGCCCGAAGCACCATGCATCCGGACTCTCAAAAGAATCGACTATAACAAGATTTTCAGCAAGTTTTTCCTGTAAAATCTTTCGCGCTTGTTCCTTGTTAATCATTATCTGCTGTTCCTACCTAATACAACGCATTCAAAAATCCTGCTACTTACCCATTAATAACTTTGACTAAGGCTTTCCCAATCTCTAAAACATCTTCTTCTGAATTGTTTTTCCCAAAAGATATCCTTATGGTTCCTTCTGCCAATCCTTTATCCATTCCTATAGCTTTCAGCACATGCGATATCTGTGTTCTTTGGCTATCACATGCAGAGCCCGTTGATATACATATTCCCATCAAGTCTAATCTGTGCAAGATTGACTCTCCTTCAAGACCATCGAAAGACAAGCTCATATTTCCAGGAATATGGTTATAGTAACCATTACGTACATAGCTAATACCATTGTCTCTAAGCAAGTTCTCTATTATGCTCTCATACTTAAGTAGTTTTTCTTTACTTTCCTCCATATGCTTCACATTGTTTTCTAATGCTTTGGCCATGCCTATTATGGAAGCTACATTCTCTGTTCCCGAGCGTAGTCCTCTCTCCTGTGCTCCACCATCATTATGAGGTTGAATCACTGCTCCTTTACGAACATATAAAAAGCCAATCCCTTTAGGTCCATTAAACTTATGAGCTGAAGCAGAAAGAAAATCAATTTTCCACTTCTTTACATCTATAGGAATATGGCCTGCAGCCTGAACTGCATCCGTGTGAAAATAAGCACCATGCTTATGAGCAACTTCAGCAAGTTCTTTAACTGGTTCTATCGACCCAATCTCATTGTTTGCCATCATAACTGAAACAAGAGTTGTTTCACATGATGCCACCGGTTCATCTCCTCTTCTAAGCAAATTATCTAGCTCTTCAGGATTCACTAAGCCTTTCTCATCAGCTGAAAGGTATTTTACTGTTGCCCCATTCTCCTCCATGTGTTTACATGCTTTGAGAACGGCATGATGCTCGATTTCGGACGTAATAATATGCTTTATATCCGTTGGAAATCCAAAATTCTTAATAACCCAATTATTGCTTTCTGTTCCTCCGGAAGTAAAATAAATCTCATCCGGATCTGCATTAATACATTTTGCAATAACACTTCTCGCATTCTTTATGGCCAGTTTAGCTTTTCTTGAAAATGAATAAGGCTGAGATGGATTTGCATAATCATCTAGCAAATAGGGTTTCATCAACTCAAACGCTTCTATATCAAGTTTAGTCGTAGCTGCATTGTCAGCATAAATCATCTAATCACCCCTACTCGAACAGCTTACATCCTGCCTCTTTGAATTCTTCTATCTTTTCCAAAAGGTCGTTTACAGTGCATCCTAGATAATCAGCCAAGCATTCCATACAATATATATGTTTTGTCTTCTCACCCAGAAGTTTTTTGTTTATCCCAATTATATTTTTTTCAGCAATTTCTTTTCCACACGCAATGCAAGTATTACTCATTTGATACCTCTCGCAGGGAAAAATCAGGAACTGATTTTCCTTTAAATTCCTTATCTAAAATGCCTAGCTGCATTTTTATAATCTGGCGCATTTTTTTTGCCGGACGCAAACAATATCTTTGAAACTCCCTATAATTTACATCATTAACCGACTGTACGTTAGGAAATAATAGCTTCAGATATGCAGTAGCAATTCTCTTCACAGCTTCAGTATCTCTTGTATCTGCTTTGTCAGGAACCTCAACTATTTGATCAACTATAGCTCTATAGCTTGCATCTTCTCGTAATAAATGCATTATAGAACAAAAATATTCTGAGTTTAGTGCCCACCCACACACCTTCAGGTCATCATTCATACGTGGAATATCCCATCCCTTAATGAATCCATGAATACGATCTAAAAGCGCACTTTCTTGAAACAGAGTAGGTAATTCAGAAAACATATTGCTATATTCATCCATGTTATCCTGATCTATATTACCCAAAAATACAACTCCAGCATCTGATTGTCCTGGAATTCCCCCGATGTTATATGTTCCATATTCCATATAACCTTGCATTATCGATCTCATCTCATTGACATCGCCAAATGTGACCAGTTTTACCTCATCAATCGCAACAAAGTCATTTCCATTAATAAATCCAGGTATCTTTTTTCCAACATCATAAAACATCTTTGCTCTAGTTACTTTTCCACCATCTGTAAGTAATCCATATTTACTAACATGACCAAAGAGATATGATTTACCAGTACCTTTCGGAGCTAGCTCAATTATATTGAGCCTTTTTTCAACGAAGGGAAGTAGTCTCATAAGCATTGCAAGCTTTTGATGCTCATCATCATATCCACTCGCATTGTAATCAATAGCTCCTAATATAACATCTATCCACTCGGACGTAGTAAAGTCGTTTCTGACATCCTTGTAATAATCAAGGTCAACGGTATATGGGCAAAAGCTTTTAAAATCTGTGAGTTTTATCTTACCACCAAGTCCTGTTTCTTCATCAGGATACTTATATCCGAGTTCGACAACTCCCCATGTTTCTTTACCATTGATCAAATCTTCTTTACATCGCTCCCACACCCCTAATTCAATAGTGGTATCTTTATTTGATAGCCCAAATTCAGGTAAAGAAAAGCTTATTTCCTGTGTTTGAATGCTTATATCAACTACTATTTTGGTCAGAAATTTAACTCTTTCATTATCTAAAACTATTCTATTCTTAACTCCCGGCCAATCTTCCTTTTTGGGTATGTATTCTTTTATAAATTTAGCAACTTCATCCGCATCAAATTCGCCATTGTCATCTTCAAATCTTTTTAATAACCAATCCCTCAAAAAAGAAGGTAAGCTTAACGAAGAAAAGAAATTGCTTTTCTTTAAATCCTTATAAACAACCATCTCATCAAAGCTGTCTCTAAGCTTATCTATCATAGCTTCCTCCATATTTATAGTAAGTTTGTCTCAGTCATACCTATCACTTCTGCCTTAAACGGTATATCCGAAGCCAATAAAACATCATTTGAGTAAACATCAACCAAATAAGTACCCTTTTTATTCAAATCCGGTAACTCAACAGTAAAGCTCTGTCCGTCTGTTTCTTTGGGCTCATATCGTTTTCTATCAATCACTACTGATACATTATCCAGCTTTGTCTTTGAAAAAATTGATAATACTGCGTCATGCTTTCTCTTGTTAAATCTAACAACATCAGAAACAGTTATCTCAATATTCCCTTTTCCAAGATTCAACTCTATAATTGGTACTGTAATTTCCTCCAATGTTGCACCACCATGAACTTCTACGGATGCAGGCCTTCCACCTCTGAATCTCGAATAATTTGCCAAGACATAATAACCATTAGATTCTGTTGCAAAATCAACCTTTGAAACATCTTCAGTTAAGTCACATACTCTACCACCATGAGCCCCTCTTGAATTGCAATCAACCGGAACGATATTATTCTTAAGAACTGCCATTCTTGTTGCACCATGGTCAGCTATCATTACCACTCGATCGCAGCTTCCGTTCATTAGGCGTACTTTTATTCTTTTTAAGAGTTCATCTATTATATCTAGTTCTTTCGCTAAATAAATCGGAAGTTTTGTTACCGTGTAATCAAAACTATTTTCGCCTTTATGCTTGATTGTATCGATATCCTTTATTGATGGTATTATGTTTGCTCCACCTTGCTCGAATACTTCAATAAACTCTTTGTTGCAAGATGTAATTGATGGTAATTCACATCTACATACGGTGGTATGCATTTGTAAATCATACTCTCCAGCCTTTGACATGATGTAACCCAAAAATTCCGCGCCCATGGCATCGACAAAATAAAGATCTGTTCCTTTCTTGGGTATAGACTCTGTTTTTTCTGCTCTAAAAGGTAATAGTCTATTATAATCACGTTTAACAGCCTGCTCTTCCACTATTGCCTCAAATTCAGGTAGTAGCTTATTTATAACCTTTTGGTATTTATAATCTTGGAAGTATGTATCCAGCAAGTCATTATTAAACTTGTATGGTCTCAAATAGCAATACAAATCTGGGTATACATGCTTAAGTACAAGCATTAACTCATCCTTGCTATATTGCGTACCATATTCATCTAATAATTCAAAAATAGTTTCCCTTTCTATTTGAGTATTATCAGTTAAAAAATATAATGCTTCTCTGCCCTTAATCTTTACCATGTTTGAATAATCTAACGCCTCATCCACAGCATCATCCATGGCTTTAATTAAACACTTTCTTTCATCATACTTATTCCAGAAGTCTTTGTCGGACACATCGAGCTCTAAAATACTTCGATATAACTGCCGCATTAGTACATCTGCTGAATCTGATTTTCTTGCAGCCGTATCTAATGTCCAGTTATTCTTTGCTCCATACATTTTTAGTGCAGTAAAGAAAAGCCACTTTATTCGCTTATCATAAGCCTTCCAATTTCTTGCTATCACTTCTAAGTTTGTTGTTGTGCCAAACTTTTCCTGAATATATGCAGTAAATGTTACCCCGTGACCAAGCTTTGTAATTTCTTCAAGCAAAAATTGCCACTCGCTATCAGTCCCAAAAAGCTCGTTTAATCCATCTACCTCAGGAACATTATCCTTCAGTACATCATATGCGCTGCTTTCTTCAGCGAGCACATATATAGAGTTGGGATATGAGGATTTTCTTTTATTCGTCTTTACATATATACCATGAAAACTCTTGTTCTCAATCATGTAAGAAATTTTGCTTACTCCCGAAATAGAGTCCTCACCTATCTTTATTGATACATCCTTAGGAATGAATGTAATAGACGGGTCTTTCGTTTCTTCCCCATCAACATAATAAATCTGGTTCCTTGTTCTTATATCATCCAACCTCAGATATTTACTACATTTATATGCAACAACAATAATATGTGCATCTGCAGAATTGTATTGTAACAATCTTAAAATAAGCCGTTTAGTTTCATCATCACCATATAGTTTCCAAAATGACAACAATTCTGTGATAAAAATATTTCCTCTTGCAGCTGACAAGTAGTTAAACACTGCTTCTTCTTGAGGGTTTTCATCTTCATTACTGCAAAAATCTTTTAATTCCAGGAAAACATTGCTTCCAACATTAAAATGCTGCTTGAAGCTAGAAAGATCCTGTATATTAGGAATATCTACCAACCTTGGATGGGTATCTTCAGATTTGATATATTTTTCAACTCTTTCTACAACATCTTCTAGCTTCATAACAACCTCCAATTAGCTGTTCTTTATAATTTCCATACCTACAATCATATTGTTCTTAATAAGGTCCTTAAGGTATTTTTTGGCATCTTCTACTGACATACTATCAATTCTCTCAAGTGCGACATTACAGCCAGACTCATTATATTTGAATTCTGCCATCTCACGAAGCTTGTCCTCTATTGACAGCATTCCATACCAATCATATGGATCAGCTGTATTCATTTTTGTCAAATAGTCCCTTACTTCATCAACATCCGTAAGCATTACCGAATATGACTTAATGATTGTTCTAGTAAATGCCTCATCACGTTTTGCTTGATCAGACATAGCCTCAAAGAAATCAGCATGTTCAATAAATTCTATAGCCTTCTCAATTGTAGATGAATCCTGCTGCTTTTTATTTATGGCATTAAATGCTATTTTTGCTGCAGGAATATCCTCTTCCTTCACCATGCTTAACGCAGGAGTACGATATTTGTCAGACCATTCCTTCGGACTTATTGTACCAGTTTTACTGTTCCATAAATTTCTCAGCTTTGTTGCGCCTTGCGAATTCTTAAAATCTTCAACTTTCTGCTGCACCGTGCTCTGATAGTTTGCCTTTTCATCTGTGAACATTCCAACAGGAAGCGTCTGATATAACGCTGCTATCTCATCATCAGCCATATCACCAATTAAGAATGAGCAAGCTTTCTTAAATAAGCCAACCTGATTTGTATAAAATTCGTTGAAAGCTTCTCCATTTATACGGATCTGCTCTAAGAACTCCTCTCTCTTTGAATCCAAAAGCTGTCCAGTCTTCTTTAAGTCATAAAGCATTTCCATCAATCGGCTAAGATCTTCCCAATAATTCCTAGCATACAAAAACGATATTTTTATAAAATTGGTTTTATCACACCATTCTCTTATACAACCATCAAAAGATATCGTTTTAGGAATATACTCATTACTTACCTCAACAATCTTATACTCAAGTATTACTTCCTTAATCTTCTGTTCTGCAGTTTCCTGGTTCCACACCCAATTAGCTGCATCAACCTCAAACTTCTTTTTTAGTTTATTAATGTACTGCCCATCATCTCCAACGCTTTCCGATAACCTAAGCAGTTCCCCATTCTCATATTCTTTTAAGTATTCCTGCATTCCTGCAATACAGTTTTCCTTGGTCACAAGTGTTTTCATATCCTCACGAAGCTGAGAATCATCTATAAACATCTGACCAATAAAAAGCGCTATATCGCTATCAGTCTTGCCACCATAATTTATATTGTTAGCAATGCCACTATACGCACGAAGCAATTCCTTAACTCTATCAGGTGCCCCTACCGATGGATAATTCGACAAAACATTCTCTATGCACCAAATAGGGAAAGATAGTTCTTTCATCTTTTGGCGAATATGTTCCCTCGTGTTTTCAACTGATGAGCATAAATTTACAGGAATCTCAAAAATCTCTGCAGAAGCCTCATTGAACATCTTCTCTGCAGGAGTCAACGTTCCAATGTATTTCTCCTTGTATCTAGGAATAGGTGTAATCTGATGCTTGATTATCTCAGACACCATTTCTTTTAATTTATCTACTGAAAGTGGATCAGATGTCGTTCCATCAGTCCATGTATAGCTTCCATCCGTATACTCTTTTAGAATAAAGCCAATCACAAAAGCAGTTAAGTTACACGGCATGATTCCAAAAGGTTCGCATTTCAGCTCATCATAAATACGACTAATGGATATTCTTCCTTCATTCTTGAAGGCCTCATCCATCATTTCCTTGACATGAATTTTAATTTTTGATATTAGGGCAGTCTTATTGCTCTCCCAATACTCAGCACCACTCTGCCATATACCCTCTCCAATGTAGAACTCAAGCTTTGTAGCAGGATTGGCAGATCTATAAGCTCCTTGCACATTCTCCTTTGCGCCACACTCAACTCCTGAAGGTAAGGAATTAGCCTGCCACATGGTATCTGTTACAGCTTGCCCTGTCTCTAATCCACATGGATATTTGCTTCTATCTATCGATACCATCTCCGATAAAAGCTGCTCAAGGTTAGATACCCTCTCTCCTTCTGGCTTATCCTTACTGTAGATAATAAATTCCCCGTCAGTAATTCTGCTTCGCCATTTTCTTAATACATCCTTAGCGTTATTCTCGTATTGTGTAGCAATAGTGTTCTGTTTTCCACGCTGATACATTGAGTTTGCCATTGCATCAACATACTGCTCAAATAAATCCTCTCCAAATGGTGTTATAGACGCATCTATAAAAAGAACGTTATAACTATCATCATCAAGAATCGCTTTGATAGCCTTGCCTATAACTGCACTTTCAGCATCATCTTTTGCATAAGTTACTACCGCACTTATCTTGTTTCCTAATTCACCCGCTTGTTCTCTAAGCCTATTAACAACTTGCTTAAAATCAGTGGAAGATGCACTTTTAAGCTCATATCTAAGCTTTAACGCACCATTCAACGATATTGCAGAATTAATATCCCCTTCCAATACCAGCTGCGAAGTTGTCTTCTTTCGAACATCCTCCTTCAGCTTATCAACCGCTGCTGAATCACTAGCATTAACCAGGGCTGAGTACTGAGTTTTGCCCGCTCCCAAGGGCTTTTTGTACAATATCTCTGCCCTAACCAATGAATCTGCAATGCGAGTTGCTTCCTGGTTTTCCATATCAGATCCTTCAAAGGCATTGTTAACATTTTTCTCATTTGGAATAAAAAGTTCTACAGCATCTCCAACTCTCTGAGAAATAGCCTCTAAAAGCAAGATTGTCTTTAATACTCTCGCATGGTCTTTACTTGGAAGAGTTCCCGCTTCAGCTCTAGAATAGCAATCCAAAATCGACCTAATATCATGGGATAAATACTCTTTTCCTTTTTCATAAAAGAAGTCCCATAACATATCAACTGTTAATAATGGATTTTCATCATAAGGTCCATAATTATCAATAAACCATTGGAATCCCTTTATTTCGTCCCCTCTGTCATTCTTAATAAAGTCAAACATACTTCTCTGATTCGAATCAAAAGCCGAAGAAATATGCTTAAGTAAAAGTGCTGTATATGGATGAATTGGAAGAATATTCTTCATTTCTTCATCCGTAATTCGAGCTTTTTCTTTAACTAGCTTTCTTGAATCATTAGTACGATCATACAATTCATCAACTGTATCATTCCAATCCTCAAAGACCTGTGGATCCTTGTTCTTTTCCATTGCTGCACCCATAAGTCTGAATGCCATGTTTTCTGGAAGTTCAATATTACATATAGGATTAACAAAACGACCTAGGATTTTTTTCCAATCCTGATCTGTTTCTGGGAAAATATGAGTGACATTGTGCGTCACAATAAACATGTAAAATGGCACACTTCCGCTCAAATCAACAATTTTCTGAAAGCCGGTTAACGCTCTCATGTTATTTCTAAAATACTCTGTAAACTCGTCCCAAATAAAAACAATTGCCTTTAATTCATTTTCTTTTATTACATCTTCTATCCACTCGACTAACCCATCAACATCCATTGTCAATGCTGTGAAATGACGTTCATCAGCAACCTTCATTATTTTATTCATGAGTGTTGATAAGCTATCCCCTGAATAAGACTTTAGCTTCTCAATAATCGCATCGACATCATCGCCTCCAAAAAGATCAGAATAATTCTCTGCTACCAAGGAATTGAAATATGCTTTATTTGTATTATCTGATAACCAGTCAATTGTCGAATCTTTTAAAGCTGCTTTACCAGTTCCAAAGCCATGCTCATCTAATGCAGCAACAATGCTCTGTTGTAAAGCAAAAACCAGGTTAGCATCACCACGTATATTTGAAGATCCATATCTGTGGACTGTAAGAATCTTTCCATCATTCTTTAGCTGCTGAAACTGATTAAACAGGTCATTGCTAAGCTGATCCGAATACTTTTCAAAATATTCTTTTGTATCTTCTTCTGATGCATCTAATAGCTTCTTCAGCGTAAGGACAGCATGAGATTTACCAGTACCATAGGCACCTTCAACCCACACTGATACTTTTTGTCTTCTGGACAATACACTGATAGTATCCTTCAGTAATTTTACAAAAGTTTCATGTGGGTAATATTTTTTCCATATTTCTGGATTCTTAGTAATGATTGCCTCATTTACCTGAGGAAAATACTCCGGGTCAATATCAAAATAATGACGATATTTATCTAACATTCTTATTCCTCCATCAGAACAAATCTAAAACGTCCAACGCAGTTTTATCACTACGTAAAGTTATATTATCCAGATCTAATGTAAAGGATGCATTGATAAAGTCAGGATAATTAACACTTAAGCCATTAAGTATTCTTTCCATCTCGTCACGATTTATTCCAAATATCTCTGTAGGACTAACTCCATCGCTATCTATATCATGATTGAGTAGTCTGCTAAGCGTAAACTGATGATAATTTCCACATGCTTCAGCAAATTTATACAACGAATACAGGACAACCTTGGGATCTGGTGCCTGCCATGATGTTCTCACAAAAGACACCATTTTGTTCTTCTCTTTGTTTCCTTCGCCAAGGCCAACATCTTTCAGTGGAAGTTCTACCAGCCTTCCAAGCGAACTCCATATATCGTTAACCCAACTCTCTTTTGCTCCATCATTAACCAGCAAAGATATCGCATAATCCTTTGCATATGATTCTCCTAAATGGAAACGCTTAACATACCAGTTTACCTGTGGTGTATATGCTAGATTAGTTAATATAATTGCCCATGCACTTTCTGTATCGATACCTATGTTTTCTACTACTTCTGCAGTTTTAGTAAATCCACTGCTATCCAACAAGTTAGCATCTCTCAAGAAACGCTTAAAAAAGCTATACATCTGTGATCCAAGTGAATGCTTCTGATCAAACTCATTCTTGTATTCAAAATACTGATTAATCCACTCCATTTTAGGTGCATGATGTGAATAACAGTTTAAACTTTTGTTTTCTGACATTATTAACCCTCCTTTAGGCATTTCTAACGATTTATATCTTAAGCATCCTTTCTCGGCTTTATGACACTGTGCACAATGTACACATGAAGAACTAATCTTCAGTTTGCCATCTTTCATACTTATGCAGCCATTGTGACAATCTGCTTCGCACTCCCTGCACAAAACACAACTAGCTGCTCTCCTAAATACATTCTTTAAAAGTTTTACAAACAGCGGATTCTCTTTTGATAGTGCATCATCGAATTTCACTTCATACCCATTCTCTTGATCATTCACTTCAAAAGAGTACTCTTTATCCCTAAATAAAATCCTGTATGGCGATTCATCAGTTATAAGTACACCTATTGTTACAATCCACGTTTTCCAATCTGTCTGCGGATTAGTAACTGTAATAATTTGTTTCTCTGACTTCTTTTCTTCTTTGTAGCCTATTTTTATAGATAAATCTCTACCATTCTTTCTTGCTTTCCAGCCTCCGTTAGCAATAAACTCTTCAAGCTTTTGATCATTCTGAAAATCCTTTTTGTACAAATCTTTTATTACATCAATGTACGAGTTGAATTCACTCGTATACCATACCTGGCACATATACTCATTTCGTTCAGCTGCTCTAGGGCAAACCAGACATCCAGCTCGTCGATTTCCCTTCTTGTATGCCTTATTAAGATAAAGATTCTCTCTGAAAATGTATAAATACAATTCAGCTGAATTCCACTCGAGAATAGGATTGCAACTATACTGTCCTTTATGTTTTTCTCCAAGACTGACATAATCATATTCACTTCTTGCCAGACTTTCACTTGCCCTTACACCAACAAAAGCCATTCCAGTAAAATTAGTTTTTCCTGTATGTTCACGAAGCGCTATTATCTGTGGTGCAGTTTTATGAACACTGCAACACCATCTAGATACTGTTGCAGGCGGTCCAAATAATCTCCATGATTCAAGAGGATTTCTTCCAGAAGATGCCCTAATAAACTCAATATCTGCTCTGTTGCACTCGTTTTCTATATAATCAACTGTCTCATAAGTATCCGGAAATTCCATTCCGGTATCACCAAACAACACTTTAAATGCATTTCCAGGAAGAGCTTTTTTTACTAAATCGAGAGTTACTACGCTATCCTTCCCACCGCTAAACGCAACATAAAACACATCAACTTTCTTCTTATGCTCCACATAAGTGTTATAGATATTTTTTATGGTTTCTTGCACTAAGCTCTCTAGAATATTATTGTTCTTAGACACCATTTGAGAGATGTCTACAAATTCCAACTTCTCTCCTTCTGCTAGTTCATCAAAATAGAAATCTACAGAAGGCGCATTATTAACAGATCCTCCTCTTGTCGCTGCAATTTTTCGACCTTTATACCAATAATTATTTGCTTCTGCCCACATTATAGGAAATGTATCATCTTTATCATATTTCCAATGATTATCAAATCCTAATAAATCCATTTCTTTATAATAAACTGGTCTTGGTTCCTTACTGAATCCTAATGGAGAACTATTGAGCAATAATCCTCCAGTTTCCGGATCCCATTCATATGTGTACATACTTTATCCCCTTTTATTCCTGGCTGTATTTGCCTTAATTAGTATTTTTTCAATTCCAACAAAACTTTTCCGCGAAATATAACCTTTCTCCTTCAAAAACTCTATAGCATCACCTGAATCAAGACGTATATCACTTTTACTCAAAACATCAATTACTAAATCCTCAAATGT
>AUXO010236898.1_pt1 | contig 12282 bp, 14 predicted proteins | sample 768731 | NCBI WGS metagenome assembly AUXO01 (sample SAMN02715735, study PRJNA202380) | gut metagenome | biome: sheep rumen | host: Ovis aries | place: New Zealand: Palmerston North | reverse complement strand
GTTTTTTTCAGCACAGAATTAGTTAAGATATTTTTTTTCGTAGTCAGATAGAGGAATGGGTTTACTGTAGTAATAGCCTTGAATTATTTCGCATCCTAAAGTGCGCAATTTGTCTACTTGGGTTTTGCTTTCTGCTCCTTCGGCAAGACAGACAAAGCCTAGTTCTTTTGCAAGACCTATGATGTGGCGAAGTACAATAATATCTTCTTTGCGTTCGTTGTCTGTTGCAATTGTGTCTACAAAACTTTTGTCGACTTTTAATGTATCAATGGGCATTTGGGTTAAAAGCGAAAGGGAAGAATAGCCGGTTCCAAAATCGTCCATAGAAATTTTAAAACCTTTACTTCTTAATTCTTTCAGAACAGAAAGCATGTGATCCATGTCATCATAGGTTGCACTTTCGGTAAGTTCAAAATCTATAAGATTGTGTTCAACTTCATAAGAATCAACTATGCCAACTAGTTTGTCTATAAGTTTTTCGTCATACATGCGACTTCGAGAAAGATTTATTGAAATGGGATACAAAGCTTTTCCTTCTTTCTTCCAACGTGCAAATGCAGCGCACACTTTTTTTAAAACGATGTCATCTAATTGCGCAATAGAACCGTCTTTTTCAAAGAAAGGAACAAATCTGTAGGGTGGCAAAAATTCTTTGTTTTTGTAATTCCAGCGAATAAGTGCTTCTGCTCCTTTAATTTTTTCTGTTTTGATATCAACTTTTGGTTGAAGGTAAACAAGAAATTCATCTTGTTCAATTGCAGTTTCTACATAGGCTTTTATATAGTTACCCCAAGAGATGTCATCGTGCATTTTGTCTGTGTAAAAAATAATTTCTGTTCCTTTGCGATTTGTACAAAGTGATTGCGCAACTTTTGCTACATCTGCAACACGGTTTCCCGAAAGCATTGCTCTTTGCATGGGAACAACTCCGCATTTGTAGTAAACTTTGTAAAAAGGATCTTCTTCTAAAACAGAAAGTTGTTCAAAAAAATCTTGAAGTTTTTGTGTAAGTTCTTCTTGTGGCATGTCTTTCAAAAGCATTGCAAAATTGTCGTTATGACAGCGAGCACTTGCGTAAACAAAATCTGCTTTTTCCATGGCATTAACTACATTTTTTAAAACTTTATTTGCCGCAATGTGACCGTATGCTTCGTTAATTACGCGGAACTGTTTTATATCAAAATGTGCAAATGCATAATCGGTAATGTTTTTGTCTGCAGGAACTTCAAGAAATGCTTCTAAATGATTCCAGTTATATTCACCTGTTATTACATCAGTAAAGGCAGATTTAAACAGTACTTCTTTTTCAAAGTTTTCAAAATTATCGTTTACAACATGAACTGCTCTGTCTTCGTATAACTTCCATTCGTGCAAGATTCTATTTTTTTTGTAACTATGAAAAACGCTTATTACTTTTGCATCTTCTTGAATACATAAGTCGCTGTAGGGTCTGTGTGCATTGTCTTCTTTTGCAATTTGTGAAAATAAATTTTTTATGAAAGGAAAGTTTATTTCTACATCGTCATCAATTTCTATTGAATAAAAAAATGCTTCATCAAGTTCAATTGATTTTAATTGAGTTGGATATTGTATGCGTGTGTCGTTAGGTCTGTATTCAATACCAATAACTTCTTTTTGCAAATCTTGTATGAAGAAAACACCAGGATAGTCGTAAGTTCCAAAAGCGTTTGTATATTCTTCAATACACTGTGGAACTTTCCCTTTGTAAAAATCGTGAATGTCTTCTTCTGATACTTCTGCATAATAGAGAATTCTTTTTGGTTTATATAACTGATTTAATTTGTTGATGAACATTCTTCCCATCCTTTACAAACATCGCACCAACCAACTGCTTCTGTAATTTTTTCTAATTCGTTTGGAGTAAGTTTAACAGATGTAAATTCATTTCCACCTGCAGGATACACATATTCAAAGCGTTTCATTGAAACATCAAGCCACACAGGAATTTCTTTAGGAACATCAAAAGGACAAACTCCTCCAGGGGCAAAACCTGTTATTGCTTCAACTTGGTCGCGAGCAATCATGCTAGGTTTTGTGTGAAAGAGTGATTTAAATTTAGAACTGTTAACGCGTCCGTCTCCTGCCATAACTACGATGACAGGTTTTTCATCTACAACAAATGAAAGTGTTTTTGCAATTTCCGCTTGTGAACAACCAAGCTGTTGTGCTGCGTGTTCAACAGTATCAATCGTTTGTGTGTGTTCAGTGAGTCTATCTGCGTATCCTTTTTTTGTAAGGAAGTCAAAAACTTTTTTGTTTATCATAAAACTATAATACACTTTACAAAGGCAATAGTCAACGAATGGAAGAACATGTTCTTGAATGTCTTAAGTCTTTGGTATAATAATATAAGAGGTCTGAGTTGGAGGATACAATGAACGGTAAACTGGTTACGGAGTACGATGACTTTCTGCATGAGAATCGAATTAAAGTTAACAGATACATGAATCGTGTTTTGTGGTTTTTTGTGTTAACCGGTCCTGCAATTGCCTTGGGAATTAAGACAGGCACTTTTCATGATATTTCTTACCTTACTTGTGTTTGCATTTCTGCAACAGTTGTTGTTTTGTCGGCAATTCATCTTCTATTGTACAGAAAGTTTCCCAGCAGTTCTTTTACTTGTGTCTTTGCACTTACGGCTTTGGATGCTCTTATTGTTTACATGTATTGTTCGCATGTAAGCATTTATTTGACTTGGTTTTTAGTTCCGCTTTTAAGTCTTTTGTTTTGTGAAAAGTATTTGTATTTTTTTGCAACTGGAATGAATTACATTCTGATGGGTTTGGCTACTTGGATTGTTGCTCCGTATAAAGCAGCTTTTAGCAGTGATTACAATACTGCAAGCTCTTACTTTTTAAATACAATTTCTGGCTTTACTATTGAAACAATTATTATGTTTGTGTCTGGGTTCATTATTGGAAAACTTACCTTAGAGTACTTTAAAAAACTTTTTTCTCAGTATGAACAAATTAAGAATCAGGAAAAAGAAATGGAAGAAAAAATGAATATTCTTGATTCTATGGCAGAAATTTATGACAATGTAAACCTTATTGATTTTGTTCATAATACTGAAATGTCTTTGCGCGATTCTGAACAAAGAAAACATGGCATTGATTTAAGAAGTCAAACTCATACGCTTATGAATCAGAAAATTTGTAAGCAAGTTATGCCTGACCAACTGGATGAGTTTTTAACTTTTACAAACATAAAGACAGTTCGGTCTCGTCTTTCACAAAAAAAATTAATCAGTGCAGATTTTATAGATGTAATTTCTGGCTGGTTCCGTGCTCAGTATATTACTGTTGATTCTACGTTAGACGGAATTCCGAATGTAGTTATTTATACTACACGAAATGTAGATGATGAAAAGCGCCGAGAAGAGAATCTTATTCGAATTTCTATGACTGATGAAATGACTCGTCTTTATAACCGTCGCTGCTATGACGAAGACCTAAAACAAATTCGCGAAGGAACACTAATGGATAACTTTGTTCTTTTTGCAATTGATGTTAATGGTCTTAAAAAAGTGAATGATACAAAAGGACATGCTGCTGGTGATGAATTGATTAAAGGTGCAGCAAATTGTCTTGCTTTGTCTATTGGAAATAAGGGTAAAGTGTACAGAACTGGTGGTGATGAGTTTATGGCTGTTGTTCAGACAGAAAATCCTGAACAGTTACGAAATGCTATAAAAGACAAAACAAAAGAATGGCACGGAATTTATACAGAAGAAATAACCATGTCTATAGGATATGCATCTCATAAAGAAAATCCTGATGCATCAATAGACGACTTAGAGCACATTGCAGACACAGATATGTACAACGATAAAGAACGTTTTTACAAAGAGCGCGGATTGGACAGAAGACGCTAAGAGCTTACTAACTCATAGCTGTTTTGTGTTAGTTCACAGAGTGTGTCAAAGTCGGTTACTGCTGTAAGTAGAATGGTAATCCAATGTTTTTTGTTCATGTGATAGGCTTTAAAAATTGATTTGTTATCAATGAGTGTGGGAATAGTGTTTTCATCTGCTTTGAGGTTTACGACAAAGACTTCTTCTTCAGACTTTAGTCCCAGTTGTCTGTATTTTATTTTCATAATAAGTGCAAACCATTTGTTGTTGGAACAGCGGAAGACACAAGCGTCTGGAGTTGACTCCCAAGGAAAATCTGGGTTTGCTGAAAAGTGCGACTGTAAGTAAGATACATATTTGTCGCGTAGGTTTTTTGTTTCAAAACAGTTGCTTTTAATACTTTCGATTATATTCTGAACTGCTTCTCTTAGTTTTGCAACAAAAGCTCCATTAACAGTGGGCATATCAAAAAGAGCATATTGTTCATTTGTTGTTGCATCGAAGACATGAACTTCTAGCTTTTGCTTTTCTGCATCAAGATGTAGTTCTGCAAAAAAACTTCCGTCTAAAATGTTCTTACGTAAAAAATAGTCTTTGTTTTTTGTAAGTGTAAAACCTGCAGCAGTTAGTGAAGATATTTTTAACTTTGCTGAACAAAACAAGTAGCTGTAATCCATTTGTGTTTTTAATCCTCGTAATCATGGTCGTATGATTGTCGCCAATCTTTTTTGTTTTTCCAGTTGGTAGATTTTTCTTGCAGCATTTCTGCATCTTCTCTTCCCTGAATTATTCGCCATTTGTCAAAGTCTTTTGAAAGCGGTTTTTTGTCTTTGTTCTTTTCGCGTAAGTCTTCTTCACCATTTGCCATGAACTTTACTCCTTCCTATAACAAATGACACTGAAAAGAATTTCTCCTTTTGTGTGACCAGGAAGATTATAAACTTCAAGTGTTTTTCCTTCAAGATCAATAACATCACCACCAGAGATAGATGTTCCCGTGGGCTCTTCTTGAGTCTGCGGGATTTTTAATAGCGTTTCCCCCCTCTTGTCTTATTCCCCAAACTGTAGCATACTTTATTTGCTATGAAGAATTTTCGTGTAAAACTTTTGCATTGTTTTGTTTTACTTTGCCTTTGTGCAATGTCTTTCTTTACTGTTTCTTGCGAATCTTTGGGGCAACTGTTGGGGGCTATGAGTCTTCCTTCGCTCTCTATGGATTCGGTTTCTATAAAAGGGCTTGATCTTGAAGGCATTACTTTTGCCTGTGACTATTCCATAACAAATCCTTATCCTGTTGCTTTTTCCATTAAACAACTTGCTGCTGACATAAATTATGAAGGCGGAACTTTTACAAAACTTAGTTCTGAAAATGGTGTGTCTGTTGCTTCTCGTTCTACAAAGCGTAATTCGCTAACGGTAAAAATTCCTTACGACACAATTCTTTCTTTTGCTAAAAAAACAAATGGAAAATCTTCTTTGCCTTTTACTCTTGATGGTTCGCTTGCTCTTGATATGTCTGCGGTAAGTTTGTTTGAAGGTGATAGTTTTTCAATTCCATTCACAAAGAATTTTTCTGTTCCTGTGGTAAAGCCTCAGTTTTCTGTTTCTAATGCAAAGGTTGTGCTTCCTTCTGCAGAAGATCTTTACAAACAAATTCTTTCAAGCGGACAAAATGCTCTTAATTCTGCTGCTGTTGCTACTGCTTTAATTACGGCTCAGAATCTTACGGAAGACATGCTTAAGGGAATTAATATAAACATTGATTTTACTTTTGATCTGAATGTGGCAAATCAGGGAACTGCTGCATGGAAGTTTTTGGTTAATGACTGTGCTCTTAAAACAAATACAGGTTCTCTTCTTTCGGTAACTCCTGGAACAAGTAAAGCAATTTCTTCTTCAAGCGGAACGGTTCCTATGAAAGTTTCTCTTAACACTGTGCAAGCTGCTTCCTTTATTGTTCAGTTGTTAACAAAGAAAGGTGGTAACCCTACATTCCAATTGTCGAGTGCTCTTTCATTTCCTGAATTGTCTTATGCTCCCAATTTGCCGCTTTCTTATTCTTACGAAATACCGCTTAGAACTATTGCAACAAAGTAGAAAATTTTATTTGCGCAATAATTCTTTAGTTACTTCAATGACTCCTCTGTGATGCAAAGAGCGTGGTTCAAAATGAATGACTGAATACACTAACTGCATAACAAGACCGGCTCCAAAGGTGCTTATAACTGTTCCAATTCCAACGGGTCCGCCGAGGAGCCAACCTGCTAACAGAACAACTGCCCATAACATTATTTCTACAATTCCAATAGGAACTTTTGGCATTCGTTTCCCCAAGCCAACTAAAAGTGAATCTCGAGGTCCGCAACACTGCTGGCTTTTCATATACACTGCCATACCTAATGCCATAAAAACAAAACCTACAAGCATAATGCCTATGCCTAAAAACATATTTGTGTTTAGTGGAAAAGGATTAATGGTGTTAAAGAACTGCACAAAGTTTCCTGTTGCAAGTGCGTCAATAATTGTTCCGTAACCAATTTTTTCTTTGAGTAGAATATCAATTCCCAAAACAACAAGTGCAATAAGGGTCATGATAATTCCGTAATTGAAGGGAGTATGACTGGCTATTCCCATTCCCAAACAATCCCAAGGAGCAAGTCCTATGTTTGCAAAGATGGTAAGGTGAACGCCAAAAGAAAAAATAAACAGCCCAAAAAAAATTTGCAACCATTCAAGCAGGATTTTTCGCATGAACTGATACTACAATTTTCTGGGCTGTCGGGTCAACAATTATTTGTTTTTAAGTAAGTCGCGAATTTCTTCCAAGAGAACTGCTTCATCTGATTTAACAACTGCAGGCGGTTCTTCTGGTTTTTCTGCTTCCTTCTTCTTAAACTTTTCGAAAATCTGAATGACAACGAAAATACAGAAGGCAACAATTAAAAAGTCGACAATCGTCTGAATAAAAACACCGTACTTAATTTCAGTTTCGCCAATTTTAAGCATGAGCGAAGTAAAATCAATTTTACCCAGTGCAAGTCCAATCAGTGGCATAATGATGTCGTTTACCAGGCTTGTAACAATCTTTCCGAATGCACCGCCTATAATTACACCAACTGCCATATCAATCACGTTTCCCCGTGAAATGAATTTTTTGAATGCACTTAATTCTTTACCAGCTGCACTCAGTCCATCTTTTAAGTTTGCCATATTGTATACCTCTTGGTTCATTATACGCGTTCTTTTGTTATTTGGCAAACAGTTATAGAAAAAATCTATATCTCATATAAAAAAGAAGTATTTGTGGAACTTTGAAAAAAAGTATATAACCTAGCGTATCACTAGGATATAAACGAGGTGAAGCATGACTAAAAATTTCGAATTAAAAAAGTTTCTTTTCCGCCTGTTCCCTGTGTTAGGAATTCTTTTAGCACTTGCGGTAAATGCATTTATTCCTAACAGCGTGCAACATCCTGTTTCTGTTCAGCCCTATTATGAAAGACTTTTGTTTGCACTTTTGGTACTTGCTGCAGTGGTTTTTGTTCTTTCGTTTTTTATTCCAAAACTGCACGACTCTCTTACACAAAAGGGTCCCTTTCTTTTGGGAGCAGCGGGAGTTGTTATTGTTATTAATTTGGTAACTGCAAAATTTGCTCTCTTACCGGTAATCTTCTTTCCCAGTTACGACAACATTTTGGCCATTTTTGTAGAACAGACAGAATTGTTAGGAAAATGTATTTGGTATTCATTTAGACTTTTGCTTTTAGGAGTTTTCTGGGGAATTGTTGTTGGATTTATTACAGGTGTCTTTTTGGGATTTTCAAAAAAAGTATATTACTGGATAAATCCCTACATCAAATTGATTGGACCTATTCCGGCAACCGCTTGGATTCCTTTGGTGCTTACTACATTTCCAACACCTTTCGGAGCAAGTGTTTTTATTATTGCACTGGCAGTGTGGTTTCCTGTTCAGCTTATGACAAGTTCTGGAATTCAAAACACGAGCAAAGTGTATTTTGAAGTTGGAAGAACTTTAGGCGCTGGAACTTTCTTTCAAGTTTTTAAGATTGCGGTTCCTGCTGCTTTGCCAAATATTTTCCAGGGAATTTTTAACGGAATATGTGCAGCCTTTATTGCGCTTATGACTGCTGAAATGTTTGGTGCAAAGTATGGAATTGGTTGGTACATAAGTTATCAGAAAGCAATGATGCTGTATTCGGGAGTGTATGCAGGTTTAATTATGATTGCAGTTTTTTGTACGGTTATACTTACGGCATTGTTTAAGGTTCGTGCAAAAGTTTTGAACTGGCAAAAAGGTTTAATTAAATGGTAGGGGCTTCCCTTGTTATAGAGAGGTAAATATGTCTGGAGAAATTAAAATATCAAACATAACAAAAATCTTTAATCAAGGAGAAGCAGAAGAAGTTACTGCTTTAGGAGGAGTTGACTTTACTATTCCAGCAGGAAGTTTTGTTTCGCTTATTGGACCATCAGGTTGTGGTAAAACAACATTGTTGCGTTGTATTGCGGGTTTGGAAAATCCAACGGGGGGAGAGGTAAGTGTAGACGGCACAAAAATTACAAAGCCAGGTAGCGACAGGGGATTTGCTTTTCAACAGGCAAATTTATTTCCTTGGCTTACCATTCGTGAAAACGTTGCTTTTGGTTTGCGTGCCAGACACATTTATAAAGACCGAAAGAATGATGTTGATGCATTTATAAAACTGGTGGGGCTTGAAGGTTTTGAAAAATCGTATCCGCATCAACTGTCAGGCGGTATGAATCAGCGGGCAAGTCTTGCACGTGCACTTGTAGGGCATCCAAAAATTCTTTTGCTTGATGAACCCTTGGGTGCTTTGGATGCTTTTACTCGAATGACTATGCAAGATGAAATTCTTCGTTTGTGGAAAGAGCACAATACAACTATGGTTATGGTTACTCACGATGTTGATGAAGCGGTATATCTTTCTGATTATGTTGTGGTAATGAGCCCTCGTCCTGCAAAAGTAGAAAAAATTATAAAAGTAGATTTGAGTCATCCTCGTGCACGCGGACAGGATGTCTTCTTAAAGTACAGAACACAGATTCTTGAAATTCTTGATTACGCAGGAAAAGTTCAAGAAGTTGAATATGCAATCTAATAAGGAGGAAAATATGAAGAAAACATTTAAAACACTGGGTGTGGTGGCATTAGTTTTGCTTGCCATCACAGTTGCTGGCTGCAACAAAAAGACAGACACTTCTGCAAGTGCAGGTAGTTCTGAACAGAAGGTTGTTCGCATTAACTTTCAAACAGGTGGGCTTTGTGCGGCACCTGTTCACGTTGCAATGAAGTTGGGACTCTTTGACGAGGAACTTTCTAAAATTGGACAGAAAGCAGAATATGTTCAAGTTGTAGAAGGTGGTGCAACATTAGCAGAAATGATTGCTTCTGGAAAAGTTGATGCAGGTTACGGTCTGTATGCCACACAACTTCAGGCGATGGAAAACGGACTTCCCATTTCGTACACATCAGGAATACACACTGGTTGTACAAAGTACTATGTTCGTGCCGACAGCGACATTTATTCTGTTGCAGACTTGCGCGGAAAAACAATAGGTGTGCCTGGACTTGCTGATTCCAGCGTAATGAATTTAAAGCGAAAACTTATGGATGTAGGAATAGGAGTTACAGCAGAAAATAACGAGGTTGAATTTGTTGCATATGCTTCAAGCGACCTTGCCATTGCCCTTAACAATGGTGCTGTTGATGTAATAGGCGCTCATGACCCTGTTGCAACAAAAGGTGAACTTGCTTACGGATTTAGAAAAATTCTTGATACAGGAACAGATCCGAAGTTTGTAAATGAGTATTGCTGCCAGCAGTTTGTAACACACAAACTCTTAAACGAAAACCCAGCAGGTGCAGCAGCAGTTACTCGTGCACTTCAGAAAGCAGCAGCTTTTGTTGAAGCAGAACCTCGTGCCGCAGCTCAACTTCAGATTGAAAACGATCTTGTTGCTGGAGACTTGGACTTTAACGCAGCACTTCTTGAAGAACTGCTCTTTCAGCCAAGCCGCTCTTTGGGAAAGAAAACCTTTGAAGCAGCAGCTCGTCAACTTCAGGAAGCAGGTGTTCTTAAAGAATCAACAAACATAGAAAAGTTTGTTGAAACTGGTTACATCGAACTTTTTGGAGTTCCCGATGGATATGTGTATGATAGTGCAACAAAAACTTACACAGAAATAAACGGCGACCGTTCATAGGAGAAACTGTATGAAACAGATTAACATTGTATTGTCATCAGTTACTGCTTTGTTGGGACTTTTGGTTGGGATTGCTCCCTATACTTTTGCAAAAGTATGTAGTATGCCAAGCATGCACTGTCATGCGGTAACAGCTCCTACGGTTCTTGTTTTTGGAATTGTTATTTTTGTCATTTCTGCAATACAGACAATTGTTCTATGGAAAAAGCGATAACAACTTTAAGGCTTGCCTTTTCAAACATAAAGCGTAAGCCTTACCGTACTGCTGCTCTCATTTGCATTACTGCTTTGTCAGCGGCAGTACTCTTTGCGAGTTTTATTCTTTCTCAGAGTTTAAAAAGTGGTATTAAGGGTTTTTCTAATCGCTTGGGTGCAGACCTTATGGTTGTTCCTGAAGGATACGAAACTCAAGTTAAAGATGTACTTCTTTTAGGTGAACCAAATTATTTTTATATGGAACGAAGTGCTGAAGATATTGTTCGTAACATTGATGGAGTAGAAAAAGTAAGCGCTCAGTTTTATCTTACCAGTTTAACAGAAAGTTGTTGCGACTTTCCTATTCAAATAATTGGCTTTGATCCTGAAACAGATTTTATAGTTAAACCGTGGGCTAACAGTTCTGTTACAGATTATGAAGGTTCTGTTCTTGCAGGGTATAATGTTAATATAGAAAAGAATGAAGTGATGTTTTTTTCGCAAAAGCATAAGGTAAGTACTCATCTTTCTAAAACAGGTTCAGGAATGGATAATGCAATTTATGCGGATATGCAGACGCTTCAAAATATATTTGATGATGCAAAGAAAAAAGGTTTCGGTTTTATTTCTGACGGAGACACAAAAACAAAAGCAAGTGTTCTGTTTGTAAAACTGCGCTCAGATGCAAAAGCAGACAGCATTGCTTTGAAAATAAAGACGGCTGTGCCTGGTGTTCAAGTTGTAAAAGGTGGCTCTTTTATAGCTTCTCTTTCCGAACGCATTTCTGCTTTTTTAATTTTTCCCAGAGTGCTTACTGTTTTGTTTTTAGTCATAACTATTTTAACACTCTCTATTGTTTTTTCGCTTATAGTTAATGAACGAAATCGTGAGTATTCAATTTTGCGTGTTATAGGGGCAGATGCTTCTACACTTAAAAAATTAATTTTTGAAGAAGCATTTATAATTGGTGCAGTGGGAGCATTAGTTGGTGTTTTTGTGGGAGCACTTATTGTTCTTCCGTTCAATACGCTTATTGCTCAGTCTTTGTCTTTGCCCTTTGCACTTTCAAGTCCTTTAGTCATAATTGCATTTGCGCTTTTAACAGCAGTCATTTCTATTCTTTCGTGCACACTTTCTGCAACCAGTGCTGCGGTAAAAGTTTCAAAGCAAGAGGTGGTGTTCAAATGATAAACATAGAGCATCTTACGAAAACATTTTCTACTCCAAAGGGAAAACTGACAGTTCTGAATGATTTTAATTTGACTGTTGATGATGGAACTTTTTTAGGATTGCAGGGAAAATCTGGTGCCGGGAAAAGTACATTACTTTCACTTATTGCGGGGCTACAAAAAGCAGACAGTGGGAGTATTACGGTAGACGGGAAAGACATTAGTGCTTTTTCTGAAAAAGAAGCAGCTTTGTTTAGAAATACAAGTGTAGGTTTTATTTCTCAAGAACAAAGTTTTTTAGAAAATCTAACGGTGTACGATAATGTCAGACTGCCAGCTTACATTTGTAAATTGAGAGACTTTACTGAAGAAATAAATCAAAGGGCACTCACTTTGCTTGAAGATTTTGGAATTGCTCAGCTTGCTCTGCAGTACCCACAAAATGTTTCGGGTGGAGAAAATCATCGCATTCTTATAGCAAGAGCGCTTATAAATAATCCGCACATTATTCTTGCCGACGAACCTACCGATTCTGTTGATGAGGAACGCAGTTCAGAAATTATCCGCCTTTTCAAAGCTATTGCGTCAGAAGGAAAGATTGTTATTTTAGTAAGCCACAATTCTGATGCGCTTCGTTTGTGTGATCAGGTAGTTACTCTGTAAGTGCCTGTTTTCGTTGCAGATATTCTTTTATTGTGATACACTAAGGTGATGAAAGAAATATGCAATCTTTCCGAACGCGACATCATCACAAAATATATTCTCCCTGCAATTGAGCAATCTGGCTGGAATAAGCAG
>AUXO018775950.1_pt1 | contig 12283 bp, 7 predicted proteins | sample 768731 | NCBI WGS metagenome assembly AUXO01 (sample SAMN02715735, study PRJNA202380) | gut metagenome | biome: sheep rumen | host: Ovis aries | place: New Zealand: Palmerston North | reverse complement strand
TCCACCGTATCAGCAATCGCCTTGGCAATACTGAGGTCGGTCAAGAAATGCTGACCAAGATTCTTTTTGGGTCTTACTTGTTTCATTAAAACAGATATTTACATGCAAAGATAATAAAAAGAAACAAATAGATGAATTAATTTTATATTTTCTTGTCCCCGCTAATAAAAAATGAGTTGTTTCATTAAAAAAGGAAGAATGATGAACATCAACGAAATTATCTATCATAAGCTAATCAACAAGACGACTCCAGAAGAGGAAGCGGTCTTTAGTCAATGGCTAAATGAGAGTCCTACTCATCAGAAAATGTTTGATGAGATGCTGAACCATGAACAGTTCAGTGACACTTACAAGACTTACTCGAAATTAGACATTGAGGCGGCATGGGAGAAAATCATCAAAAACAAAGAAAAGGAAAACACCTTCCACATGACTTTTCCCCGGTCGATATTCAAATATGCTGTTATCATACTCGTATTACTGATTGCCGGAGCCTCTTTCTGGTATTCACAATACACAAAAGTAACCCCGCCAGAGATATCCGAATCGGTAAAACATGCCATGGAGCAAAGTGTCCAAAGCGGTAAGCAGGAGGCTGTCATAGAAGATAATTTGTTAACCCTTTGGACTGGGAAAAGAGAGGATGTTGACAGGGTTGAAGCAAATGGTAAAAACAGATCCTCTGCAGAATTGAGTGAGGCAGAGCATGCCCTCACCAAGGAGCAGTTGATTACCGCTAAGAGAATCACCACCAAGCATGATAAAGAATTCTGGGTAACGCTCGATGACGGGAGTCTCGTACACCTTAATTATAACACACGTATTATCTATCCTGAGCGTTTCGGGAAGGGTGATCGTAATGTAATCCTGGAAGGCGAGGCCTATTTTATGATTGCAAAGGATAAGAGTCGTCCTTTCGTTGTTCATACCCCGAGCGGAGAGATTAAAGTGTATGGAACGGAGTTTAATGTGAACACCATGCATGAGGATGCCTCTACTTCAGTCGTTCTTGTCAAAGGAAGTATCGGTGTTACGCCCAAGGGTGGGAAGGAAAGGATCATGAAACCGGGAGAGGAAGCGACCTTCAATGCGCAGACATCTTTCTTCACCATACAGTCTGTCAATGTCGATCCTTATATCGCTTGGAACACAGGGGATTTCTTCTTCCATGAATGGACTCTTCAGCAGATCATGGATGTCATGGCTAAATGGTATAATGTAAGTGTGGAATTCTCGGATGAAGAAGTTGCGGGCAAAAAGCTCAACGGTATCTTCAGCAGATACAGTGATATACAGGAGATCATGGAGACCATCAAGATAGTAACAGGATATTCGATTACCATTAACAATCATCATATAATCATTAAAAAACAAGCCAATGAATAGAATGAAAAGATGCAAAGTATTTTGCTTAGGCCTTACAGTCGCCATGCTGTTGATGCATGCCGCTGTCTGTCGTGCAGCCATGCCTGCTGACACGAAAATGAGCATCAATGTGAATTCTATGCCTGTAGAACAAGTACTGAAAGACATTCACAACAAGGCGAAAATCGATTTTGTCTATGATGCTGAGTTATCAAAGAATTGGCCAAAGATTTCACTTCATGCAACGAACAAGTCGGCCGAAGAGATTATCAAAGAGTTAATCAGTAAGCTTAATTGTGAGTACACCATGAAAGGTTCTATTGTCACCATCACACAGCAACGTGTGAGTGGCAGGGAGCGTATTGTGAGAGGAGTGGTCAGAGATGATTCCGGTATCTTACTGCCAGGTGTGCCTGTCAGTATAGGAGAGTCGCGTGTCAGCACAGTCACAGATGCTGACGGCTCTTATACCCTTAGAATACCTGTGGAGAAAACCGTACTGAAGTTCACGTATGTGGGTATGGAGCCCAGATATGCAACGATTGCCGCAGGCACAGATCCTGTCACACAGAATATTGTCTTACAGTCGGGTCGTGAGCTTGATGAAGTGGTAGTGACAGGTTATCAGACCATGAGCAAGCGTGAGTCTGCCAGTAGTATCTACAGTGTGAAGGCGAATGATATCATGGTGGAAGGTGCCTCGAGCATCGACCAGATGTTACAAGGTCGTGTGCCGGGTATGGCTGTGATGATGACCAGCGGTGAGCCGAGTGCCACGCCGAAGATCCGCATCCGTGGTAATGCCACCATCAACGGTAACAAGTCTCCGGTATGGGTTGTTGACGGGGTTATTCTGGAACAAGATGTGCCATTCTCTGCTTCCGACATCAACAGTGAGGATGCTGAATACCTGATCGGTAATGCCATCAGTGGTCTGAACCCGCAGGATATAGAAACGATCACTGTCCTGAAGGATGCCTCTGCTACAGCTATCTATGGTGTGAAGGCGGCCAATGGTGTGATCGTCATCACAACAAAGAAAGGTAGTACCGGGCGCCCCATCATTACCTATAATGGTGATGTGACGATGAACACACGTCCATCCTATAAGCATTATAACCTGATGAACTCTCAAGAGAGAATAGGCTTCTCCCAGTTAATCATGGCCAACAGTATAATACCCGGGCGTGTTCCTCTCGGTGATACCTATGAAGGCGTCTATGAGCTGTTGATGGCTAAAAAAATTGATAATGATGAGTTCCACCGTAAGGTAAACGAGATGCAGACGCGTAATACCGACTGGTTTGACCATCTGTTCAGGAATAATCTCACCCACACCCATACTGCCAATATCTCCGGAGGTACAGAAAAGGTGCGTTATTACATGTCAGCCGGTTTCTCAGATGCACAGGCATCGTCCATTCTTAGTGATTCCCGCCGTTTCAACACTTTGGCAAAAATTGATGCTGAAATAAACAGACATATCAGTCTTCAATCCAAGATACAATACTCGACAACCCGTAACCGTGGTTATCATTCATCGATAAATCCATTTAATTACGCATATACCCGTTCGCGCACCTTACCTGTCTATAATGAGGATGGCTCTTATTATAAGATATATGAAGCAGCAGCAGGAGGTAGTTCGGAGAATATCGGCTATAACGTGTTACAAGAGTTGGAAAACACCGGACAGAAAGCCAACATGGATAATTTTGATGCTCTTTTAGCATTGAATGTAAAGATCGTGAAGGGACTGACCTATCAGGGCACCTTCTCATGGTCTCAGGCCAATACGAACAGCCGCTCCTGGGCAGAGGCAGAGTCATATTATGTGGGATATAACTACCGCGGTTATGACTATGGCGCATTTACGCCCTATCATCAAGAATATTTTGATTCGAAGCTTCCCTATGGAGGTGTCATCACCCAGTCGTCAATACGGCGTACAGGCTATACGCTGCGTAACCAATTACAATACAGAGAGGCTTTCGGACCCCATCATATTGATTTGATTGGTGGTACGGAGGCTCGTAGGAATGCCTATAAAGGATTTACTTCGACAGGTTTTGGATGGGTTCCGGAATATGGAGAAATATTTACACCTATCCAAACTGAGAAGTATCAGACACAGATCTTGAATACCGGTCTTACCAATCCTACCAATACGGATTCATTCACACAAGTAGCCTCTTTCTATGGTATTGCCTCATACGGATATGCAAACAGATATATCTTGAATTTCAATATTCGAAGTGATGGATCCAACAAATTTGGAAGTAATCCCAAGTACCGTTGGCTGCCTACTTATTCATTTGCCTTGAAGTGGAACATCAGCGAAGAACCGTTCCTGAAGGAATCTTCATGGATCGATCTGCTCGCTTTACGTGCAAGCTATGGTATCCAAGGTAATATCGGTGAGAACAATTCTCCGTACCTGGTTCTCAAAGTAGGAGATTTGGATAATATTCTTGCCTTGCCCACCTCTTCCTTCTATCTCTATCCAAATCCAGACTTAAGATGGGAAAAGACAAAGACATGGAATGTCGCATTGGATTTCTCACTGCTTCACGGACGTCTCAGAGGAGGTATTGACATCTACGGGAAGAGAACCAACGATCTGATCATCAGTAAGATATTGGCACCTTCCAATGGTACCTCCAACATGTTGTACAATGCTGGTAAGATGAAGAATCAAGGATATGAAGGATTCCTAAATGCCGGCATTGTCAAGACGAAAGATTGGGAATGGCGCGTAGGTGTAAACTTCAGTCATAATGTAAATGAGATTATCTATGCAAACAACGATGATCTCTCATCCATGGAAGTGATGAATATGATGCTCTTAGGTAATATGGCTGTGGAGGGTGCTCCTATCGGTTCACTATATGCTTATCATTATGCCGGAATCAACGATGATTGTGGCTTACCGATGCATTATACGAAAGACGGAAGAAAATCCCTTTACGGATCGATGCTTGACATGGAGCTTGTTCGAGTTGGCAGTATCTTCCCCAAGCTATCAGGAGGATTTGACACCCAACTCAACTATAAAAATTGGTCATTAGGAATCAATTTCACCTATAATATCGGGGCTGTAGGTCGTCTACCGGATTATTACATGGCAGGTGACACAAATGCCGATCCGCTTGACAACCCATCACGCGAATGGTTGGAATGTTGGAAAGCTCCGGGAGACAACGCCAAATATCCAGGTGTTTACAGGTATAACACCCTCTCAGCATATATGACAACCGATGAGGGTATTCAGTATAACACTTTAAACTCCGTGATAGGTGGACTGAATGCTTATTGCTATAACTTATATAATAAAAGTGATGTACGCATAGCAAAGACTGATTTCCTGAAACTCAAAATGATTTCTCTGAGCTATGATGTGCCTAAGAATTACATTAAGAACATGAATATCAGTAATCTGAGACTGAGATTACAGGCTACCAACCTGTTAACCTTTACCAACAGTAAGTGGCATGGCCTTGATCCGGAAACGAGTTATTTGGGAATACCACTGTTGCCTGCTTATAGTGTTAGTGTTAATATTTCATTCTAAAACAGATGACATTTCAGCATATGAAAGATATATATAAAATAATATGTGCTTTGGTGCTTATGTATAGTATCACATCATGTGACAGCTATCTCGATTCTGATTCTGCTGACTTGCAGATACCCAAAGCTGTTGAGGATTATTCACCGCTCCTGCTTGGTGAAGGTTATCCTGTATCCATCGGAGATGAAGGTTGTTTCTTTGAACTGATGACAGATGATGTGGAAATGGGTCCCCTCCAGTATGATCCCGCTTATCTGGCAGATACCAGACGAGGAATAGTAGAGAAAGGTGTGGACGCTTATAATGCAGGTTATGGAATCTACGCTCATGCCTGGACAGATGATTATTCAAGATACTGGATTGATAAATACTGGAATAGTCGTTATCATAACATCCTGACCTGTAATACCATCATCGATGCATTACCAACGATGGAAGATCGAGACACCAAAAATGATCTCTATCAGAAACTGGCGTATCAGGCATATGCTCTCAGGGCTTTCAACTATTTCTGCCTGATCAATACCTATGCGAAACCTTATTCACCAGATAACTTTAATGAGCCAGGCGTCATTTTGAAGACACAACCAGAGGTTGGTATCGCTACGAAGGGGCGGGCCACGATCAAAGAAGTTTACGATTTGATAGACAGTGACCTGGAGAAAGCAGAACAGTATATGGAAGGGGCCAACAGGCTGGCATCCAAGTTTGAGTTTACCCGTCCAGCTGTCTTGTTCCTGGCAACGAGAGTAGCACTCTTTGAAGGCGATTGGGATAAGGTGATAGAAAAGGGATTGAAGTTCTTTAAAATGAATCGTGCCTTAGACGACCTTTCCACCTATGATGTCAATAATATGGGTGTCAATAAAACAGGAGAAGCCTATTATTATGCCAATGACGTTACCCATGATGAGGTGGTCTGGGCTTTCAGCAGAGGAACAATAGCCAATATCACCCATAAATATCTTTCTGGTGGTAACTCCTACCGTTATGAAGTTGGTTTCCATACCTCATGGACAAATGAGAACTCTCTCATCCAATTATACGAGGAAGGCGACCTGCGTAAGGAGGCTTATTATTTGAAGCTTTATATAAAGTCAGGAAGTACCTATCTCCCGAATTATCAGTTGGGACAATATTACCCTAACAAATGTAATTATAGCTTATCCACCAGTAATAGATATTCGCGACAGGCATGGCGTACCTCTGAGATTTACATATCACTTGCTGAGGCATACGCTCAAAAGGGTGACACACAAAATGCTCTCAAATATCTCAATCAGTTGAGAGTCAAGAGATTTGCTGCGAACAGTCAGAATGTGGAGAAATCCGCAAGTGATTTTTCAAGCAAGGCTGACTTAATCAAGTATATCTGGGATGAGCGTCGTCGTGAGTTATCCTTTGAGGAAAACATGAGATTATGGGATATGCGTCGTCAAGGCATGCCTGCTCAGATACACTATATCTATAACAGTTTGAACGATTTCGTTACTTATCAACTCCCTCAGGGAAGTCGTAACTATGTGATGCCAATTCCAGAATCAGAATTGAACTACAATGAGGAGTGTGTCAACAATCCTCGTGATATTATTGCCGGTAAATAAAAACCTCGACGATTATGAAAAAAATACTATTATTCATCATGTCTTTTGCTGCATGTTTCTTATTGACAACATCATGTTCTGAAGACGATATAACAGTGGATGATTCTCTCAGCAATACTGTTTTCGACAAAGAATTGCCGACAAACACAGAGTTGGATAGAGCCATTAAGGAAGTTTATGACCGTTTTGCAACACTTGTTTCCTATAAGGATTTTACGATTGCTGAATTAGGGTTAAACTGGGGAAATGACTATACCGCCTATAATATGTCTTTCGAACCCTGTCAGGAAGGAAGTGAAGGGATAGCGCTTACTATTGTGAATAAGATTTTTGAGGCATTCAAAGTCTATCCCGACGTGTTAGTAGCCAATTACTTCCCTAAACGTGTGTATTTAGTGAAGAAGGTATTCAAATCTACCTCCTCATATGCATATGTTGATCTTCCTGTTCATGGTATTGCCATTGGTGATGTTGACGCAAGTGTTAATTGGACGGATTCAAAGTTGACAACCCTCAAGACAAATCTGGAGAACAGCATGCTTAATAACATTTATGACAATAATGCTATGGCTCTGACGGATTTTGTTGCTGAAAGGGGGTATCATGAACAGTATTTTACGATAAGAGCTGCGACAGATCCGTATGGAGATTTCGTGGATCAGTTAGGCGAGCGCTCAACTACACGGTATTCGGCATATCTTTTGGGTGTGGCAGGATATAATCCGAAAAATGAATATCTGGGGGTAGCCAATGGACCTACGGATCAGGCTGACCTCGGGTATTTCCTACAGTTCCTGTTTACTAAACCCAAAGCAGAATTGGATTTCCTTTTCTACACAAGAACAGATTTCACAGTGTTAAAGAAACGTGCTTATCTGTTATCTGAATTTATCAGGAATGAGATGAAGCTGAATCCGGAAGAAATACAAAGCAAATCCTGTCCTACGGATCCTGTTCCCAGTGGATATTTTTCAAGGTTAGGAGATTGAACTATTAGAAAATGAAAAAAACTTTAACAAGATTCTTAATGGTGGTAGCAATAGGTTTATTGCTACCACTACCTTGCATTGCTGACGGTATTGTATTTACACAAGGACCGTGGGCTGAAATACTAAGAAATGCAAAACAACAAGACAGACTGATTTTTATAGATGTTTATACCTCTTGGTGTGGCCCCTGCAAGAAAATGGCAAAAGAGGCTTTCCCAGACCAAAAGGTGGGAGATTTCTTTAATTTTCATTTTATAAACTACAGTATCGATGCCGAAAAGGGTGAAGGTATAGATATTGCGAAGAGATACGGTGTTGACAGTTATCCTACCTGTCTTTTCATTAATGGAGACGGTGATCTCATCTATAAGTTCACGGGGTATAAGAATGCACAATTATTGCTTGAGGAAGGTAAGTCGGCCATTAAATATAAAGAGGTGTTACCCCAGCTTCATGCTTTGAAAAGAGCCTATGAAGGAGGTCGTCGAGACAAATCTCTTTTGAAAGACTATTCCTTGATGATGATTGAGTTAGGGAAAGATCCCGGTGAAGTATTTACAGAATATCTCTCATCTCTCACAGATACAGAACTCTTTTCAGAAGAGACCGTGAAGTATTGGGAAAAGATGTCGATACCTGACACCACGGTGTTTAACAAGATGCTTTCTTTTTATAATGCCTCTCCCGATTCCATTACACGAGTTAGTCGAGAAAAAATCCTGATGACTGCTTTAGGATCATGTATGAAAACCATCATTTCCAAAGGAGACATTCATGATGAACGTATCATGAAAAAAATGATAGCTATTAAAGAACAAATGGGTATAAAAGGAAACACAGTAGGAAAATATATGTTTTCTGGTAGCTATGCCTATTTGAAAAGCGATCATATTATGCTTTACTACTATGAAAAAGCTGATATCCAAACCTATTTAACATATGCAAAGGCATATATGGATAAAGAAATGTCTTTGTTAGATGGGGAAAAACTGTACAGCAGTTTCTATGAAGGCAATCTTGAAAAAAAACTATTGGCTGATTCCTTGAGGCAGGCAAACAATGAAGAAGAGTTGAAGAAAAAGAGTCTTTCCTGGGGGGTCTTCGGTCTTGCAATGACCCTGACAACGGCTATGGAGGCGGATATGGGTATAAGCATTGCAAACATTTTTTGGAGAAATTCACCTCAAGCCGATAGAGATAGAGAATTATGTATTAAATGGGCAAAATGGGCCATTAACATTTTTCCAAGAAGTGGTAAATGTGCCTTAGAGGCTGCTCGCCTTTTTGAGGAAATGGGAAATAAAAAGGAGGCTAAGGCAGTTATTGATGAGGCTATCAATTACGTCATTAATGATCCTACGGATAAGGAGGCAAAAGACGCATTGGAAAAGCTAAGACAATTACAAGAGTCATTAACGATTAACTAATATAACATCATGAATAAAAGAGTTATCTTGGCATTTGTTGCTATATTATTTCAAACAGGCATCAAAGCTGACATCATACAGAATCTACAACAAATATCTATTCAACAGACACAAAAGGATTCTGTAGGTGATCGTTTAAAAGTTAAGAAAGATACAACGGCATTATCAAGTGCAGCAAAAAAGAAGCCCAGCGAATATGAGACACTCATCAAGAAAGGTGGCTCATACGAAAAGGGGGTGTTCAACGTTCGTCACATCGAGAAGAAATGGTACTTTGAGATTTCCGACGATATGCTCGACCGTATGTTCCTTGCCGTCAGCCGTTATGTTTCCGTACCACAGAACTTCGACAAGTTCCCCGGGGAGGAGATCTCTGATAACGCTATCTACTTCGAGAAGTATGATGACAAGACCTTGTTCCTGCGTGCCTATACCAAGAGTAAGGTGGCCGCAGAAGGAGATGATATCGCTACTGTATTGGATCGTTCTACCAACAATCCCATCATTGCCAAGTTTGATGTCATCGGTAAGGACTCTGTTTCAGGAGCCCGTCTCATCGATGTTACCAACCTGTTCATGCAGGATAACATCATCTGTGGACTGAAAGGTGTTCAGGGCGTTGGAGCCCAGCAGTCTGACCGTACTTTTATCGATACCATCAAGACCTTCCCCATCAATATCGAGGTAAGCACCCTCCGTACTTATATGGAGGGAGCCAAAGTAGCCCAACAGGGTACTACTGGCACATCATCAACTCCCACACAAGGTAACTTCATGACATTTACCATCAATACCAGTATCGTATTGCTACCCGAGAAACCTATGCAGCCGCGTCTGCAGGATGAGCGAGTGGGATATTTCACCAAGAATATTACAAAGTTCTCTGACTCAGCACCTTCTGAGCGTACAGCCATCATCTCTCGCTATCGTCTGGAACCGAAAGATCCTCAGGCATACAAAGCTGGAAAACTGGTGGAGCCCAAGAAACAGATCGTCTATTATATCGACCCCGCAACACCGAAGAAGTGGGTGCCCTATCTGATGCAGGGTATCAACGACTGGAAGGAAGCTTTCGAGGCTGCAGGGTTCAAGAATGCCATCGTTGCCAAGGAATGTCCTGCCGACGGCAGTGTCAGCCCGGATGACGCACGCTTCTGTTTCCTCCGTTATCTGCCGTCAGAAACAGAGAATGCCTATGGTCCGCATATCATCGACCCACGTAGCGGTGAGATCATCGAGAGTCATATCTGCTGGTTCCACAATGTGATGAACCTCCTGAAGAAATGGTACACCATCCAGTGCGGTCCGCTGGATAAGCGTCTGAATGACGGAAAGATCGACGATAAGCTCATGGGACAGCTCATCCGCTTTGTCTCTTCTCATGAGGTGGGTCACACCCTGGGTCTGCGTCACAATATGGGTGCCAGCTTTGCCACACCGGTAGAGAAACTCCGTGACAAGGCATGGGTGGAGAAGAACGGACATACCGCTTCCATCATGGACTATGCACGTTTCAACTATGTGGCTCAACCCGAGGACGGTATCAGCGAGAAGGGACTCTTCCCACGTATCAACGACTATGACAAGTGGGCTATCAAGTGGGGTTACCAGTATCGTCCGGAGTTCAAAGATCCTTTCAAGGAGAAAGACCAGCTCCGTAAGGAAGTTACCAAGGCGCTGAGCAGCAATCCTCGTCTGTGGTACAGTGGCGGTGAAGGTAGAGGACAGGATCCGCGCAGTCAGACAGAGGACCTCAGTGATAACAACATGAAGGCCAGCGACTACGGTATGAAGAACCTCAAACGTGTGATGGAGAAGATCAATGTCTATGCTCCTGTCGTTGAGGGACAGTATAAGGATCTGGCCGACTTCCACACAGCAGTACGTCAGCAGTACCAGCGTTATGTCGGTCATGTGACACGTAACATTGGAGGAAGATATGAGAACAGCCTGCCAACACAGAATCCTTATGGATATGTTCCAAAGGCACGTCAGAAGGAGGCCATCGACTGGGTAGGCCGTAACATCTTCGATACTCCGATGTGGCTCTATCCCGAGGATATCAGCATCAAGACCGGTTTCGATGCGGAATCAGAGATTATCAGTCGTCAGAACTCCGCACTGTCACAAGAGTTGTCAACCTCTACATTATCGAACATCTTCAAACAGGGTGTCTATCCTTTAAACGAATATCTCGATGATGTCTTTGCATCCGTATGGAAGCCACTTGACAACAAAGATGAGAAGCAAAATCAGCATCGTAGACAACTCGAACGTTGTTATGTGAATCTCGTAGATAAAATAATCAATCCAAAGGAGGAGTCATCAAAATCAATCTCTAATTTAGCTGATTTACTAAAACAGCTAATAACGCCAAATGTAAACCTGTCTGAAACCGACGCTTTCCTTTACATCCTTAAACATCTTGATAAGATAGAAGATTACGCTAAGTCACATATCACAAGTGATAATAAATCAATCAACGATTTACATTACAATGATATTTTGAAAAAAATAAAGAAAATTCATGACGGATATGACAAAGGCAAAGAATAAAACGCATAAATGAATCTTCCGTGGGGACAGGGCCGCTTTGCAATACCTGTCCCCTGGAAAACATTTACCTTATCAGAAGCAAAAACAGCAATAACATTTCGTTATTCATCTGCTTGCGAAGGGTTTTTATTCCACGTTGTTTCTGGGTCCTTACCGTCTCTAAACTGATATTCATTTCTTCAGCAATTTCTCTCAACTTCTTACCTTCCATCAGTTTGATGAACACTTCACGCTGACGTTCAGGTAAAGAATCTACTAGCTCAAACAACCGCCGGTACACTTCTTCCGAGAAGAATTCTTCCTCCCCATTGGCATTTAGATGATACACATGAGAATCCTCCTGTGCCCTCATAATGTAGTTTTGCTTGATATTGACATGTTTTTGATAATTCAAGACTCTGTTTCTCACACCTGTGTAGAGATATGACCTCAACTGGAGTTCGTCATCAAAAGAACGCTTGAGATTGAGAATACTAACAAAGACTTCCTGTACAATATCCTCTGCAACAGTCCCATCAGCAACCATTTTAAGGGCATAGATAACAAGGACCCTATAATATCTTTTATATTGGTCCTTGAACGAATTCTCACTCCATACCTGATTGCTTTTTCTCATCTCTGCACTTAAACTAACAAAATAATATGCAAAGATACATAAAAAAAATCATAATCAAATAATTGTCAGATTTTTTTAATTACCATTTTAAACTACCCGAGAAATATACCTTTGTTATATTTTTGTTTAAAATGAATTAATTGTTTGGAGATAAC
>AUXO013038147.1_pt1 | contig 12283 bp, 4 predicted proteins | sample 768731 | NCBI WGS metagenome assembly AUXO01 (sample SAMN02715735, study PRJNA202380) | gut metagenome | biome: sheep rumen | host: Ovis aries | place: New Zealand: Palmerston North | reverse complement strand
TCATATCTGCAATAATGTACAAAATGTATCTGCAACAATATGCATTTTTTACATGCAACTTGGGACATTTATATTATGCAATAAACACTGATTCTGTCAATTGTGTCTTGTCTCATCAGTTTGACCTTTTCCAATATTTCCGAAAAACATATGTCCGGGATACGTACGCCGCCAATAGCAGTCTGTCTTCCTTTTATCCCTGAAGTGACTTCAGAGTGTTACCGTCTCCGTCAACCCAGCTTGTAAGACCGTTAGTGCTTGCGAAGAGGACGAAAGAGGCCGCCTGGGACGCACTTGTAAATGTCAGGTCTTTCTGCAGAATCATATCCGCATCGATATGCTTCTTATACTTTTTGCGGAGTGCCCGAATAGATTCAGGGCAGCTCTTGGTCGGGGTCGCGAAAATCCTGCTGCCGGCAAAAACCACAAATCCGCTGTCAGTAACCATTCCTCTAGCATCCGCCTTGCTGTTTTTCAGATACAATGTTCCCGGCTTTCCGGATGTATCTTTATTATCTGAAGCGGAAGGGGATTCAGAATCAACCTTTACGCCCAGCTGACCCAGGATATTTTTAATCTTTGGATCATCAGTAAGTTCATACAATATACCGAAGCAATACGCTGCCCCATCCTCCTGTTTCTCGTCCATAAAGTGCTTTCCATAGGCATAGAGCATTCCAAGAAGATCATTATCAGCTCCGAGATCAAAACCATACTGCTTTGCGAATTCCCTGCATGCCTCCGCATCAGGCATAGCGATTTCTATGTCGAAGTTCTGATGGAGATAATCAATCTCGCTTTTTGCTGTTTTCGAATCACCATCGAATAAGAGGCTTCGCATGAAGCACATCATGGCTTCCTTATATTTTCCTGTTTCCGTGAAATAATATCCTGTGTTTCGAAGGAAACGGGCTACATCCCGGTTATGCAGAGATATCTTCTGAATCTTTTTGCTTTCCTCAAAAAAGGTCTCCATATCCCCTGCAATTTTAAAGGTCTCGGCATATTCGAAAGAAATCTGAGCATTGACAGGATTCCAGGAAAGTGCTTTCCGCAGGCATTCTCTCGCTTTTTCCAAATCGTTCAGGTCAATGTACATGCTTCCCTGAAGGGCGTAAATGTCATCGTAGGGAAACTCTGCCCTGTGTATTTCCTTTTTAGGTTGGTACATGTGTCTATAGAGGCACTCCTCAAACCATTCACGGAAGCGGAAATATTGACTGACCTCGTCTTCCCGAAACATGGGGTTTTCATCCACCTTATTTGCCAGGGCATCCATAAGCGGCTTTGCTTCTTCTGGTTTATTGTTCATGATCAGGGTTCGGATTTTATTCAGCTGTTCTTCAATGGAGTCCATATCTTTGCCAATTGCCTGATCAAGCTTTTCTCTCTGGTCCTCCGGGAGTAATTCATAAAGCTTGCGCATACATGCCTTAATGATTTCGCTTCCAAGGGGGTGATCTTTATAGCGCTCCATTGCCGTATGAAGCCACGCGATATTTTTTTGTTTATCGTCTGTCAGCCGCTGCATTATGCCTTGGACAATTATTTGGTACTCTATATTGAGCACTGCATCATTCTCATGCCGGACCTGTTCATCTATGTCAAAGAGGTGTCCGTCAATATCCATTCCAATCGGATTGCGGCACCGATCACGCCATTCTTCTGTATCTAATTCAGGCACTACCTCTTGTACACACTTGTTTTCAAATCGCTTTCTGCTGTCCTCAATCAGGTTCTTTTCAATATTGATCTCTATTTTTGGGAACAGTTTCCAGCGTTCATCATCCGGCAGATGCAAAAGCAGAATCTGTGTTTTCCCCTGATATTCATAGACATCCAGGACTTTAAAGTGGGAACCGTGATTAGCGACAAACAGTCCCCATCCAGTTCCGTGTTCAAACTCCCCGAAATCTGCCATATGATTTGACAGGATTGTAATCCGGTGCCTGGTTTTCATTCCCATGACCCGGCAGCTGGCATCGGTAAATCCTCTTTCCATAAGGATCGTCCCGGGCTCATAGGAAGCCAGACATTTGTCATTCAGATTTACATCCCTGACATACATGGCAATTCCGGGAAGGATCTCATTGAGCGTTTCTTCCAGTGCTTTTATATCTAAGCCTTCAACCGACTCACTGACAGGCTCTTCTACAGGCGATTCGCTACTGCCTGAAGTACCATCTGTTATTTCAGGATTTTTGTTCTGTTCCAATGAGTCTTTCGTGCTGGAGCCATCCTCCACCGTTTCATGATTAATATTCAAGATAGTACGGATAAAAGCGCGCAGGATGGAAAGAGGGTGGTCAGGAAACAGAGAATCATATTCCTCATTTTCAGATAGATTTTTCAGCACTCCATTCCTATACTCTTTATCAAACGGATCTTCTCCCCAGCTGTCATTGGCGTCTTCTTCCAGGAGTCCCTTCTGAACAGCTATCTGATAAACCATAGAATCCCTCTGTCCGGTGATACCTGCCTCTTCAAAGTAGCCCTGTACATGGAGCATCTGATCCGGAAAAGCAATCTGGAGTGTCAGATTGTACTGTACGCCTGAGGGTTCTTTCAAAGTCTTTACGATCGAATACACACTTTTCAGGCCTTCATTTGTATGAACAGCCTGAATATCTATTAAGCCCTGTTTCTCCCCCAGAGCTGAATGAATTCCCTTTGATACCAGTTCAGTATCAAAAGGCATTGCCTGACTGCGGTCAATCGGATATATAATGACATAGCATATTGTTTCACTATTCCGCACGCCATAAACAACAGAGTCTTTCGGATCATCAGGCATTGAATCGAGACGCTGAAAAGCATTCGGGATGGTCAGAGTCTGACCTGCAATTTCAATTCGGTTTTTTTCCACTTTCTACCTCCATGAATCACTATCACTTCAGTCTTCCAGGGTATATTTTTTATTGCTGTCTGTTCTTATTTTGCCGATCCTTCTTGCATATTTGAAACCTGTCTCAACGGCAGAGGCGATAGCATCTGTCATTCTATTGTAACCCAGGACTTTGGATGTCTCTTTAAAGATTGAATCCTTGTCCATGGAACCTTTCTGCTGCAGTACATAGCAGATAGCATTTTTCATTTCCTGCTGAGAGATTTCTGAGACGCTTCGGGATTTTTTGCTGGTATCTCCTCCACGGATCGTCATGTACTTAGCAGGATCCTGGTCGCGCAGCCAGTAATAGACAAGGCCGCTCTGCTTAGTACTTTTTGTCTTTACTGCCTTTAAGGCTTTTTCTACAGCATCACTCACCGTCTTTGTCCGGGAAACGCCAAAACTTTTAAGTATTCTCCTGATCAGCAGTTCCTTCTCAACAGGTGCTTCTGCTTGAAGGACCAGCAGTATTCTTTTCTGAATCACTTTGCTGTTTTTTGACGAAGATAACTCTGATGCTGACATCTTGTCTGTCGGCAGGGAAGCCATCGTGTAGTCCGAAAGAACATAGCCTTCAGATTCGAATCTGGAAACAGGATTCCCAACCGAAACATTCCTGCTGTAATCGCTGTAATCATTGTCCTCAACTGTCTTTACGGGAATATTTGGCTTTGATGCTGTGTCTGTCTTCTTCACTTTCCCATCTGTTACAACAGGTTCTGCCTTTGTCACTTCGTGCGACTTGCTATCAGTTTTTGTATTATCTGAGCCAAACCGCAAAGCTGGCTTTCCGACAGAGGTATTTCTGCTGTAGTCACAGTACTCAGCTGTTTCAGGAAAATCAGACTGGTGTTCCGGTCTCATAACGGCGCCGGTATTTTCCTGCTCAGGACTTATTCCGATAGAGGCATCATTCTCTTGAGAGGCCTCTTCATCCTCCGCAATCACCTCCGCAGCCTGAGCTTCCAATTCGTTTTTCAGTCTCGACAAATCTTCCTCGCCGGATGTTGCTACTGCTCTGAGGGCTACCTCCTCTGCCTTTTCTGCATTCTTTTGCTTTTCAGCCTCTGTCTTTAATGCGTCCAACTTTATGAGGAGCCTTCTAATCTCCCGTTCCCGGTCATCCCACCAGTCAATGGTCCAGATTCTGTGCAGAGTCCAGCCGAGGTTTCTGAGCACACTAATCTGAGCGATTTCACGATCCCTGGTATTTTTGGTCTTCCGGTATCCATCACTATCAAGGAGTATGCCCATGATATATTTTGTCGAGTCATAGGGATTAACGACTGCGAGATCAATACGAAAGTCAGAATGTCCGACCATGGCCTGGCACTGGAATCCATTTTCAGTGATTATATGGCTGATGCTGCGCAGAATACCTGCACGATCCAGACGGTCTTTATTAGTCTTCCTTGCTTCAGAGTACAGATCACTACCCTCTGCATAATGCAGAAAATCACGAAAAGCAATCAGACCTTCAGGCGAATTCTCTGTCACTTTAATGTCTGAGGAATACAGGCTTGTAAAAATAGTCATTGTGACACGGGATCTAGAGAAGGCAACGTTCAGGCGTTTTCCACCGCCGGCCTTGTTGATAGGTCCAAAGTTCATGGAGATTCTTCCCTTTTCATCAGGGCCGTATCCGATAGAAAAAAGAATTACATCCCGTTCATCTCCCTGTACATTTTCCAGGTTTTTAATAAACAGAGAATCCTCTCCATTATTCGCCCATGCATCCAGAGCAGAATCTGCCTGGAACTGTTTTGACAGAAGGTTTTCGATCAGCGCCTGCTGTTTAATGTTAAAGGTCACAACTCCGATGGACTGATTCTTTCGCTTCGGATCGTGAAAATGCTGAACGATCTCAGCAACGACTGCCTCGGCTTCCTTCACATTTATGCTGTTTTTATAGGTACCATCCACATGCACAGCCGTGACATGACGTTCACGGTCATTTGCAGAAGGAAAAGTAAACATGCGGTTTTGATAGAAATGGCTGTTGCTGAAGGCAATCAGGCTCTCATGAGTACTGCGGTAATGCCACTGCAGGTGCTGGGAGGGGATGCCAAGTGCAAGGGCATCGTCAAGAATGCTGTCAAGATCCGCAAGAGCCAAGTCCTCCACTTCTGGACCGCTCCCTGCAAAGAAGGATGTGGGCGGCATCTGCCTGGGATCACCTACTATGACGGCGTCTTTTGCTCTGAAAAGAGCACCTACGGCTTTGCAGGTCGGAAGCTGTGATGCTTCATCAAAAATTACTACATCAAACAAATCATTTTTCTGTGCCAAATATTGAGCGACAGAATTGGGACTCATCAGCATACAGGGACACAGAGTCTGAATCACATTCGGAATCCTTTCAAACAAAGCACGAATCGACATTCCTCTAGCGTTACTTCCAATCGCTTTGCGGAGCAGATTCAGTTCCTTTCCGACTTCCGGAGAATCCCAGGAAGTCGGTACACGAGATGCAAGCAGACAAAAGATTTCTTCTTTAGTCTGAGCCAGCAACATGTCATCCAACCGCTTAAACTGGCGGATGGATTCGTTAAAGGTCACTCCGGAAAAACTGCTGAGTATATCATCCCCATAAATGATTCCCATAATCAGAGCATAATAAAAACCTTTCTTATAAGCAGGGATAAGATCCTCCGCGGATAGTCCGTTTTCATATGCCTCTACAGCAGGTTTCAGACCGGTCTTCACACACTCCTGACGAATCTGATTGTAGAGTCCCCAGTCTTTTAAAGCGGAACGGTGTTCGCGCAAATATATACAGAATCTTTGTTCGGATACAATCCAGTCTATCCGGCTGTTCTGTGTCTGCTGATCGCACTGCGCATTGCCTTCCACATCTTTGTTCGGAAATCCATTATTATTGCCTGTTTCTTGTGTATTCCTGGAAAGCAGGCTGTTAAATCTATTTTCTGTTTCCAACAGACTCTGATACGCAATCCGGTATTGGTTAAAACATGCATATGTGCCGGGATTACTTACCAGGTTCCGGATTGACTGAAGTCCACCAGGAAATGATTTTGTCTGTCGAAGGTAGTTTTCCGCTTCCGTACGGGCCGAATCCAATGCAGGAATAGACGAGTACTCCGCAAGTACTCTTTTCTCATCTGCAGACAGATCTTCAAAGGCAGATTTGTGAGCACTCATTTCCTTACGGAAATTATGAACAGGCAGGAGCAGTGAAGGAATCATTTCGAATGTAACCGGCTTTTTGGCATATCTCTGCACTTCTGCTGTAATTGCAGACATCGCTGCAGCTTTTCCGAAAAACTTCTTTGCTGCCTGTTCGTGTCTTGTCAGGATAGGATCCGGATCTATATCCAAAAAATCTTTCTGCCAGATGCCAAGAAGAACTTCCCTCCATTTCAGCAAAGAAGCATCTTTCTCCAGAAAGTCCCGCACCTTCTCTGCGTCTTTCAACAACAGATCCAGGAGTGCAGGCTCTGATTCCATGTTTGCAAAACAAGCGATGATCTGATCTAACTGTGCATAGTCCTCCCGCCATGCAGGCTGTTTTATTCCCAGAAGGGAGACTGCGGCGGAACTGCTTTCCTGAAGATAATAAAGCGCGCTTTCGTACTCTTCTGTTACTCCCCGGACAGCACTTCTGACCTCCGCACTGTATGAATTCAATCCAACTTCGCGAAGAGGATTCCTTTTCAGATTTCCGACAGCTTCTCCTGCCACGGTCAATCTGCTCAACAGCGAAAGATGGCGTCTGACATCCTCTCCCGACAGACCGACTGCTTCCCGACTGTCAAATGAAATATATGATTTCGTATCTCTGACTGTCTCATAGAGATCGATCAGGCCGCGCAGGCTGTATCCGCCGCTATGGACAGCATGAAGATGCTGTGCGTAGCCGTCCAGCTTTGCACGGCCTGCTTCGGCTTTTTTCAGGCTCTCGCAATATTCCGTCCTGCGTGAAGGGTGTCGTACTGCCAGAGCCTTTTCCAATTGAGAAAGAACCTGTTTCTTGTTGGCTTTATCAGAATGCAGCTCCAGACAAAAATCACCTATCCCGAGGGAAGAAAGGCGTTTTTGGACAACCGAAAGAGCTGCCATCTTTTCAGCGACAAACAGTACCTTTTTCCCCTGTGCCATGAGATTGGCAATCATAGCGGTAATTGTCTGGGATTTGCCGGTTCCGGGAGGACCGTGCAGCACAAACGTTTTTCCTTTCGCAGCCATCCGTATGGCCTGCAGCTGTGTGCCATCAACTGTAATAGGCAAATATACAGCCTCTTCTTTCGAATCAGAAGTAATATCCCAGTCCACATGTCCTTTCATCAGACTTCTGACTACTTTACTTTGTTCAAGAGCATTCCCTGCTGTATGGAGGTCATTCCACATAGCAAACTGGGCAAAACTGAAATTTCCTATCACACAGGATTCCACAACATCCCACCCGGAAAGTGAAAAAACCGCGCTTCGCACAATGGAAAAAACCTTCCTGATGTCTACACCATGTTCATCTGCGGGAAGAGGATCCAGCCCCGGAATCTGCAGGTTATAATTCTGCGACAGCATTTCCAGCAGAGTAGTATTGAAATGTGATTCCTCATCCCTCGCATGCAAAGCATACCCCTGATTTGCCGATTTTCGGATAATCTCGATCGGAAGTAAAATCAGTGGTGCATAAGAAGGTTCCTTGCTCGAAGAATCCGCAAACCAGCGGAGCATGCCAATTGCCAGATAGAGACTGCTTACACCGTTTTCCTGCTTTGATGCACGTGCTGCACGATAGATCTTCGTCAGTTCCCTGTCAAGCTGCTTCTCTCCGCAGAAGGTATAGAGCCGGTGGTTGCGGTATTCCTGTCTGAATGTCTCATTAAAGTCAAAATCTTCACCAACCGGCCACTGTGTCAGCTCAAATACACCGAGTTGCCTGAGAGTTTCCTGAAGCCAGGGAACTGACTCAATTTCATTTCCTTTTTCATCATGCTTTACTAAGGAGATGCCTAAAATCTCTTTTTTCAAGGGAAACAGGTGGAATTCGTGTCCATCTGCCAGTGCATCCTCCAACTCATCGATATGACTGGACATGATGGACATAACCGATGCATTGTCAGGAAGGTTGAGAAGCATATTGTGCTGACTGAGGTCAAGAAGTTTGCTCTCCCAGAGCTCTTTTTTATTTGTAATTTTCTTTCCAGAAGGCATCGATGCCGGTTTATAGGAAACAGAAATTCCCAGGTTTTTCGGTGCCTCAGTAATCTCTGATTCCCTGATCTCTGCTGCGTCAATGGAATATCCGGCTTCATTCCTTACCCGGGAAGGAATAGGCCTGATTCCGGATAGACGTGCCATAAAAACATCTATTGCGAAGAGGAACGAATCCGGATCTCCAAGATTATCATTCTTTGCAGCTCTTTCCGCGTCTTCAAAGCTGCAATGTTTTCCTGAACACATGGCAGTGCATTCCACGAAAGTCATCTCGTCTGACCCGTTATCAAACCGCTTTGTAAGCTGATCCAACCGGTCTATGATCAAGCTGCCGGAATTCAGTTCTTCCGATGTGCGTTCTTTCAGCCATATCCCGGCAAAGATATGTCCTTCTATCATCACCAATAGAGGATTGAGTCCAATCCCCTCCAGCAGGGCTGCGTAAAGGAGTGTCATATCCATACACGTACCAAGACGCTGTTCAAGGATCGTTTCCGGAGTACGTATACGCTGGCCAACAACAGAAAAGCTGGCGGGCGGCTCAGCATAGACAATATTCTTCATCTGAACCGCTGCATAAGCAGCAGCCGCCAAATCCCTGATGCGATTGGGGTCTTTTGACTGGTATCCTTCCAGAGAGGAAGATTTCCCCCATTTTTTCAGACGCATAGCGGTATCATGCATCAAAGCAGGAATAGCCGGATGATTTGGCAAAACAAAAGCTGCAAGATGATCTATGTAGAAATGGTCTCCCTGCCACTGGTCATAAGCCAATACCATCATTTTCCCACGGTGTCTGCTGACAGTTTTCCCATTCTGCAAAAGTTCTACGGTAACCGTAGCTTTTACTGTCTCCGTTAATTCAGCCAGCATTTTTCCGTTAATTACCAGACCGGGATCATCCAGAAATACCGGTTTTCCTTTCCCATAGGGAATTTGAGGAAGCCTTGTCTCAAAAGGATAGAAAAAGGGGAAATCCGAAGTAATCTTCAGAGAAAGACCATCGACAGGCAGACCAGTATTGTTGATAATTTGAATCTCCCGAATCGGATGGATTCCGTTCTGATAAAGCGCAAAGTTGAAGACATCCATCCTGCCGACTGACATTTGGATGTCCCTGGTTTCATAGAGAGCAGTTCCTTCATGTGATACAGAAGTTCCCTCTTCATACTTATGTGAACGGATCTGCTGATTAAGCAACCTGAACCTGAAATCTTGATTCGTCATGGATTATGTGCTCCCTCATGAACATAATGAATCATCATATTGCTAATTTAAATGCTGGCGTCCGTCCTATATATAGAATAATTATGTAATCTTTTAATTTATAATGCCTATAAGTCAGGCTTTATGCCCAACCATTAATTTCCAATTAGTTTATCAAGTTCATAAAAGCTGTCTGCCTTATTCAACTGTTTCCATGTCGCTTCAAATATTATTTCTTCATAATCATCTTTGCGCTGTGAAATCCATATCTTCTCTTTAGAAGCGACAACACAATATTTCGTACTTAATATACGAGCATAGCTTCTCGCCTGAACGAAAACTTCTTTCAGGTATTTCTCCGATGATATACTTCTTTTAGCTTCAATAATTGCAAAACCGGAAATATGGCCACTTCTTTTATCGGGTATAAGTACAAAATCCGGAATTAAGGCTTTATTGTGATTACCTATCTCTACGTAAACCTGCTGTTCGTATTCATCATCCCGATATTTAAGCTTACCAAGCAATGGCTTTATCAGTTTATTCTCCACATCCTTTTCACATGTGTATTCTTCGTCATCTTCAGTCTTTTCATATTCGAGACGGAGCGCCTTTGCTTTTGTTCTGTCCAGCAAATGGTTATATACAGAGGGATATAATTCAACACCGTTAACTCCCTGCATGTTTTTCCTTACAATCGGCAAAAGTTTAAAGAAGGAATCCTTTCGCATTTCATCCAGTGAGAAGGCTGGTATTCTGACAGGATTAGATATATATACACATCGATAATAGTAGAAAAACGGATCAACAAAGCCAACCGAACATGCACGCCAGATAGATTGTATCGCGCTAATCGGTGTACGCATATACATGACTATCATATCACCAACACGAGTATCCGGACTGCATTGCCACGAAATGATTTCTGAAGGATTATTCGCTAAGGCCTCATCATTTTGATCTGCACCGATGAAAAACGCACTCCTGGGAGCGGGAAGCTCTTTTACAATATAACAGTCAATCCCTCCTAAATAATGAGGGGCAAATTCATATAAAAAAGCATACAATTCGTAATTTGAAAGCTCGTTTTGCTTAGCAAAATTCAGCAATGACTTACTGATTTCACCATAATAATAGAACCTCCCCTTATAATCATTTTTTAATGGCACTGCCGGTAATTCAATTTCAAATTCTTCAGCTATTTTCTGCAGAACATTGAAATTGAACCGGAAATAGTAAGGAATAAAACAATCCGGATAAAGAGAGGCTAAATCTGTACTATGAAATGCTATGTTGTTTAAAAACGAAAATACAGTGTCCTGTGGCGTACAGCATTCCTGAGCCATCATTGTGAAGTAGGAATCTAGCAATGTCGTTTCATTGCCATCTTCTATCTCAACGTCTAATTCATCTCCCAGATCATTCTCATCATTGTCTTCTTCAAGTTCATTTATAAGATGAATAAAGCCTCTTATCTGGTTTCCCTCATCTTCTGCCAATTCCTCCATTACACAAAAGTATTTTCTCATTCGAGTAATTTCATCCGCGTATTCTGAAGTTATTTTTTCAGACAGATTCCGCCGAAACATCTCTACTGTATCAGCGCCGCCAGATTGTAAATATAGATTCCAGATATATTTGTTCAGCATTGTGTCTCCTCCAAGATGTATAAATCATGCTGCCCAATGATTGTTGAACCTGGTCTTTCTCTACCACCGCATCCAACAGTTTCCTATTTTTCTTACTTGACCTGTTAAAACAATGATTAAAGAATAATACCAAATGACACTCTTATAGAATGAACTATTAAGTTTTAATGCCGTTTAGAAGCCTTTAGTAAACCTATCACCATCAAAAATCGAACGATACCAAAAACAAAGTATAAATTGATATTTCATAAGTTAAAAACTTCTTCATTGATCTGAAGAATATACAAATTTGGATTTGTCGACTTGGTTAACAAAAGAAACAAACTCTTGCTGCTTTTTCATTGGCGGTATTATTTGCTTGTAAGCTTTCATAATTGCCGTATTCAAATTTGGTTGTGTTCCTGCAGGTGCTATAGACCGGAAGTGTTCTGTCATCTGATTTAATGCTTGCAATAGGAATATCTTATTAAGTCGTTCATCAATATCCTCCATTGCAAGCCACCCATCGTGAATGCATCCTTCAAAAGTTATTATTCGCGCAAATCCTAGTGACACCCCACAATTGGCAAAAATCAGACTTCCGGCTTTTACCAATCGACTCTTCTTAACACCTTCTTGGATAATATGCTCTTTTGTTGAATTTAAATATATACTTTCCCCTTCTGTAGCATCTCCAATCTTTATCCACGGAATTGTTCCACCAAGGAACTGTTCTATCGGCCTTGGTGATCCTCCTCTTACAATAGTGCAGAGCTCGCCAAGTGGACGAATATCCCATCCTTTGTCATTAACATTTATATCCCCAAACATCTCGACAAATCGGGCTTTGATGAGTTCATCCAATTTCAGTAATTCTTGTCTTCTCATCTGGATAATGGCATATACTTTTTCCAGATTTACCGCACATGCATGTTGCTGTTCAAACCCATAATCTGGGATCATTGTCTCCTCAAGGACTTTCCGCCCGATTGCTTTAAACGTACTTCCGGTTCCTTTACTGTTTAATTCCGCATTTTTCCCTTTTAAGAGCCAATAGATAAACTCTGTGGAAAACTTGCTGGAATCAGGTGTAATGGCTGCGAGTCCACGCCCAATGCAACATACCTCTCTTGCATAGTTTAGGGCTCCAATCGGAGCTCTTACTGAAATCAGAATATCTCCAGCATTGGCAATCTTTGTTGGTTTATTGCACCATATTCTTGTCACAGGATACCTTTCTCCGAAATCAGCATTCCCTTGAAAGAAAGGGATTCCATCCCCTCTTTCATTATAGCTACTAGATTCTGGAGACTGGCCCATGTTGATTCTGCAGACATCTTTTAGTGCTATATACTCCATCATTCATCCCCACAAATAACAA
>AUXO011920914.1_pt1 | contig 12285 bp, 14 predicted proteins | sample 768731 | NCBI WGS metagenome assembly AUXO01 (sample SAMN02715735, study PRJNA202380) | gut metagenome | biome: sheep rumen | host: Ovis aries | place: New Zealand: Palmerston North | reverse complement strand
ATCGGTACGAGCCGTCGACGGACGTTAATAGGATCTGCCGCTGAAACGCCTCCACGCAGACGATTTCCTCCGCTCGAAGCGTGATGATCCCCTCCGTCGTTTCGACGGCGTAGGTTTTGGATTCCATATTGTACTGCGATACCGCGTCCTTGAGATTGCGGAACAGCCTGTTTTTGTCGATTGGTTTAGAAAGGTAGCGGAACACCTGAAAACGCATGGCGTCGTCCAGATAGTCCGGGAATGCGGTTACAATGAAAATCCGGATGTTCGGATTCGCCTCCTTCAGCCTGACGCCGACATGGATGCCGTTGACGCCGGGCATTTCCACGTCCAAAAACGCAAGATCGGCCTTCAGATTTTCGCTTGCAAGCAGGGAATCTCCGTCTGAATACGCCGCGTACTCCGGTTGCAAACCTCCAATGCTTTGAAAATACTCCTTTACATAGTTCTGTATTTGCATAAGAATGGTTGGCTCATCGTCACAAAATACAATACGCATTTTTATCTCCTGCATCATGTAAGCATATTACTATTTCATATCATGAACGATGAACGAGAAAAAAGCAAGCCCCTTAAGCAACCAAATCAGCATTATTATTGTCTTTTCGCGTAAAAACGCTATTATTAGTGTGACCATAACAAAGGTATACTAGGAGAAAATGCACCACTTTGGGCGCAATGTTATAACACTATACTAATCGTTCCTTTTAGAAAAAACGAGTTGGTGCAAAAGATTCTCCGTAAAAATATTTGGAGATTACATATAGTGATCCTTGTTCCACTTTTTTGAGTTTCGCTCTACAAACAGTTCTGAAATCCTTATGAGCAGCTTTTGGTCTTCTGCGGAACAAAGGCGATAGTTATCCGTCAAGTTTTGCGGAGCCCCATTCAGATGCATTGACCCCATGATTAAAAAATCCGGAGTGACTTTTAGCTCATTGCAGATCTTTATAAAGACCATAAGCGTAGGGCATTCTTTTCCTCGTTCTATTCCAGACAGATAATTATTTGATAATCCCAGCCGTTCAGCAAGGACGTTTTGCTTTATATTCATTTGCTTTCTTCGGGCAGCAATCCTTCGCCCTAATTCTTCAAATTGAAACTCCATAGTTATCACCCTTAAAATTGTATCAATGAAAAAGAACTGCTACAACAAACTATTACTGAATTGTTCTGTATTATAAGAAATATGATCAAATTGATGCGGGAATATTCTGCATTGGTTGGATAAAATGCACCATATATAGCGAAATCAACCAATAGACGCCTATTATTTGCCATCCGTGCAAAATGGATTGACTCTCCAAAAGAGGAACGGTACTCTTTATACGCGCGACAGCATCGCGTAGTAAATCAATTATTTGGAGGTCAATAATGAAGAATTCAACAAGAACCACACGCAATCACATTGCAACTGCTGCCAAATCGGTTCTCGATAAGGCGTTGTTCGTTTTCGGAAACACCAATTCCTGTGCAATGGTATATCAGCCGAAAGCGCCAAAGAATTTGTCCCGGTTTAGCAAAGTCAAATGATTCAAAAGACTGCTGACGCAATAGCCGGATGGTTATTGCAAAAAGGAGCGATCTCAGAGGAAGACTGCGAACTATATGCGTATTCGGCTTTCAGTCTTATTCTCGGGATCGCTCCCGTCCTTATCACGGTTCTCCTTGGATCATTGACAGGAATGCTTAGGGAGGGGCTATTGATGATTGCGCCGTTTATTATCATTCGCAAATTCAGCGGAGGATATCATCTGAAATCAACCGTAACTTGTATTATTACTTCTACCGGAATCATAGGATTGGGTTTGTTAATCATCTGGCTTTCTGTCAGGAATACATGGTATATGCCGATAGGCATTTTATCTTTGCTGGCTGCGGTCAGTATTTGCATCTTTAGTCCAATCGATTCGGAAGACCGAAGATTGAGTGAAAAAGAAAAGAAAGTATTTGGGCTGATCGCAAGGATCATGATATTGACTGCCATTGGCCTTTGCATCGCCTTGATGCTGTTTAATCTGATGGATGCTGCGGTTTCGATAGAGACAGGTATATGTATAGTGGCACTATTGCAAATCCCGGCGGTGATTAAACAACAAACAGATAGTCCTAAATCAAAAGATTGACCAAAACAGCTTGCTTTATGTCGTTTCATTCAAAGAGGATTGAATATTAAATGGTATGCGTTATTATTTGCATGAGAGGTGATGCTTATGTTTGTTTATGAATAATATACAATTAGATCCTCAAATATACAAAGACATATCATACTATGAGAAAGAAAGGAATTAAAGAAAATGAAGAAAAAAATTATTGCTTCTCTGATGTTGTCTATTCTTGCGCTCTCCTTTGTGTCCTCCGCTCTTGCAGAGAATGTGCCGTATAGCTTCAGCATGACGAATACTGGTACAACTTGTTATGTTTATTCTGAACAAGGCAATACGAAAGTAAATATTAACGATGATGCGAAAATAAAATGCATAACGACGGATGCTCCTGGATATGGATACTATCTTGGTCTCTGTAATTCAAGCTATTCGCAAGCAACTGTGAAAAAATGGTATGGCGTTAACGGAAGAACTCGCAAGCATGAATACTTGCCTGGAAAAGCTGTTGTCGGACACACATATTATATTACAGGTCGCATCGACAACGACTATACAGGAACCTATGACATTACTGGCTTATTCAACTCGGATAATACACATATGTAAGGTGTCCAATACCTTCATAATGATAGGGGAATGTGTCGCATTCCCCTATCCCTACATGAGTTACCAGCTCCCATAATAAAGCACGGACAATTGTTAGCATTATGGAGTAGAGAAGAAAATGGTTGTATCTTCTGAACTATGATTGAATATACATAACAGATTTCAATAAATATCATATGCCGACTGCTCTATAGAAAACAAACAAATAGGAGGTAGTAGAGTGATAAAGAATAAGCCATTAGAGATCATATTGGCAATCTTTCTAATATTTCTTTGCGGTTGTTCATTATGTCAAGAACAGATTGAAGCAGTATCAACCGAAATAGCTAAAGAGGACATGATTATTACCAAAGATTCAAATGACGTTGTTGTTGCTCAAACAGAAGTAAACGGAAAGAAAATCTATATCAATGCACCAGCATACAATCCCGAAACACAGTTGTATTTAGTTCAATTAGAAAGAGATACGAAAAAAGCGGAAGAAATGGCAAATGATTTAGTTTTGACAGATTACCCGAATGTTCAACGAGATAACCAATGGAGATGGAATGTGATTCAGGATAATAAGTTGGTGGTTTCATATGGCTGTGATATGTTTTGGAATACAAGTTATCTTGACGTAACCAGAGATCAGGATGGATATTATCTTGAAGAGGAATATTTGTTTAAAGAACATCTGACAAGTATTATACCTGATGGAAGCAATCTATCACCGGAAAGTGCAGCAAAAACAGTAATTGATTTTGTTAACCAGAATTCTGCAGTTTTCAACTTCTCGCCTTTTTGCCAACTTGCGGCTGTTGATGGAGGCAATAAAGAAGGTTATTATACTGTTTGGACAAAGGGATATTATAAAAACATTCCTGTTTGCAAATATCATGATCCTAATACTGCGACCATTAGTTTTTCTGCGTATATAGGTAATAATGGAATCTTTGCTTTTTCTGGATTGTTTTTGCTTTTGGAAGTCTCTCGACAACCAGTTTCCATTTGTCCTGCGACTAATGCAGCAAGACATTTATGTGATCATTTCAATGAATTAACAGTTTTAGACGATATTCACATAGATAGAATAGAATTGGAGTATTTTCTGCTTACAAACCAAGATGGTTCTTTTACTCTTAGACCGGTTTGGATTTTTAGTGGTAATGCTCAAAACATTGGTTCCGACGTTAGAGCTCAAATACGCTTTTTATACTTTGCGGATGATTGCACACTTTGTGGAGTGTATTAGTATTATTAGTTTAAAGAGGAGATTTAGATGATACGTCTACTTCAAAACGATTTGAAAAGGTTCTTTAATAGTCCCATTCTCTATATTACTGTTATATGCGGGATAGCCTTTATTTTGCGTCCGCTGATGGATATACATGGGATGTGGAAGCTATACACCCCGATGGAATTGCTTGCTATACCACTTGCTATCAGTGATTTTACTCCTTTTGCTGCATTATTCTGCGTTTTTCCTTTTGCAGATGTTTTTGCAAGAGAATACTCTAGTGGATATACTTTGTTCATTTTGACCCGGAAAAGTTCCAAACAGTATGCTTTAGGTAAATGTATATCTGTTGCAATTTCTGGTGGGGTTGTAATGGGTATTATTATGACAGTTACGGAGATAATTTGTGTATGCTTGGCGGGAACAAAAGAAAACGTTGAAACACTATCATTCCTACAGAATACTATATGGGCAAGAGAAGGGTTATTATCGATTTGGAATGGAAACCTTGTTCTTCTTTTGAGAGTTTTCATAGCTGTTATATTTGGGGCTTTATGGGCATCTGTGGGGTTACTGTCTTCTGTGATTATTCCGAACAGATACACCGTTTTTATTGTTCCTTTGGTTGTTTACCAACTCCTTTGGTTTTTGCTTAATGGATTACCAGTGAACCCCGTGTATCTGCTTAGAGGAGATAGTGCAAACATTCCTTCCTTGGAGTTCTTACTTTTGGTTCAAGTAGGTTCGATTTTACTTTGTTCCGCTGTGTCATACATTGGAATACTATCGAGGGTGCGCAAATGAGAAATCTGTTGTCAATGGTATTCAAACGTTTTACTGTTAGTAAACAAAACTGGGTTGTGTTAGCCTCTTTAGCAATTCAGATGATACTATGTATTTTTTCAGTTAATGCTTATGTTTCGTATGCAAATGCTATTGAATGTAGGATACAAGCTTTTGAGCCATATCTAATTATTACATCGACATCATTTCGCTTTTTTGCGGCAATTCTAGGTTTTTTTGTACTAACGGCAAATATACCCGATGAAACCGATCGCAGCGCATATGAAATAATAAGGACAGGAAAGCGTAGCTGGCTTACAGAAAAAATGTGGTTCATCATTTTTTTGTGTGTTTTATACTCGTCTTTTATGGTATTAATTTGTATAGTTTTGTCTTCTTTTAAAGTAAAATTTGATTTCCAGAATAAATGGAGCGAAGCTATGAAAACTCTCGCTGAGCGTAATCCATCTTTTGCGAATCTGAATTTTGGATTGAGTTTTCCATATCCGCTTTTTGTAAGAAAACTAACGCCATACAAAGCACTAGCACTTTCTTTCTTTCTTGAAACAGGTTATATGATTCTCTTGGGCGAAATATCATTTTGCTTAAATGCATTCTGTAAACACCGCATAGGAACAATCTCGTCAATTGGAATACATATAATAGGATATATTATAAACATGAACGGTCCATTAAATGTGCCACAAAAGTACTCTTTTTTGTCAAATTCTTTGCTTGCCTACTATTATGTGGATGCCTATGGGTTAACACTTAGTATTACGATAACTATTTATATAATGATTCCTCTTTTGGTTTGGTTCGTTTTGCGTTATTTCTCAAAGTATTATCAGCTTTGATAAGGAGAAACATAATAATGAAAAGCTTTCGATCAGCACTACGTCTAGTAGACATAAGGATTAATCTTGCAACATATTCAGTAATCGTTATGTTTTTCGGGGTTTTTATGACTATTAATGGGAATATACCACCAATCGCTGGAATTCCAAAGGCACAAATGCCCGGAGAAATTGATTACACAAAGCTTGCAGGATGGATTGGAATGATGGTGTTTCCGATGTGCCTCAATGATGTGTTCCTATATAGATGTAAAAGCATAGCATGCTATAGCTTACTTCATCTAACATGCAAGTCATGTTGGTCTCGGATAAAGATTATAGGATGTCTGGTATCTATTATATTGTATACGACAGCATTGTCCTTGTCTTTCTTGATTGTGTATAATTTGAGAACAGCGATACTCTGTTTTTTACTTTTGACACTAAATCTGCTGTTCTGGACGTTGCTTTTTCTTATATGTAAACAAGCTTTTCCAATGTTCCCTGGGAGTGTTTGTATCTTTTGTATAATCTTTTTTTGTTATGTCCTTGGAGAAAGAATAGGGGGCATCGTTGATTGTTTGCCTGCCTTTTGGGGGATGCTTTGTAGAACAAACGTATGGTCTGAAGGGGAAGCGCATTTCGAATTGTACGTTCTATTCAACATATTGGCACTACTCGCAAGTAGCTTGGTACTTATTATACTATTAAAGAACAAGGAGACATAATAAAAAGTTAAGTAATCAAACAGCATCGTGAGGGCTCTGAACTTTGATAGTATAAAGGCAATCAAGGAGAAATCTCTGAAGTTCGCGTCGCTCCCTTGACCAACCGTCTGGTATATGCTCGGACTGAACCAAAAAGGCGATGCCCTCGAATGACCAGAATAGTCGTTCAAAACATCAAAACACAGCAAGCCAGCTTAAAACTGCTTGACTATTAATAGGAGGATATTATGAATTGTATTGAATTGATTGATGTGAGAAAAAAGTATAAAGATGTTTGGGTGCTTCGAGGAATCACTCATTCGTTTGAAAAAGGAAAGATTCATGGGCTTATCGGCAAGAATGGCGCTGGAAAAACTATGCTTATCAAAATTATCTGTGGGCTAATAACACCAACAACAGGATCTGTAATTGTGAACGGAAAACACATTGGTGTTGATGTAGATATTCCGGATTCTGTTGGGGCTATAATTGAAACGCCCGGTTTTCTTCCCAATATAAGTGGATATAAAAATCTTCAGTACCTGGCAGGTTTAAGTGGAAAAATAGGTAAGCAAGAAATAGAAAAAGCAATGCGTATAGTAGGTCTTGACCCGATGGATAAGAAACATGTTGCAAAATACTCACTCGGTATGCGTCAAAAGTTAGGACTTGCTCAAGCAATTATGGAAGATCCTAATGTCCTGTTACTTGATGAGCCTATGAATGGTTTAGATGCTCAAAGTGTACTTCAGATTAGATCTTTGATTCAGAATATGAAAAGCAAAGGAAAAACGGTCTTGCTTGCTAGTCATAATAAAACTGATATAGAAGAACTCTGCGATACTGTTTGCGAGATTGATGCTGGCATTATAACAACGCAAAGCTAGTATCTTTTGAAAGAATGCTAGTTTGTATTATAGCAAGACACTTATGCGAGTTAAAAATGACTCGCGCTAAAGATCTTGAACACAGTAGCATTAATTGCTCATCTTGAGCATTAATATGTCTCAGCAACTTGCTTCATACGAAAAGAGAAAAGATAAAAATGGATAATCGATGCAATTCACGCTGGATACGCTGCCCAATCTGTGGCGGAAAGACAAGAACAAAAGTATATGAGGATACCGTTCTTTTGCGGTTTCCCCTATACTGTCCAAAGTGTAAGACAGAAGTGAAAATAGACGTCATGCGGTTTGAGATGACAAAAAGCAAAGAGCCAGACGCATAGCAGATAAGATGCGGAGAGCCTGCTTTCTCGAAAGAGAAGCAGGCTCTTTATTTATTCTGTGATATCTGCCTTTTTCGTCGAACGCATGAAGAAAAGAAGTTCACGGATGATTGGAATCAATGCTTCTGCTTCTTTATCCGAGCACTCGGAAACAAACTGCTGCAGAATACGAAGATTTGGATTTTCGGTCTTCATCTCCGGATAGAAGATCTCCTGAGGGTCAATGGACAAAGCGCGAATGACAGGATACAGAGTAGCAAGCTCCGGGTTTGCATTGCGGGTGATATTCTCCATCTTCATGATATTGGACGGATCCGTATTTGCAAGCTCAGCAACCTGTTCTTGTGTCAATTTGAGTCTCCCCCTTGCTCTTTTGATTGCATCTGCAAGCGGCTTGGAAAATTCGTTCATTATAAGTCACCTCATCTATTATTTTAAGATAGTGTGTTCAAAATGATAATTATTTATAAGAAGGCAAGCATCCTATTTAAAATTCATATCAATTCCAAAATTCTTTTCTAAACAGGTAAAAGACTTACACCTTTATGGTTTATAATGCGGGCACAACAGAAAGGAGAAAGCAAAAGATACCGGCAGCCGAGAGGCGAATGCTGATTCTTGAGATACTAAGTGTTCATCGATTCACCACGGTTGGGAACCTTGTATACGAATTTGGAGTCTGCCGAAAGACCATTCAGAACGACATCGTTTTCCTATCTGCTTTCATTCCAATCTATACGGTGCAAGGAAAAGGCGGCGGCATTCACGTTGTCCCCGGTTGGAAGGAAGACCGCTTGTACTTAACAGGTGAGCAAGAGAACGTGCTGACCAGACTGATCCATACATTCCCTAAAGAAGACAGAGCTGTTTTGCAAAGCATAATAGATACATTTGCCAAGCCAAGAAAGGAGTAAGCATGCTGAGCTTTAATCCTCTATTGAAACAAGAAAGCGAGACACATTTCGCTATCAAGTATGATGCAAGAGGGCATCGTCGATTCTATCGAAAAACGCAACAAGGGCGTTGGGTTCTTGTTCCTAAAGATGTGTTTTGCATGTTGCGAGCGTCCGTTCGTCAAGAGGAGAATGCTCTCATATCAGAAGCATCACACGGAGTTATATCATTGTCAGAATTGGAGAACGGATCAGCAACCTTCGATTGTCCGGTTAATGTATTGTTATCTGACATAGAAGAATCACCGGAATCCCTCTTGATTGGAAAAGAAGAAAGAGCGCGATTGGCCGAGCAAATTAGGAGGGTTGTCGAATCGTTCCCCATTCAAGATCAGGATCTCATATGGGCGACAATCGCTGACAATACATCGACTGCTGACTATGCATCCCGGATCGGGGTACATAGGGATACCGTTTCCAGAAGAAAACGTCAGCTAATGAAATTGTTGCAAAAGGAACTATTATCAGTCTATGAAAGCTACAAAAGAGGAACCTTATGATGAAAGACCAGACCCCTCCTAAAACATATTACCGTGAGGAAGAAATACCTCTGATTTTATCTGCAGAAGATGTTGCCGACATCCTCAAAGTTTCAAGATCCTTTGCTTATAATCTGTTCTATGCGAAGGGTTTCCCTGCCATCAAAATCGGATCAAGGAGATTTGTTCGCAGAGAAAAACTGCTCAAGTGGCTTGAAGCGCATGAAAAAGGAGGTTCATTGTAATGAAAAAGGCAACCAAAAGAGCGGATGGACGGTATCAAAAGAGTGTGTTCATCGGTCGAAAGAAAGACGGCTCCCCCATCAGAAAAACCGTTTATGCCTCAACACAAGCAGAGCTAAACAGAAAAGTAGCCGAACTGCAGCATGATGCCGCTACCGGTAAGTGCATTCATTCTGATATCACCTTCCGCCGCTTAAGTGAGATCTGGATGAAACAGTTCCCCTCTTTATCTAAAAGATGGCACAAGCGTAAGCAATGCGAATTAGACAACCATCTTTTGCCCACATTAGGAGAATTGAAAATAAGTGAGCTGCATCTGATCAACCTTCAGAATGTCTTGAATGACATGGCAGAACAAGGCTATGCTTCCAGTACCATGCGGAAGATCAAACAATGTGCATCTGCAATTATGGACTTTGCCTGCGATAATGATTGGTTGAACAGAAACTGTTTCTTGAAGGCAAAGGTTGTAAGCATGGAATCTCCTGAAACTCGTTTTCTTGACGAAAATGAGATTCGGCTGATCACCAGCAGTTGGGAGGGACACCGATTCGGCATTGCTGCCATGATTATGCTGTACTGCGGGTTGCGTCGCGGCGAAGTCCTCGCACTTGAATGGGATGATATCGACTACAAGAACAATGTCATCCATATTACAAAAGCCCGCGACATTGACGCCAACAAGGCATACCTCAAAAAGCCGAAAACGAAAGCCGGCACCCGTGATGTCCCCATCCCGACGGTATTGCTACATGCACTCAAGAAGCTGGACGGCAAGCACGGCTTAATCGCTCCAGGCAAAGATGGGAAGCTGATGAGTTCTACTGCTTATAAACGAGCATGGGAAGGTTACTTCGCCTACCTGAATGTAACGGCAGGCGGAAAGCCTGCATCCAAATACAAGCCTCGCGTGACAGTCATCAAAAACATTACTTCCAAGATGCTTCGTCACACCTATTGCACGATGCTCTATGATGCCGGCGTCGATGTAAAGTCTGCACAGTACTTTATGGGCCACAGCAATCTGGAAACAACGCTGAAGATCTACACACATCTCTCGCAGTTTAGGACAAAGAAATCAATTGCTTCGTTGAATGCACATGTTGTACAGATGATGCAAACTATCAATACTAAATGTAGCAGCTCTTGAGTACGCTTCCTATTTAGCAATGGACTCAAGCAGACGTATAACCAACTCCGAATCTTTTCTAGATGCAGAGTTGGTTATAATAGTTTTTACGGTATTAAGTTAGTTTTTAAAGAGAAAGAAATCCCTTTCCATCCTTTGCTATTTCACGAGAATTCTGTGCTTGTGAATCTTCTTGTTTATCTTCGTTTGTTGCGCTATTAGCTTCATTGAGCTTTGTCGCGATGAGGCTAATTAGATTTTGTATCGTATCATACGTTCTTTTCGCTGTTTTATCATCTTTTGTGTAATTCTCTATACAGATGTTCTCGTAATCCTTTCCCTCACTGTAAAAAGCTTCGTAAAACTCTTTAACGTCGAATTGAAGCCCTGGAATAGGTATTAAGAATAGTAATTGATCCTCTTCAAAAACGCCATATCCTTTTTCATTCCGTTTAAACTGCAGAGTTCTTTTCATAACGTTTCCATCTCCTTTTTAATGTATCCAGTCCACCTTCAATATTAGTTGAAATAATATCGAGGATGTTGTAGTTGTTATCCTTGTACTCCAGTGCTCCAGACCATATTTGAAGCTGATCTTTCTCATCTTTCCCAATAAAAATAACATTGTCTACATCCAAATTGACAATGAACTGTGGATTGTGTGTAACAATTATGACTTGACGGTTTTCGCCCATTGTCTTGAATCGATCAAGTAAATACTCGCGAATCGCTTTTTGCGAAATATTATCCTCTGGTTGATCAATGATGTATATTCCTTGGTTGTTTGTTTCATATGACATAATATCAAAATATGTTTGAGCATTAAACCCTGTTGACAATTCTTCTGTTCTATCTTTTCCTGCTTGAGTGATTGTGAATTTGTTGACGAAATCCTTATCTACCTGCTCTTGAATCTTTTGCTTAAGCTGTTCTAATGCGTCAGCTGGACCTTCTTGATAATATGGCATGGCTTCGGCCAATTCCTGACTTGTCATATTCAAAACACACGCCCGAACGCCTTTTTTAAAAGCCCCTACAAACAAGTTCCTTATATAATCATCGCTAATCTCTATAATTCCGAGCCTGCTGTTAAACTCATAATCAAATACTCGTGTACTTCTTCCTTCGATTGTCTCTTTCGTAATAGAGATTGCTGGTCGTTCATTCTTTTCTGTACGTTGAATGATTTCCACGATTCTGTCAGCAGCGTCTGTGATTCTTTCATTATACTCTGAAAGCGACTTTTGTGTTTCGGAGACCTGTATTCTATAGGACTGTTTGAAAGTACTTATTGCGCTCTGATATAAGGCAATCCTATTATTCTCGTTAGATACAATTTGTTTTTTATGATTGTATTTTTGAGCAAGATTAAAGACCCTATCACCTATATCATCTAAAACCGATTGATCACCGATCTCAATATAAGCATTAGCTCGTATGGTCTTTATTTTTTCAATTAGGCCATTTAAATCCTCATATAACGAACTGTATCCATTTTCGAGTTTAGTGTTCTTTTTTACAGAACCGATAAATGATAAGCTCTCAGCATTATTAATGTCGTTTGATATAATCGTAAACCTGCCTAATTGGTTTTGTAGTTTTTCGATAGAAAACTTCTCATTAAGATATTCATAGATTTTATTCAGTTGTCGTTGTACTTTTTCTTTATATGCTTCGCTCTGGATTGGTTCTGGATAGTATTTTTGAAGGTATTCTCCTCCTTTGACAGATGTCTTCTCGAATTTAGCTCGAATTCCTCCCTGTGTATCAAACTCAAACAAATCACATTCAGGAATCTCACTTAATATTTCAGTTTTTTTGCTAAGAAGATACTTCTTGTATCCGGCCATGATATTTTTGGGTTTCAACCTGGAATAACGTGTTAAATGATGTAACAACAAGGACTTACCGATGGAATTATCTCCAATTACAACATTAATGCCGCGTGAAAGAGGGAGATCGTATTTCACCTTATTAATCATTAATTCTATTTG
>AUXO013584130.1_pt1 | contig 12288 bp, 6 predicted proteins | sample 768731 | NCBI WGS metagenome assembly AUXO01 (sample SAMN02715735, study PRJNA202380) | gut metagenome | biome: sheep rumen | host: Ovis aries | place: New Zealand: Palmerston North | reverse complement strand
GAAGCCGACTGGACCTTGATCGGAGAAGTGAAGAACTGTCCGCGTATCCATATCCCGATTATTGGTAATGGCGATGTGACGACGCCAGAGCGAGCCAAAGAATGCTTCGATCGCTATGGCGTAGATGCCATCATGATCGGTCGCGCCACCTTTGGTGCACCCTGGCTCTTCGCCGAGATGAAAGGCCTTCCCGCTCCGAAAACGATGGCGGAGAAGGTTGCTGTTTTGAAAGAACACGTCCTCGCCTCGATCGCTTGGTGCGGCAACGACGAACGCAAAGGAATCCTCCATTCGCGTCGTCATTTTGCGGCTTCGCCGGTCTTCAAAGGTTTGCCGGATTTCAAGCAAACCCGCATCGCCCTCCTCCGCGCCGACACTAAAGAAGAAGTCTTTGCTATCATGGATGAAATAGTAGCCAAATGGTCAAACGAATAAAAAAATATTTTTGGTATTTTTAGATGATTGATTTAAATTTTATTTATGTTTATTGCTGATTATTTATAGGGAACTCGCAGAGTTAAGAAGTTTTATTCGAGCGAGTTATGTTAAGTTTATTTATAAATAAGTCGGTTGAATAAAAATTCGAAGTACGTAGTACTATAAATAATCAGGGTTTTATCTGTTTTTTTTATTTACTTAATTTATTCTAAAATCAATCATCTATTTTTAATATAATTTTTCTTTTAAATATCAATAATGAGAAAGTTTTTTGATAGTAATGCGTTATGGTTGAGCATGCTCGTCGGAGCGGTCTTTTACCCCTGGCTCCTGCCCTTGAAGCCGGTCTTACCGTGGTTGATCTTCTTTATGCTCTTCTTTACGTTCTGTAAGGTCAACCCGCTTGACTTACGTCTGCATAAATGGCATTGGGTGGTATTGGGTGCGCAGATGGCACTCGGTTTCCTGACCTATTTTGTGACGCTCCGTCTCTCCGGAGATCCTGTCTTGGCGCAGGGACTGCTCATGTGCTTCATCATGCCTACGGCTACTGCCGCACCGATCATCGCCGGTAAGATGGGAGGTTCTATTCAGAACCTGACTACCTTCACGCTGCTCTCTAACTTCGCCACGGCGATTATTGTACCCGCCACCTTCCCATTAATAAATGACCAATTACAAATGACCAATTACCAATTTGCGGAGCAATTCTGGCCGGCGTTTCTGCTGATTTTATCCCGCGTAGCGCCCCTTCTACTTGGTCCTTTTTTCTCTGCTTGGGCACTGAGAATAGGGTATGATTGGTATCAGAGAAAAAAAATCAAAAATCAAAAATCAAAAATCAAAAATGCCAAAACCTTTGAGTTGCCAAAGAGTTTGGCTGTCGTACCATTCTATCTCTGGGTTGCCTCGATCACCGTGCTCTCTGCTACAGTCACACAAACAGTTATTACCAATTACCAATCACAAATGACCAATATGCTAATTTTATTAGCATGCTCCTTCTTCGTCTGCCTGCTGCAATTCGGTTTGGGTAAATGGATTGGATATAAACTGCCGGCTCCCAGCAAGGGACGCGACTATCAGGATGTGCTCATCAATCCGGCTGCGGCGCCTAAGACCATGGCGGGAGTCTCGTCTATCACGGCCGGACAAGCTTTTGGCCAGAAAAACACCTCACTCGGTGTATGGATGGCGCAGACCTATCTTGATCCCCTTTCTTCACTCGGCGCAGCAGCGTATATCATCTGGCAGAACCTCTTTAATTCGGTGCAATTGTTCGTTGTAGCGCATAAAAAATAAAAAAAAACAAAATAAATTTGCATATTCGAAAAAAAAGCCGTACCTTTGTAGCCGGAATTATGTGAATTAAAGTTTTAACTTTATATAATCAACTTTTTGTTTAACTCAAAATCTTAAAATTATGAGGAAATTTTTCTCTTTAATCGCTGCCGTGCTTTTCGCAGGTAGCATGATGGCTGAAACTTCATCCCTTGTGTTTACTGCTAAATGTAACGGCTCAGGAACGGCTGATGATGGTGCAGCATGGACGGTTACTTCAGATGGTTCCGAGTCAAATTTTGATAACACTAGTGGTATCCACTATGGTACTAATTCTGCCAGTGTTCAGTACTTGCAACTCGAAACATCAAGTATCACAGGTACGATTACTAAAGTTGTTGTAAATGCTCGTGATGCTAAAGCCAAAGCCACTCTTACTGTAAAGGTAGGAACAACGGACTTCGATGGTACTGCTACTGCAACGAACACCTCTACGGACTATGAATTTACCGGTTCTGCAAAGGGAAATATCGTTGTTAGACTGGATCGTGGTGCCGCGGAGACAAAAGCTCTTTACATTAAATCTGTGGTTGTAACTTATACTCCGGCTGCCGCAACAGATCCGGTTATTAACGCTGAGAACATTTCTCTGGGTTATATCCGTTTCGAGGGAGATAAGTATTCTACTACTAAGACTTTAAGTGTAACCGGTGCTTATCTGGAGAATCCTATTACGGCAAGTACAACTAGTGACAAAATCACTATCCTTACGGAAAGTGTTCCGGCTGAAGGTGGAGATTTTTCCATTAAGATTGATGCAGCCGGCGGTGCTTTGGACGAGGTTATTACTTTGACTTCTGGTTCTGCAAGCAAGTCTGTGAAAGTGCTTGGTCGTTTAATTAAGAAGGCGGAGATTGAGGGAGAGAATGTTACTCTTGCCTCGGATAGTAATACGGTTGATTCTATTACTGTAAATACGGTATATGGAATGAAAGCAGGAACGAGCAAAAAAACGGGAAGTTTAAGAATTCAAGTTCCCGCAAAAACAGCAAAATTACGTTTCTTTGCTGCTGCTTGGACAGGCGCTGCAGGCAATATTGCTATTTCTGCCCCTGCGGGTGTTGAAATTACTTCGACCGCTCTTAGCGAAGGCGTTATCTCTATTCTTGCTGATGCTGGTATTTCCGGTGCTGAAAATGATTATTTGCTGCAAGCTGCAGATGAAGCAAATTTCTTATTTGAGTTTGACTTAACTGGAGTAGATGCTGCAACTGATATTACACTAGCTAGCGGTACGGCACAACGTTTTGTTATTTGGGGGGCAAAATACGAACTCGAGGAAGAGCCGGCAGGCTGCGATTGGGATAATATCGAGTTCTTTAATGCAGGTCTTGCTCCTGAGGACGAGAACTACAACCAGTTTAAGATTTGCAAAGCAGGTGAGAATCCTAATATCGTAAATATTCAGGTTGCTCCTTGGGCAGATAATAACAAAGGTATCTACATTAACTTCCCAAGTGCAGAATTTACTACCATCTCTTTACCGGAAGGTCAATATAAGGTAGAAGGTGCAGGTATCCTGCTCTATCTCACTGCTTTCACGGCAAAAGAGACCGAGGTTACTATTAACTACAAGGGAGAAGATTGCGTGTTCACCGTTTACAATGTAAAGGGTGGTTCGGGTACCGCTATTGATAACACCGTTGTTAGCGAGAAGGCTATCAAGATGTTTGAGAACGGTCAGCTGATCATCATCAAGAACGGCGTGAAGTACAACGCTCTTGGTTCGGTAATCGAATAAAGAATCCTTTTCATCCCATTCCTTCCCTTTAGGGAGGGTTAGGGTAGGCCCCAAAACAGCTCGCTTCGGCGGGCTGTTTTTGTTTTGTCAAGAGAACCACTATTGTCCAATAAAAACTTTTTGTTTTCTCTATAAACAATTGATAGGTAGTTAGTTAAGGCGTTATTACGAGTAAACGGATTTGGTCTAACAATGTTTATTTATATTTATTGCTTTGAGTGCTTTACACTCGAAGAGTTGTGCAAATTGGTAGTAAAAGCTGTCTGGAAGTTTATTTGCAAGCAGATTTTAGTAACAAGTTGAACAAGGAGCTTTGCTCCTAAGCACGCAAAGGGTTTATCTTGGTTTTATTTACTTTTTAATAGACAATACTGTGAGAGAACAATTTTAAATTGTTTTTGATCTTTTTTGTTTCGTTTTTGTGAGCCCGCGAGTATTTGATTACCTAACCAAACAGCCGTCAATTCCTGTCTTATCATGTATTTTTTTTTCTAACTAAAACGCTATCATCTGGACTTTACAAAATAAAATTATTTTGCATTTTCTTCTCCTTTTTCTTGTGTATGTCAAAAAAAAGCAGTAATTTTGCGCCGCTTTTTTCGGCGCATAAGCGCCCGTGCATCCATATATGCGCGCGAAATTGGCACGAAAATTGAAGCATAAAATTGATCAAGAATACAAAAAAGATGATAATGAAGAAGTTTTTTATTACATTAACGATGATGCTCCTCGGCCTCTTCGCCGGCGTGAGCACGATGTGGGCAACAGACCCCAATCCTGAGACGGATTATTATTGGGCCAAGTTAACGGCCAGACCATCAACAGGAACGGGTGGTTCCGGTAAAGTCTATGTTTCTAACACGAGCACTATTCCGGCAGATGGGTATTATCAAGCTGTTTCGAGTACAGCAGAGGCTTCTGTAGAATCCTATGTGCAAGTGGCAGGTAATGATAATGCGACAATGTACGCATTTGCAAAACCTGACGCGGGTTCCTATTTTTCTGGGTGGTCGGATGCAAATGGTGGAACAGAAAAGGGTACGACTTCTCAATTACTTGAGGATTGTAAGCTGTCTTCCAAAAAAGGAAGGGCAAATGCATCAGAATATACAGTATATGCAACGTTTGAGCCGATACGAATCGTGTCCTATCAAATTACAGGCAATGGAACAACAGTTTCTGGAAGTTGTTCCTTTGAAGTGTATTTCCAACCGGATGCAACGATATCATTAAATGATTTTAACAACCCGGTCGTCACGAATGAGACAGGCGCGGGAACATGGAAGGCGCCAATAACAGGAAAATGGAAATGGGCTGTCGCAGATGGGAAATTAAAAGTGTTAGTGAATCTTACCGATGCAAATGCAGAAGGCTCCTATTTGGCTACCTTGACGGTTACGACAAAGGCGGGTATAAACATTAATGTGCCCTTATATGCTCGCACAGTAGTTGCGGCTCCTGGTAATGCGGTACTCTATGATGGTAAGACGCAGATGACAAGCGGTACGCTCGAAGAGATGTTGGCGGTGAATACCAGCGCGTATGCCAATCCGATCTTAAAACTCTCCGGTGACTATTCGGATGCGGTTGCGATTAATAAAAATATCACCTTTGATCTCAACGGTTATACGCTCAGCAATACGTTGACCGTTAGCGGCGGCGATGTAACGTTGGCATACAGCCCGTTCGGCGGCGCTATCAGCAGTAATGTAAGTGTAACAGGTGGTAAACTGATACTCACCGGTGGTACGATTACCGGTAATATCAATGTAAGCGCAGGTGCTACATTGGAGCAGAATGGTGCTGCGATCACCGGTGATGTAACCAATGCCGGTACGTTGACGACTACCGATGGCTCTATTACTGGTCAATTGGCATCCAGTGGCGCGTTGACGCTCAACGGAGGTAATTTCACCAACAACAGCGGTGCGGCGATTGCCATTACGGGCGGAACCGCGCAGATTAAGCGTGGTACTATCAGTGGTTCTACCTATGGTGTACAAACTTCCGGTGGTACTACAACTATCGAAAAGTTGGCTGTTATTACTGGTGGCACCAAAGCGCTCTATGGCAATGGCGGTTCGCTGACGGTGAATAATGGTAAGTTTACGGATCCGGCTAATTTGATTGCCGGCACGGTAACATTCAAGGCAGGCTATTTCCAAACCCACAGCGCGGGAACGGCTACAGCCCTTGGTAAGCAGGTTTGGCGTAATAGGGCTGGCGTAGAGTATCGCGAGGGATATGAGTTCTTCGTGGGCGATCAGGCAGCGGCACAGGCATCGAATGTCAGCGTCTGCCGTATCAATGCGACGGCGTATCCGTCCTTGGAGGACGCATTGGCATATGCAAATAATAACCCGAGCAAGTCGGTGACGATCTTTATGGAGAATGACTATGTGCTTGGAGCGGGTTATTATACGATTCCGGCGAATGCAACTTTGGTTGTGCCGATGTCGGATGACCAAAACATAGCATATCCGTACATTACGCATCGTTCTGAAGAATCGGCATATCCGACCCCGTATGTTTTCCGTACCTTAACTTTTGCTTCCGGCGTAAATATGAGTGTGCTCGGTACAATTGAGTTGTCCGGCGAACAGTTCAGCAAGGGCGGTGATCCGGAGCAATCCATTCCGGGAGGCCCTTACGGCCGTTTGATCTTAAAGCCCGGAAGCCATGTGACGCTCAACGACGGAGGTGAACTTCGTGCATGGGGTTATGTAACGGGTGACGGAACGCGTGCTGCGGACGGAACCTATCTCTCCGGCGAGATTGATGCACGTCGCGGTTCCAACGTACGTGAGCAATTCCAAATCGGTGACTGGAAAGCCGGTGATAGATCCTTCACTATGATTCAGGATAAGGACCCGCAGCAAAAAATGTACCTTTTCCCGATATACGAATATTTCATCCAGAATGTAGAATCTCCGGTGAAGTATCATCCGGGGTCTGCGCTTTATTGTTCTACGGCTGTAGATGCGCAAGTGCTGGCATATGCCAATGATATCAAGGTGGTAGGAAAAATGGGCGAACCGGCTATGTTCTTGATGGACGAGATGGCGGATGCGGAGAATACCTGGGTTCGCAAATGGTATGATGCCAATAAGGACCAGCAGGTATATGAGATCAATAGTGGTGCGCAACTCGGATCTATGGTTATTAACTTAGGTGAAGTATCTAAGGCTTTAATTGATCCGGGTCAGCCGGGCAACTACAATATCGTTATGGACTCCCGCAAGTACATACTTCCGTTAACGAGCAATATGAAGATTCATCTGTTGAGCGGATATATGCAATTCACGCAAAGTACCGCTTGTTTGCCTGGAATGGAAGTAGAGATTGATAAGGAATCAACCATTAGCCTCATTAACCAGAATAGAGCGGGTGTGGTAGAGGGAGCGCTTTATTTCTACGACTCCGACCAATGGGGAACCTATGTGCATGACGGCAAATATGGTACACGTGTTCATTATTCCGCTACGCTGAATGGCCAGCCGACGGCTCGTAATGTATCCTCTGCTGCGGCTATCGGGGATGCAATCTTAAATGTGCATGGCACCTTCCAGGTAGATGCCAATTGTGCCGTATATACTACGGTGGGAAAGACCAAGAATACGGTTGGCGGCAATGATGAATATTCCCAAGATCTTACGAAGGGTGGAGCAAGCATCATCTCTACCAACGAAGATGCCGGTACCTTTATCTTTAATGCAAATGCTCCTGTTTCCGAAGGCGTAACGATCAGCGACGGCATGTTTGTATGGAATGCGCAGGGAGAATTGAATCCCGAGGTTTTGGTTAACTATGACAATAGCGCCAACGGATTGATTATTAATCCGACAGCCAGAGGTAATTCTGCTCATATCTATGGATTCGAATTATGTACATCCGCGTTGCTGAAGAACGGAGATGGCTCGTTTACGCAAACAGAGGGAACAATAGGAGGCAATTCGTTCTGCTTTATCGATGGCCGCTGGACGGATATGAAGGTGGATGAGCATAACTATTGCTTCATGGTAGATGGTCATGAGATATTCTATGCGAAACCGGCTGAATATGTAGCGATATCTGCTACTAAAAATCCATCCACACATGCCATTACCGGCAATGCCGACCATACCTTCAGCGATTATGATGGTACGGGACGACTCTTTATCCTCATGGAAAAAGATTGCCAATGGTGGGAAGTAGAGAAGAAAGATAACCTCTACCATTGTATCCACCCGGATAATGATACGTATTATTATTGGGATGATGATGACAAGGAATGGAAAGAGCAACGCTTCACGATCACATGGCTCAATTGGGATGGAACGAAGATAAAATCCTATATTCAAGATGGATCCAAGTTGGTTGAAGTATCATATAGCGTGACCTATGGAACGCAAGCCGAGTTCTTAGGCTCGAACCCGACGCGTGAACCGAACATCGACTATACGTATGACTTCACAGGATGGACTCCTGCGTTAGGAAAAGTAACGAGCGATGTGACCTATACCGCTACGTATAGCGAGCAACCGCGCAAATATACCATCATCTTTACAACCGAAGGTGGAGTCGAGATCGAGCGTCAGTTCTTGACACATAACGAACTGCCGGTATGCGAAAATGTACCGACCAAGACGGGCTTCACGCTCCAATGGGAACCGGCTTTGGCTGCAGTTACGGGTGATGCTACCTATCGTGCTACATGGCTCGAAGAACCGCCTACAGAGTATGAGATTACCTTCGTGGATTATAATGGTACGACTGTACTGCAACAAGGCAATGTGGCCGTAGGCACATTGCCGACAGCTCCGACTATCACGGCTGGTATACCGGCCGGATCAACCGGAAAACCGGCAACAAGCGAGTTTACGTATATCTTCGATCATTGGTCGCCGGCACTTGAGGAAGTGACGCAAGCCATGACCTATACCGCCGTTTATAGCGAGGTGCAACGCGAATATACTGTTACCTTCAAAAACGAAGGAGGTTCTTCTACTATCGAGACGCGTCAATACCATTATGGTGAGACGCCTGTGTGCTCCACGCCTCCTACCAAGGCAAATACGGCTCAATACACCTATGCACTCCGCTGGACTCCGCAAATTCAAACGGTTATGGGCGATGCTACGTACACGGCCGTATTCGATGCTACTACGAATAAATACAGCGTAACGCTGCAATGTAGTCCTTCCGGAGCAGCTGTGTTGAGCGGTAGTGGATTGTACAACTATAACGCATCTGCTACGGCTGTTACGCTTACGGCGACGCCGAATGCAGGTTATGAGTTCCTCGGTTGGAGTGATAATCAAGGCGGATTGAATACCACGCGTCAGATAGCTATTACGGAGGATGTCCTCTTGGTAGCGAACTTTGCGTGTCAGACCTGCGATAATGTTACCATCCAATGGTTGGATTATGATGGTACGGAGTTGAAGACGGTAAGCCAAGCGAAGGGAACGGCGACTACCTATACCGGCGAAACGCCGACTCGACCGGCTACCTCCACGACGACTTATACCTTCGATGGTTGGTCCACTACGCTGGGAGGCGATCGTGTATACAAGAATGGCATGACGCCGAAAGCGGCCGAAGGTGGAGCTACTTACTATGCGCACTATGCGGTGCAGGAGATTCCTAACTTAGAGGTACAAGCTGGTGCTACCGTAAATCTTACTGCTCCGGTAGAGTATAACGACCTCGTTTTGGTATCTAATGGAACCAGTTCCGGTCAGTTATTCGGTGCGGATGACTTCCTCTCTTTGACCGGAAATGCATACTTTGAGTTTGTGGTCAATGCAACGGCGCGCTTGTGGTACGCTTTCGCAGTGCCATGGCAGGTTGATGCGGCTACGGGTGTTTCCGTGAACGGACATACGTTGCAATTGGGTAAAGACTTTGATATCATTTACTACGATGGCGCACGTCGTGCAGCCGTAGGTCCGCAACGTACATGGAATTATGTTGCGAATGGCGAGGCTTTGCAGCCGGGTAAATTATATATGATCGTTTTGATGAGTGATGCTTCTGCAATTCGCTTTGCGAAGAAGGCGGGTACTCCTTACTTAACGAATTCCACCTCGGTGAGCACGTATGCTTCGGCAACCGGTAGCGATACGGATGCCAACTGGAATGGTATTGCAAACCCGGCACTCTTCCATACATTTGTGAATGCAGGTGCAACTCTTGGACAGGTATATCAACCGGCCAGCGAGACGTATACCCCGATCGTAATGGATGAGACGAAGTTTGTGGTCGGTCAGGCAGTATTCGTTCAAGCTCCGGCCAATAAATCGATCGTAGTGTCATCTGGTGCTTCCTACGCGCCTCGTCGTTATATGAAGGCAGAGACAACCGAAACAACGAAATACGAGGTGCGCATCGCGCCGATCAATACCGATTATACCGATCGCGTATTTGTACAGGTAAATGAAGAGAAGACGCCGGACATCTATACGGTAGGTTTGGATCTCCAGAAGATGGGTGTCAGCAGCAAGGTAGCGCAGATGTGGATTAATCGTTATGATACCAAACTCTGTTTGAATACCATGGCGCCGATCGAAGGCCAGGTAGACTACCCGCTGGGTATTATCGTGCCGGAGGCAGGTAAGTATACGATTAGTATTAAATATACGGCGAATGATAATTCACAGGCCGATCTGTACCTCACGTTGGATGGTGAGCCTATCTGGAATCTTTCGCAAAATGCGTATACGGTTAAGTTAGAGCAGGGTACTACCGCTCGCTATGGCTTGCGTACGGTATCGAAAGCGCCACAAACAACTACCGATTTCGAGCCTATATGGGTAGATCCTGAAGGCAATGCCATCAAGGCAGCTAAGGTGCTGATTAATAATCATGTATATATTATTCGTGATGGTAAACTCTATACCATTACCGGATCGCTTGTACGCTGATTACTGACAACTGAATACTGAACACTGAAAACTCATAATAATATGAAAAAGAACTATATTGCTCCTCAAGTAGAGGAAATGGCCTTAGCGCCTCTTCATGTTGTGATGACAAGTCCTATTCTCCCGCCGGATCCTACGCCTGCTCCGGGCCGCGGAGTCGGAGACTTCATCCCCTAATCGAAAAAAAATCTCATATGCCATCGCGCATATGGGATTTTTTTTGTCAATCCGTGTTTGTTATTTGCAGAAAAAATGCACTTTCTGTGCTATTTTTGACATTTTTTTTTGCATATATTCCGGAAAAGTTGTAATTTTGCAACGTTTTAGAAATAAATCGTCAGAATGACGTATACGCAGTTTTATAATCAGTGGCATGGCTTAGGTTGTTTTTCGGTGCATCAGGTCCATGCTATATCGCCGGATTTTAACCGCGCTAACTGGCATCAGTGGCAGAAGTACGGATATATCGTGATGCTGCGTAGGGGCTGGTATGCATTCGCGGATTATCTGCAGCAACCGGATTATGCGTGGTACTTTGCTGGTAGGATTTATACCCCATCGTACATCAGTCTGCATACGGCGCTATCTTTCTATGGCATTATACCGGAAGCTGTGGTGGAAATCACGAGTGTAACTACGCAGAAGACCTGCCGGTATGAGAATGCATTCGGCCAATTCAGTTACCAGACCGTCCGTCCGCGACTCTTCTGGGGATTTGAACCTAAAACAATGCGCGATGGGAAGCAGTATATGATGGCTACTCCGGAAAAAGCAATCATTGACCTGTTATACCTCTACCCGCAATATTCCTCCGTCGAAGACATGCGCGAATTGCGCCTTGATGAGGATTGGATGCATGATGAACTGAATCTCGCCCGGCTAAAGGAATTTGCGGAGCGTATCAATAGTCCCATTCTTAATAAGCGAATCAAGTTGTTATTAAAGGCACACGAACTATGATTGATATGGAGTACATACGGGGATTCTATCCCCCGTACATCGCGCAGAATGCCGCTTTTCAGAAGCACATGCTCAAGGAATATGTGGAGTTGCTGGCATTGGAATGGATTGCGCGCTCGCCTTATGCATCAAAATTAATCTTCATTGGAGGTACTAATTTGCGCCTGATACATGGTATAGATCGCTTCTCCGAGGATTTGGATTTTGACTGCAAAAGACTTTCGGCTGCGCTATTATCATTCCGGAAATCAAAGCCCTCATTACCCTTCAAAACCTCTATGACTACATCGAAAAGAATCTCTAATTACGAATTACGTCATCCCGTAATCCCGAGAAATAAAAACGGTTCGTAATCCCGTAATTTCGTAATTACGAATCCCGAAAAAACATCATCATTAACCCCTTAAATAAATCTTTTATGAAAATAGGTGTTGCCGGATATTATTGGTTAGATACATGGATCCTCGCGAATGTCATCCAACTCGCTACCCAGGACTTCTGCAAATCCTTTCTCAATCTGCAGAACGACCCCTGCGGGCGGCAATTCGACCAGATGACGCAGGCGGCACGTTCCTGTACCGCCAATATCGCCGAGGGTAATTCGCGCCATTACACCTCGCGCGAGACGGAAATGAAACTGACCGACGTAGCTCGCGCCAGCCTCTCCGAACTGGCAAATGATTATATCAACTGGCTTCTTCAAGCCGATCAGTTACCGTGGTCGAATCAATCGCCGGAATATATCTCTATTGCCGCTCACCCATTAGACATACCAGAGTACAAGGACGATGTCCAATATCAGAGTTCGCGACATATCCTGCTGCAAAAGCATAAGTTCGACTCTTGGCTCAAGACGACAGATTCTATGCAAGCGGCTCGATGCATTTTGGTGCTCTGCAACCG
>AUXO013174667.1_pt1 | contig 12289 bp, 11 predicted proteins | sample 768731 | NCBI WGS metagenome assembly AUXO01 (sample SAMN02715735, study PRJNA202380) | gut metagenome | biome: sheep rumen | host: Ovis aries | place: New Zealand: Palmerston North | reverse complement strand
AGGCAGAATATCTTGTTTCCTGCGGTGCAGAGCTGATTCCGATCATGTCTGAACATGCCGCCACTATCTCCACAAGATTCGGCACGGCGCAGGAACAGCGTGAAAAGCTGGAACAGATCTGTGGCAAAAAAGTGATCTGCACGATTGCAGACGCTGAACCGATAGGCCCTCACCAGCTGACGGATATTATGCTTGTAGAGCCATGTACTTCTAATACTGCCGCTAAATTGGCATGGAGCGTGACAGATACCCCTGTCACAATGGCTGTCAAATCTCATCTAAGAGGTCAGAAACCCGTTGTGCTTGCCATTGCCTCCAATGATGCTCTTGCCGGAAGCCTGAAAAATCTGGGAATGCTTGCGAATGCAAAGCAATATTATTTTGTACCTCTAGCCCAAGATAATCCGGAGAAAAAGCCCTCTTCTCTGGTAGCAGATTTTTCTAAAACTGCGGATACTATTATAGCCGCATTACAAGGAAATCAGATTCAGCCCTTCTTTTTCTGAAAAAACTGCCGCATGACTGCGGCAATTTTTTTCTGATATTATGCAATTACAGGATGATCCACTGGAATATGCAGAAGATCATGCTGAATTCTACCCTCCAACATATTGATCACTTTTTCCAAAGAATATAAATGCCAGATTTCGCTGGCTGCACAGCATTTATCTGCAATTGTGATGATATAGCTTTCTTTATACTTTGGCAGCGGAAAACATAACGGAAACATATGCTTCCGGATAATATCACGCTCGATCTTATTTAATACAAATTCTTTTTCTGCATTATGCAGGGCGACAATCGGATGCATCAGTGTGTGAAATTTGCAGGCAGATGCTTTATCATGCCAGTCATACAGAAAGAAATCATGAAGCAGACAGCCACGCACCAGACTTTTTTTATCAATCTGCTCTATATGCAATACTTGTGCTACTCGCAGTGCCATGTATGCCACACAGATCGAATGAATATAGCAATTTGTTGTCCCATGCTGCATAAAATTTCGTTCTGACTGCATTTTCGAAGAACAGAGAATATCTTCCCCATAATGCAGCACCTGCTCCGTCAGTTGTTTATCAGCTTTGATATACCACATAACAGACAGTCCTTTCTTTTCAGATTATTTTTATTATACTACAGAATCAAGCACTTGTCAAGGAATTATCAAAAATCTGCACTGTGATATTTTTGCCCGGTATACTGCATGGCAATTCTGCATTCAGGGCGCAGATCAAACAGATATAGCATGATCAAGAAAAAATATTCAAGCGGCTTCATCAGCAAATAAATCATATCTGCGCAGATCGGCGTTTTAATATATTTCGATATTGGATAGCCATAAGTATCATAAAAATTGCGGATTTTTTTATGAAGCCGGGGCGTTTTATCAATAAGCAAATCTTCGAATGCATTCGCAATGCATAACTGTCTGTTGACAACAATCTGTTTTCCATTCCGGATGCCCATCCTGAGAGGCTTGACAATTTTCTTATGACCACCAGCGGCAACGGTACAGAGATAATGTCCATCATATTCATCCGGGGGCGGGGGGATCTGCTGTGAAAAAGTCCAATCTGCTGTCATGGTAAATGCCTTAATGATACTATCTGCACCCTGTCCGGTCAGGATCAGAATGATCAGTAAAATTCCCACAATTGGCAGAAACATGATAATTCCGGCAAACATCCAGCGGCTTTTAGTATTCAATATACGATAAATAAAGGCATTCAGGCCATGTGAGGGAAGCTGATCATCAAAGCGAAATACATTTAATTGAAAATCAATTTCATCAGAGACCGCACGGACGGAAAGAAGCAGGATATTCAAAAGAAAAATCCATATCGGCCACATCAGAAAAAAATTAATGGCGGTCTGCAACAGAAATAACATGCTCAGCAGATTGGCGGTGCATGTTCCGGCGATGAGTATCACGCTTATCAAAGGGGGCTTGCGTTTTCCCATCAGGCATTGAAGAAAACAAAGACAAAGTATTGATAGCATAGCCATCACCCAGAACCATGTTCCGAATTCTCCTGAAATGATGACATGAAACAGGCCATCAAAGGGCATTCCTCCGGTTACGATCGCTTCATAATATTCATAATCGGTAACTTCTCCGAACGTGTAAGCCCAGAAGATAGAAAACACAATGCCGAGAATGATCGTTATGATACAGCGGCGTTTTTGTTTTCCTTTCTGCTGATCGGTAAGATCATCCCATTTCCGGAATAATGCGATCAAATTTCCTATTGTGAGGACAATCGGGAGAATCACAAAGGGAGCTAATATCAAAATCATGATTAAATATTCACTCAGATAACCAGATTCCAAAACTGACACTTCCTTTCACTATGTTATATTGATTATAGCATATTATTTTCTGTTTGTCAATCGTTTTTTATCGAAAAACAATATTTTTAATTACAAAAAAATCCGCTCTGATGGGAGACACCAGAGCAGATAAGATTTTTTCTTTTGCGGATTAATACATACCACCGGCAGGCATCGGAGGAGCTGGCGGTTCAGGTTCTTTAATATCAGCAACAAGGCTTTCTGTTGTCAGAACCATTCCAGCAACAGATGCAGCATTCTGGAGTGCGCTTCTTGTTACCTTAGTCGGATCAACAATTCCGGCCGGGATCATATCAACATAAGTTTCATTATAAGCATCAAAGCCATATCCGACTTTTTCAGAACTGATGATCTTATCAATGATAACACTGCCTTCCAGACCAGCATTCAAAGCAATCTGACGGAGCGGAGCTTCCAGAGCCTTACCTACGATCTGTGCACCGGTTTTTTCATCGCCTTCGAGCGTATCAATCAGGGCATTGACTGCCGGAATTGCATTGATCAGGGCTGTGCCGCCGCCTGCTACGATACCTTCCTCAACAGCGGCCTTTGTAGCGGCAAGAGCATCTTCAATTCTGAGCTTCTTTTCTTTCATTTCGATTTCAGTAGCTGCACCGACTTTGATCACAGCCACGCCGCCGGACAGTTTTGCAAGTCTTTCCTGGAGCTTTTCTTTATCGAAATCAGAAGTTGCGAGTTCGATCTGATTCTTGATCTGTGCTTTTCTATCAGCAATGGCTTCCGGATTGCCTGCACCATCAACAATGATTGTATTTTCTTTCTGGATTTTTACCTGACGAGCACGGCCGAGCTGTGAAATCTGAGTATCTTTCAATTCAAGGCCTAATTCTTCTGTGATCACTTCAGCACCAGTCAGAATAGCAATATCTTTCAGCATTTCTTTTCTTCTATCGCCATAGCCCGGAGCTTTAACAGCGGCACACTTGAAAACGCCTCTCAGATTATTCAGAATGATTGTTGTCAGGGCTTCGCCTTCAATATCTTCTGCAATGATCACGAGTTTCTTACCGGACTGCACCAGCTGCTCCAGCAGGGGAAGGATTTCCTGAATATTGCCAATCTTCTTATCTGTAATCAGGATAAACGGATCATCATAAACAGCTTCCATTTTTTCGGTATCTGTTACCATATAGGGAGAAATATAGCCTTTATCAAACTGCATACCTTCCACAACTTCAGAATAGGTATCTGCTGTTTTGCTTTCTTCGATTGTGATGACACCGTCAGAACTTACTTTATTCATTGCATCAGCGATCAGCTGACCAACACTTTCATCAGCAGAGGAAACTGTGCCGACTCTTGCAATATCATCTGAACCCTCAACAGGCTTGGAATTTGCCTTAATATTTTCAACAGCGGCATCCACAGCCTTGGCAATGCCTTTTTTCAGAATCATGGGATTTGCACCAGCAGCAATATTTTTCATACCTTCACTGACAATAGCTTGTGCCAGCAAAGTAGCTGTTGTTGTACCGTCACCAGCTGCATCATTTGTTTTTGTAGCAACTTCTTTCACAAGCTGTGCGCCCATATTTTCAAAAGCGTCTTCCAGTTCAATATCTTTTGCAATGGTAACACCGTCATTTGTGATCAGGGGCGCACCGAATTTTTTATCCAGAACGACATTTCTACCTTTAGGCCCTAATGTAATCTTAACGGTATTGGCCAGCTTATCAATACCGGCCTGGAGTGCTTTTCTGGCATCTTCGCCATATTTAATATCTTTTGCCATATTGATCTCTCCTGTCTGTAATTATTCTACAATTGCGAGAATGTCGTCTTGTCTGAGGATGGTATATTCCACACCGTCAATCTTGACTTCTGTACCGGCATATTTGCTGATCAGTACTTTGTCACCGACTTTGACATTCATCGGAACGAACTTGCCATTATCATCATATTTGCCTTCACCTACAGCAGTGACTTCTGCAACCTGGGGTTTTTCTTTTGCATTACCGGCAAGAATGATGCCGCTCTTCGTAGTTTCCTCGGCCTCTGTCATCTTGATAACAACTCTGTCGGCCAGCGGTTTGATAGTCATGAGAAATTCCTCCTTCTGTGATTCTGATGATTTCAGTTTTAGCACTCTCTCTCTTCGAGTGCTAATTCTATTTTACCAGCTTTGCAGAAAAAATCAAGTCTATTTTGCAAAAATCCGCTTTTTGCATAAATTTCATTTCCAGATGTTGAATTTTCAGTTATATTTTTACATAAAATCAAAACAGCTGTTTTGATAAGTTTAAAATTTATTCATGATTTATTCATGAAAAATTCATACAATTCACAGATAAATCATGTATAATTATGATAGAGTTTTTTTACTTCAGAACAAGAAAGGGGTTTTTGATTATGGCCTTAGAGAAAGTATTAGTTGTAGATGATGATCAAAATATTTGTGAACTGCTGAGAATGTATCTTGAAAAAGAAGGATATCATGTCATTATCTCCAATGACGGAAAAGAAGCAGTGAATAAATTCCGGGCACTGAATCCGGATATTGTTCTTCTGGATATTATGCTTCCCTCCATAGATGGCCGTCAGGTATGCCGGGAGATCAGAAAAGATTCCAATGTACCAATTATTATGATTTCTGCCAAAAATGAAACGTTTGATAAAGTCCTTGGCTTGGAACTGGGCGCAGATGATTATATTGCAAAGCCGTTCGATGCTAAGGAAGTAATTGCAAGAATCAAGGCAATTGCCAGAAGAATGGGGACAAATACCACAGAACCCGAAACAAGGGAAGTCCGTTATGATAAATTAGTTGTCAATATGACACGCTATGAACTCCGGGTCAATGATAAAGTACTGGATACTCCCCCTAAAGAATTGGAATTATTATTCTATCTGGCATCTAATCCCAATCATGTGTATACACGGGATCAGCTGCTGGATGAAGTCTGGGGTTTTGAATATTATGGCGATTCCAGAACAATTGATGTTCATATCAAGAGACTGCGTGAAAAGCTGGCAGATGTCTCCCCCCACTGGGCTTTAAAAACTGTCTGGGGTGTGGGCTATAAATTCGAAGCGGATGAAGAATCTTAAATGGGCAAATTATTTTCCAATCAAAAAAACAGCCCGGTTTCTCAAAGCTATTTCCGCCTTTCCGGGCTTTTGCTCCTGTTCGGCATCCTGCTGACAGGTGTTATCATGATTTGCAGCGCAGTCGCTTCTTATCGGGATACGATTGAGGTATCTATCCGTCAGAACTGTGATGCATTGATTACAAATATTTCAGAAGCCTATACAGATCCGGAATTTATGCCAAATGAAGAAATCCGGAAGCTTGTCAGAACAGCAGAATGTGAATATCATTATACGATTTTTCTCTATGACGAAGAAGGAAAAGAATTATATCCCGGTGAAAGCGGAGAAACAGAAATCCTAACGCCGTCTGTGCGTTCTTATCTGCACACAGATGATGATTTTATCCAGCTGGGCTATTATACATCTGCGGCAGAAGCCGCACAATATTGCTGTGCCCTGCGCTTTTATCTGGAATCTGAAAATGATAATGTCACACAGTATTATCTTGCCGCCGTCAGTGATGCCAGCATGGTACAGGCTTATACTGCCATGCTGACCAGAAATCTGATTCTTTGCCTGCTCGCTGCAACATTGATTTTCATGATCCTGTTCCGGCTTGGTGCTTCCCGTCTTGATAGTCAGCTTGATGAAATTACACACGTGACAAAACAATATGCCGAAGGTGATTTTTCTGCCCGTGTCACCCTGCCCGAACATGCTAATTTATATGCATTAGGCAATACCCTCAACCGTATGGCCGAAGTCATTGAACAGAATGAAAATACCCGCCGGAATTTTGTCGCCAATGTCTCTCATGAACTGCGTACCCCTATGACAACGATCAGCGGTTTTGCAGATGGCATTCTTGATGGAACAATCCCGAAAGAACAGCATAAAAAATATCTTCGCATTATATCAGAAGAAATCCATCGGCTGAAAACGCTTGTGCAATCTATGCTGAATCTCACCAAATTTGAAGCTGGTGAGATGCAGATTCATCTTTCTTCTGTTGATATTGCACAGCTTTTGATCCGTACCGTACTGATGTTTGAAAAACGGATCACTGATAAGCATGTTGATGTGGAAGGGCTGGAAGATCTTTCACTGATCATAACAGCAGACGAGGATCTCATGTTTCAGGTATTATATAATCTAATCGAAAACGCTGTAAAATTTGTAAATGAAAATGGTGTGATCAGCTTTTCTGTATATGAAGAAAATAAGACAGCACATATCTGCATCAAGAACACCGGGGAAGGGCTGGCAGATGATGAACTTCCCAAAATTTTTGACAGGTTCTATAAGACAGATGAATCCCGAAGCAAAGATAAAACTGGTTTGGGACTGGGATTATCTATATCAAGAAAGATTGTTCATCTGCATCAGGGTCATATTGTTGTCAAGAGCGTAAAAGGGGAATACACATCTTTTGAAATTCAGATTCCTGTCAAAGGGAATGCGCTGAACTAAGAATATATGATTTATCAACCGGGAAAGGATGAGCCTTATAAAAAAAATTACAAATTCTATCATTGCGTTTGTTTTTTGCATAAGCATGAATATGACCGGCTGCGGTGATCTGGATTCACTGGATTCTATTAATGATTCAGAAAATTCTTCATCAAGCAAAGATGATTTATTTGGGGACAGTAGTTCAAAAGAACCTGCAAATGTCTCCCCTCCAGAAAAGCCATCAGGGGAAACTATCAGAATTGCTGAACCTATCTCTCAGCCAGATTTTACAATAGATGCCAACAGTCTGCTGATTCAGGAATTTCATACTTTTGCACAAATGGATTTCTCCTATGATGAGCCTTCTCAGAGCGGTGAATATCATGTATATAACTATACCATCGAGACAGATGACCGGGACAGCGTTATCACAGCATATCAGAAATATATTGATACTTTGGCTGAACAGCCTAATCTAAATCACACAGAAAATTATTTCACGCAATGTCACAGCTGAAAATCCTGATATTGATGATACTATAGAACTCAATGTCGGTGAACAGATACAGCTCAGCTGTGCAAAAGAATATTTTCCTAATTATGAACAGTTCGAATGGCATGTGATACAAGGCAGTGAATATATTGATATTATCGATGGCGATAATTTAGAAAAATGCACAATATCCGAAAAGGCAAAAGGAACTGCACAAGTGCAGGTTACTTATAAATGGGGCGTAGATGGCATAAATGTTCTGACAGGAAATTTGGCTTATGAACATTATGAACGCACCCAAACTTATGAAATTATTGTAAAATAAACAGAAAGTGAGGAATTATGCAGGATTATCATGATTTTTATGACCCTCCGGAAAAAGAAACAGAATCTCCGGAAGAGCCTTTTTATCCAGAAGAACCTAAGCCCGTTTATCCACCTGTTCCCACTCCTGAACCAATTCCCATGAATCAGAAAATTCTTGTCATGTCTTGCGTTTCAGCCGGGATGATTTTTATTCTCTGTATTTATTGCATTGTTTCGGATCTCATGCAGGGCGCATTGCATTATACATCTTCTACCGCACAGAATATTGTAAATATTCAGGTACAGGAAAAACCGGATCTTGATCCGGAAGATGAAAATGTGACAGCTGATAAAGAATATACTGTCCGGGGCGTGGCTGAACTGGTCAAGCCTTCGATTGTAGAAGTTTATGTATATCAAAAAAATGCACTCAGTGGAACAGGATCAGGAATTATTATCACAGAAGATGGGTATATTATCACCAATGCACATGTTGTGCAGGGGGATGATTTTAAAGTTTCTCTGGATGATGAAACAGAATATACAGCCCAGCTCATTGGCAGTGATAATAAAACAGATCTTGCTGTCTTGAAAATTTCCGGCAGTCATTTTCCTCCGGCCATTCTTGGAGATTCAGATCAGGTTTATGTTGGGGAAAATGTGGTTGCAATCGGCAATCCGGCAGGCCTCGCCAATACGGTGACAAAAGGCATTGTTTCCGCCATTAACAGGCAAGTAAGAGCAGAAAGCACAGGCTTCATGATGGATTGTATCCAGACAGATGCGGCTATCAGTCCCGGCAATTCCGGAGGGGCACTGGTCAATATGTATGGTCAAGTAATTGGTATTACTTCATCAAAATATGCATCCGCCTATGAATCTACTTATGAAGGGCTAGGCTTTGCGATTACGATCAATCAGGCCAGACCGATTATTCAAGATCTTATTGAAAAAGGCTATGTTTCCGGCCGTTTCCGTATTGGTATTACTTTCATGTCAGCAGATAATGAATATGCTGCACAAGAATTCCAGAATAAATTTCATGAAGAAATGCCGGAAGAGCTGAAAAAATCTCTATGGATCAGCAATATCAGTGAAGATTGTGATATTGCAAATACAGATTTGCAAGCAGATGATTTTATTTTAACTATGAATGATCAACCTGTTTCAGATTATGATTCTGTTCTTGCTGTGCTGGATGGATGCAAGGGTGGGGATACGGTAACTGCTGGCTGTGCCAGATTTGAAAAAGGTGAACTTGCCTATTTTACAATTACATTTCAGCTTGAAGAAGATACCTCCGGCAATTTCTGATAGAATCAGCCCTGCCGGGGGCTGTTCTTTTTCTACAAAAATTGCTCTGAATTTCAGGAATTTTTTTCTGTTTTTATTGACTTTTTTCCTGAAAAGCTGTATAATAGATGTAAGCTAGTTTTGTGTGTACTGCGGCAGAACATACAAAATTTTTCATGACAGGAGGGCAGCACTTTGCCGCAAGTGCGAAAGAATGCATCATAATAAAAATCTGATTTTATGGCTGGAGCTTCTCTTTGCTCTGCTTTCCATCTGGGTGTTGATGATGGTTTCGTCCTATCCACATTATGCCATGATGGCATTGAGAATTTATATTCTCAGCATGATTATACTGACCGTTTCTCTTGTGTTATCTGTTCGCTATTATCAAAGCCAGCATAGTACAGTGGATCTTGACAGAATTCTTGATATGGTAGAACGCATTGACGAACCTGCATTTATCTGGTCAGATGATCTGTCTATGATGTATGGCAACCGGGCAATGTATGAGCTGCTTGGCGTGACAGATCCGGACAAAGAAAGCAGCGATATTATGCTGAATAAATTTTTTCATAGTATTGGGATCAGTCCGAAAGAAGCGGCTGAAATCATGAGCAGTGAAATGCTTCGGAGCGGTTTGCAGGTTTCTGAAAATAAAAAGCGATTTATTAACTGGTCAACTTCGCCTATGATGGAAAGCGCAACATCTTCTTTATATTTTTCCATTGGATTTGAAACAACAGAATTGGAAGAAGCAAAACAGACATTAACAGAAAATGCGCAGATCCTTGCGACTTCTGAAACACGCTATGCACTGTCTATGAAGCTTTCCGGTGTGGGCTTTCTGCTTTGCGAAAGCATTCATGATGAATATTATGTTTCAGAAGAAGCTAAAAAATTTCTTGGCATTGAGACAGATCATATCACATTCAATGACTTCCGTAAAAAGCTTTATCCGGAAGATAGATTTAAATTTGAAGATTATTTAAATCAGCTTCAGCATTCAGATCCAGACCAGCCGCCAAGTCCACGCATTATGGAACTCCGGATCTATCCGCAATTGGGACAGCCGTTTATCTGGTATGCTTATCATTATCATGCAAATCTGTTTGATAAAAATGGTGCGCCGATCATCGGGGGCGCACTGGTGAATATTACAGCAGAGAAAGAAAAAGACAGACAACTTGAAATTTATGCTTATTGGGATAAGATCACAGAAATTAATAATCGCACCTGGCTGACACTTGCCGGAAATGAGCGTTATGCTTCTCATGCTAAAACAGGGGAATGCTATTGGATCATGGTGCTTGATATTGACAGATTTCATCTTGTTAATGATTCCTGTGGATATGCCAACGGAAATAAATTATTAAAAGAATTTGCGTCGATTTTGTTCAAACATAAGGGGAATGGGGGACTTGCTGCCCGTCTGAGTGCGGATAATTTTGGCCTTGTGGTGCGTGACTATGATGATGAAACGACACCTGCCCGGACGCTGGAGCATATTCAGAAAGAATTTGCAGAGCTTTCTACTAGAGAAGAAGCCTTTTCTTCTCTTTCATTGAGCTGTTCTGCTGGTGTGGCACATATGCCTTCTGATGGCAAGAATTTTGAAGAAGTTCTTGAGCATGCAGAATTTGCACTTGCTATCCGAAAAGGAGAACTTTCTTATTTAATGGGCTATGATGTCAAAATGCATCAGGAAATTCTGCATCAGGGAGAAATGGAAAAAGCACTTGCCGAAGCGATTGAAAAGCGGCATCTGCAATTATATTATCAGCCGAAATTTGATCTGCATACAGAAAAAATTATGGGTGCAGAGGCTTTAATCCGCTGGATCAAGCCAGATGGAACAATGATTTCTCCAAATGTATTTATTCCCATTGCAGAAAAATCGGGGATGATTTCAGATATTAGTCATTTTGTGTTATGTGAAGCATGTCAGCAAACAGCACTATGGCAAAAAGAAGGCCTTTCCCCTATTGTCATGTCTATTAATTTTGCGTCTGGTGATTTTTATCAGGCCAATGTTTGCGAAGTGGTGCAGAGAGAACTTGACAGGGCTGGGCTGGAAGCCAAATATCTTGAATTAGAACTGACGGAACGGCTTGCGCTGGGTGATATTAATTATACTGTTCAACAGATGAATGCACTCCGGAAAATGGGAATTCTCCTTGCTATGGATGATTTTGGAACAGGCTATTCTTCTCTGAGCTATATTCAGCTTCTGCCGCTGACGTTATTGAAACTTGATCGTTCTTTTATTATTGAAATCGAAACGGATACAGTTGCACAAGAAATTGTTTCTGCTGTTATCAAGATTGCAAAATCCATGAATATGGAAACCATTGCCGAAGGTGTGGAATATGAAAATCAGTCTAAAATTCTGAAAGATATGGGCTGTGATTATATTCAGGGCTATCTGTATGGCAAGCCCATGCCAGCGGCGGACTTCCGGAAACGTCTTGAAATCAATACTTATGGAAAGGAAGTGTCATAATCATGAAAAATCAGGAAACTGTATTGAAACCCCTGCCGGTTTACACACTAGGAGAAGAAATTTTTAATTCTGTTTCTCATGGGGTAGGCGCATTACTCGCAATTATTGGCTGTACTGTGCTGATTATGTTTACTGCCTTGAACCGGGGCGGCGCAGAACTTGCCTCTGCCATTGTGTTTGGCCTATCCATGATTATTTTATATACAATGTCGACGCTTTACCATGCACTGACCAATCAGAAAGCAAAGCGCATTTTCCGCATTTTTGATCATGATACTATCTTTTTGCTGATCGCCGGAACATATACGCCCTATGCCTTGTGCTGTATTCAACCGGTTTGGCTGGGCTGGACTATTTTCGGATGCATCTGGGCAGCGGCTGTTTTCGGCATCGTGCTTTCTTCTATCAATCTCGAAAAATTCAGCAAAATTTCAACTATTTGCTATATCATTATGGGCTGGGCAATTGTATTTGCAATTAAGCCTTTATATGAACAGCTTTCCACCTTTTGCCTGATCATGTTGATTCTGGGAGGATTGATGTATTCCGGCGGCGTGTATTTCTATAAAAGAAAAGATGTAAAATATTTTCATTCTATCTGGCATCTGTTTGTTTTGGCCGGAACGATCATGCACTTTTTCTCTGTGCTGTATGCAATCGGCTTTTAATTAAATTATTAAATTCTAAGGAGGAATTTTAATTATGAAAAAACGAATTGGTATCCTGACCAGCGGCGGCGACTGTCCCGGCCTGAATGCTACTATCCGGGGCGTTGTCAAGGCCTGCTATGAACGCTTCGGAGAGGATAATATTCAGATCGTAGGTATTTCCAATGGCTATTA
>AUXO012169218.1_pt1 | contig 12289 bp, 10 predicted proteins | sample 768731 | NCBI WGS metagenome assembly AUXO01 (sample SAMN02715735, study PRJNA202380) | gut metagenome | biome: sheep rumen | host: Ovis aries | place: New Zealand: Palmerston North | reverse complement strand
TTTTGACTATTTTTGTATGGAGACACGGTAAGAGTTGTTCCGAAATAGTCGTAGTTTAATTCTTTGGCTTTGATCGCTGTATACTCAAGTCGCATCCTATAACATTTAAAGCATCTATTTCCGCCTTCTTTACAATCTTCTAACCCCTTTACTAATTCATGATATTTTTCGTTATCATAATCGCAATCTATTATATCTAATCTATTAGTATTATTATATTCTTTAATAAATCTTATTTCTTCTTCTTTTCTTTTTAGATATTCTTCGTATGGCTCAATATTTGGGTTGTAATACAATATTGTGATATTAAAATGTTTACTTAATACATCTATTACATGAGAAGAACATGGAGCACAACAGCTATGAAGTAATATCGTTGGAACTATGTTATTTTTTTTGTTTTCTTCAATAATATCTTCCATTTTTTTATGATAATTCATATTATATCCCCCTTATTTCTAATTAGTTTTCACTAGAAGCTTCTGAATTTTCAACTTCTTCTGTTTCTTCAGCAGCTTCTTTTTCTTTTAATTCTTTTTCTAATCTTTCCTGTTCTATTGATGTATAGCTTTCGAATAAAATATTATCCTCTGTTATTGTATCTAAGTATAATAAACCTTTGGTTTCATTCATATTTAATGAAATATATATATCGTAATAATCGTTTAGTTTTGTTATGTTTACAGTATCTATCATTACAGTATTATAGTCATTCATGACTAATTTGAATCTAGTTTCGTCGATAACCTTACCTTCTCTATCTTTATAAGGATTATATTCTATAGTATTAATCATATGAATAATACTTTGGTCTATCTTATTAAAAGACTTTACTAATTTTTTTATTATAGATTTTGGCGTTTTATTTATTAAAGTTGGACATCCTTTGTATTCTATATTATTATCTACTCTTTCACCAGTAGATGTTATATATTTATTCTCTATATTTGAGTAAAAAAGAATTTTTTCTTCTTCTACAATAATAGTTATTTTTCCGAAAATATTTCTTTTTATTTTTACGTTTTCTACTAATGGTAACTTTTTTATACTCTTTTTCATCTTGTAAATATTTAATTTAAATATTTCTGGGTATTCTTTTATTCCGGCTGCTTCTATTATATCTACATCTTTAATAATGGTGTTCCCTTTAATATATATATTTTTTATATTTAAGTTCCAAAAATATAAAAATATTAATACAAGAAAAAGAATAGATAATAATAATTTAAAGATTCCTTTATAATTGAGTCTTAACTTTTTCTTCTTTTTCTTTTTTGGCATATTAATCCCAACCTATAAATTCTTGTTCTATTTTTAGATCTACAGTTGTTTTTTCTAATACTGTGTCATGAACTAAATTAATAAGTTCATAAACATCATCACTGGTTGCGTTATCTTTATTAATAATAAAATTAGCATGTTTTTCAGATACTTCTGCTCCACCAATAGATGTTCCTTTTAAATTACATTCTTCTATTATACGACCAGCAAAATCTCCGTCTGGATTTCTAAATACAGAGCCGGCTGATGGATATTCTAAAGGTTGTGATTCTAATCTTCTTCTTTTACGATCTTCTAGTATTGCTAATGAATTAGCTTTTTCTCCTGGTTTTAAATAGAATTTAGCGGACAATACAATATATTTTTTTTCTTCTTTGAACATGGTATTTCTATATGAATATGTTATATCCTCATGTTCTAATTCTTCTATTTCATATGTTTCTTTATTTAATACTGTTACTGATTCTACATAATCCATTATACAAGCGTTATAAGCTCCAGCATTAGAATAAATTGAACCTCCAATAGTTCCTGGTATACCACCAGCAAATTCTAAACCTGTTAGTCCTTTTTCTATTGATTCCATTACTAGTTTTGGAAACATAGCTCCTGCTTCTGCGTAAGCTCTACTTAGTTCTGGATGGATAGCTATACCTGCTATATTGTTTAATCTTATTATTGCTCCTTCAAATTTTTTAGAAGACAATACAACATTTGATCCATTACCAAGTATAAAATATGGGACTTTATTTTCGTCTAATATTTTTATTACTTCTACTAGGTCATTTATAGATAGTGGTGACACTAAATATTTTGTTATTCCACCAATATGATATGTATTATATTTGTTTAAAGGTACATCTTCTAGTACGTCTGCATGTTTTTTTATAGTTTCTATCATTTTATCAAATCCTTTATTTTTTTATAAATAATATCACTACTATTATTTATACTCATCTTCTTTAGATTTTGCTTCATTTTGTTGTACAGTTCTTCATCATAAAGCACTTTATTAATCATATTATCTAACTTTTCGCTTGTCAATTCTTTTTCTTCTATTAATTCTCCAGCATTATTATTTTTTATTTCAAGAGCGTTATAATATTGATGATTATTAGCTACATATGGAGATGGTATAAAAATAGATGGTAGGTTTAATGATAATACTTCACTCATAGTAGAAGCGCCAGCTCTTGTAATTAGTAAATCAGTATTCTTTAATAAAGCTGCCAAATTATCTAAATATGGTATTACTTTAACATTTTTAGAATATTTTTTGTTTTTAATAAATTCTTCGTAATGTGTTTTCCCTGTTATATAAAGTACTTCGTAATCTTTTCCTCTAGCATTAGTTAGGAATTCGTGCATTTTACTATTAACAGTAGCTGATCCTAAGCTTCCAGCAACTACTACTATTAGCTTTTTATCATCTGATAAACCTAATTCTTTTTTAGGCATAGGCTTTAAACTTATTGCATTTTCTCCGCAAGGATTACCAGAGAAGAATACTTCACCTTTACTCTTTTTAAAATAAGAAGAAGACTCTTTAAAAGATACTCCTATTAAATCAGCATATTTTTGTAAATATAAGTTAGTTTTACCAGGAAGACTGTTTTGTTCGTGTAAGAATGTTTTTATTCCTAAACGATGGGCTGCTACTATTACTGGAAAAGTAACATATCCGCCAATACCTAATACGATATCTGGTTTAAATTCTTTCATAATATTTTTACATTTTTTTATAGCTCTTCTGATACAACCAATATTTTTTATATCCTGTTTTATATTACTCTTAGAAAAACCATATATTTCTATTTCTTCGTATCTAATTCCTCTTTTAGGTATTATTTCTTTTTCCATTCTATTATGGGTTCCTATATATAATACTTCAACATCTTTTTCTTTTTCTTTAAATTTGTTTATTATAGCTAAGGCAGGATAAATATGTCCTCCTGTTCCTCCTGCTGAAACAATTATTTTCATAGTAATCACCTTTAGTTAATTATACTATTATAAACTTTAAAAATATAGTTTTATTCCCTATTTTAGATAAATTTGACGTTTTTAAGTCTTGATGTTAGTATACATCCATCAAGGGAGGAAGAACTATGTTATCAAAAGCACAAATCAACAATTTTTTAAAACTTAGAGTAAGTGATAAACCTCTCGATAATATTAAAAATATTATTATTTTAACTATGATTAAATATTATAAAGATATGAATATTATTACATTTATTGATAATATTGATATTAAATATAGTAAAAGAAATATTAAAGCAATTACTGAATATAAGAAAGATCATTATGTTATATCTACTAATAATAAGAATAGTATACTAAATCAAATAGAATATATTTTATGTGAAATAAACTATTTATATAATAATAAAACTAATAATAAAGAAGTATTAAAAGACGTAATTAATATATTACAAGTAGAAGATATGATGAAAGTCTTATTTAAATTAATTAGGCTTAATAATATAACATATTTTGATAATCTTAGTATGATAGATGGTAAAACTTATAGATGCTATATTAAACAAGTTGAAACTAATCTATTTATGCCTATATACTTATTTTATAAAAGAAGTAATAAAGAATTAGTTAAACACACTGAGGATTTTATTGCCTGGCTTCAAAATGATTTTGATGATGAGTGGTTAAACGATATTGCTAAATTATATGATGAAGCTGCTATTAATTGGAATGATATAGTGCTTGTAAGTGAAAATTATAGAAAGATTAAAGATATAGTAACAAACATGCTAAAAGTGTTAAAAAACAAATAAAAAGACTTTTATATATGTGATTGATGTCCGCATATATAAGAGCCTTTTTTTAATTTAAAACACCAGGTAATGGTTCGAAAGATACTTCAGGATACCAATTTGGATGATCTAATGAATATGAGTCCATTTCTATTGGTATTAAACCAAAATAATAATCTTCGGCATCTTTATTATTTCTACTTGCTGCCCAAGTAGAATCAAAGAAATAGTATTTATCTTCTATTTTAACTATATTCCACATGTGTCCGACTGAATCACCAGGATTCATAAACCCTGTTACAGAGTATGCTTCTATTCCTATATTTTGAAAGATAACAGATGCTGTTTTAGAAAAACCTGCACATACGGCGTTATGTTTTATAAATACATTATAAATAGATTGGTTTTTGGAAGCAAAAGTAAATAATCTATCATAAGTAGCATGATCTCCTATCCATTCATAAACGTATAATACTTTCTCTCCGTCTGTCATATTTTTAGTCTTTCTCTTTATACTATCTATTATTCTTTCTATTCTTAACATACCTATTTCAGAAGCAAATTTTAAAGGAGTAGCATTAGTAAAACGAATTGTTAATTCACTACCTTTTAGAATCCAACTATAGGAAGAGAAATTTATTAATCCTGGTTGATCAACCGCTATAGCGTCATATAAGGTTTGTAGTAAATATGAACATGTTGAACTATCTACACAACCAAAGTCAGGAGCACTGATAGTTATAGATTGCTTTGATTTTTTTAAAGCATTAAACATATAATCATAAGCTTTCTTTTCACTTCTATCTAATTGATTATAGGCATGATTATTACTTAAATAGAGATTATTTACATAATATGGAGATTTTTTATCTTTTATATTTAATGATATATCTCGAGTAAAAAAGTAATAAACAAGACTGCTAAATAGCAAGAGAATTATAGTTATTTTAATATTATTTTTAATGAATACTATCATGATAAAAACCTCTTAATGCCATTATAGGATATCCTATAAATGGTATGAAAACAGTAAATATTGCTATAGGTAAATTAATGCTATAATAATAAGCAATTATAAATGGTAAAAAGATATATGTTATAGTCATTATTAGATTTCTAATTGGTAAAAAGATTATTCCTAGTATTAATAATATTATAATTATTATATGTGTTTTTAGCGCTTTGCTTAAATAATATATATTAATAATAGGTATATATCCTAATATCATTTTATAGCCGGCTTTTTCTATTAAAAAACCTAATGATACATAGAATAAAACGAAGCTAAAAAATATAAATGATTTCATATTATCACTACTCTCTTTTTATTATAATATAGTTTTTTAGTTTTAAGAATACTTATTTTCTAAGTTGGTGCAAATTTTGCGACAACTTAAAAACACAAGATATTTCTTGTGTTATTTTCGAGAATTAATAGTTCTTTCTACTACTTCTTTAATTTTTTCTTCGTTAAATGGCTTTGATAACATGTCAACTATATTATAAGCAAAAGCTTTATCAATAGCTTCTTTAGAAGAATCTCCTGATACTATTGTTACTGGCATTACACCAAGAAGATTATTATCTTTTAAGTAATCTAATACAGCAAAGCCATCTTTTACTGGCATATTTAAGTCTAGTAGTATTGCTTTTATTCTATTATCAGTTGCATGTTCTTGAATAATGTTTAAGGCTTCATCTCCATTAGTTGCGAAAGCTAATTCATATTCTGCATCAAATATTTTTTTAACGAATATTCTTATTACTTCTGAATCATCTGCTACTAGTATTATATCTTCATTTTCTTTTGCTGCTGGAGCAGGATTTTCTTGAACTGCTGGTGAAACATTATTTACAGCCGTCTCTGGAATACTATCATCAAAATAGTCGTTAACTATTCTTCTAACTTTTTTAGCTTCTTGAACTAATTTTTCATAGTTAGTTCTAACAAAATTTATATTAGATTCTTTAGATGCGAGTTCATGTTGGTAAGCTATATCCGCTAATTCCTTAAAACCAAAATATTTACAATCACTTTTAAGCGAATGAACTAAGATGGCATAATTAGGCATGTCTGCTTGCTGATAGTATTTATCTATTTCAGCTAGTTTTCCATCTATCCCTCTTTGAAATTCTGTTAGTGTTTCATTATATGTAGCTTCGTCTCCAAAAAGCTCCAAGCTACTATCAATATCTGCACCAAATTGTCTTAAATAATTTATACTTTTCATATTTTCACTACCTTTATTCATATTATAACTTATTTTATGTATTTAGTTAAGGCTTTTATTAATTCTTCTTTATTTATTGGTTTGGATAAATAACCAGCAAATTTATGATTATCTATTTTTTCTTGAATAGAAGAATCATATTCTGACGCAGTAAGTAATATTACTGGTGTATTAAATTCTTCTATATCTCTTAAGTTGTCTAATGTAGTTGGGCCATCTAATTCTGGCATCATATCATCCATTAGAATTAAATCATAATTATTATTTTCTATGATTTTAGTAATACATTCTGAACCACTACTTGCAGTATCTACTTTATTTACGTATTTACTTATCATATCAGTAGCCACTTTTAGATTTAATTTATCATCATCAACTATTAATATGTTACCATTGTTTTCTTCATTTTTTTCTTGTTTTAGAACTGGTAATTCCATATCATCATCTTTTTTATTTAAGGCCGATAATACTTGATATGGCATTATACTTATTGTTTTATCTGTATTAATAGTATTTGTTTCTTTTAATACTTTTTCAGTTAGATAAGTTCTTAATACTCTTTCTAGTTCTTTCTTTTCTATTGGTTTAGATAAATAATCATTAAATCCTAGATTTAAGTATTCTTCTTTCATTCCTTCTATAGCATTAGCAGTTAAAGCTATTACCGGAATTTTAAATCCTTCGATTTGTTTCAGTTTACTAAGAGTCTCTTTACCACTCATTTTAGGCATCATATCATCTAATAGAATAATATCATATTCATGACCATTATTTATTCTTTCTAAGCATTCATACCCACTTGTACACGAATCAATATTTAAACCATATTTTTTTAATAATGTAGTAGCAACTTTTATATTTAATTCGTTATCATCAACAATCAATAGTTTTGCACCTTTAATATTCATTGCTTTAGTAACAGATTCAGTGGTTTCTTTTTGATGTTGTACTTCGTAAGAGATTATTTTTTGATCTATTATTATAGTGAATTTTGAACCTTTTCCATATATTGATTGTACTACTATTTTACCACCCATTAGTTCTACTAGTTTTTTAGTAATAGCAAGACCTAGTCCTGTACCTTCAATAGTTATACTTTTTTCAACACTTAAACGGTCGAATTTTGAGAATAGTCTTGGTAGATTTTCCTCTTTAATTCCTATACCTGAATCTTCTACAGATATTATTAATTTAACGGTATCTTTATTAATTACACTTGATACACGAAAATCTACAAAACCTTCTTTAGTATATTTAGCTGCATTAGTAAGTATGTTTAATACAACTTGTTTTAATCTTGTATTGTCTCCATATAATACTTTAGGTATAGTAGGATCAATGTTTACTCTAAAATCTATACCTCTGTCGCCTATTCTAGCTTTAGTAAGAATTATTAATTCGTCCCATAGTTCTTCTATTTCATATTCTTTTTCGATTATTTCAAGCTTATTAGCTTCAATTTTAGATATATCTAAAATACCATTTACTATTTCTAGTAAGTTATTGGAAGCCATAATAATATCTTCGACTTTGTCCATAGATTCTTCTGGAAGTTCATCATCTTTTAGACTTTCACTAAATCCGACGATTGCATTAAGAGGAGTTCTTATTTCATGTGACATATTAGATAAGAATTCACTTTTAGCATTATTAGCTTTATCAGCTCTATCTCTTAATAAAGTCATTTCTTCAAGCATTTTTACATCTGGGTTTTCGATGGTGAAGTACATTGTGTAGCATATAAAAGTTGCAACAACTGTAGGAATCATAACTTCAGGATGATAATTTTGAATAATAACATTTGCAATAATTAAAGTGACAATTGTATAAATTGGCATATATTTTTTCTGATATAAATTTTTTATATTAAATAGTAGTTGTATTATCCAAACAACCATATAAATGCCTAATAAACCCTTCAACACGTCAACACAAAGTCCATAAGAATATGAATCAGTTCCATTATAATAATTATGTAATGGTAAAATTAATAATATTATTGAACATATAAAACAATATACAATTAATAAATACTTGGACATTCTATACTTTGCCATATAGTTTTTTTGATTATCTTTGTTGTAACATATAGCGAAAGTATATATAGTGAAAATAGTAAAAACTATAAAAATATTAATCGAATAAACCTTAGCTAATATAATTCCTAATGTTCCGTTTATTCCTAAAAATCTAAAAATATACTCTAAAGGTATTTGGATTATATATTCAAACAAATTTGCTATTAACATTATTTTAAAAATACTATTTTCAATAGAAGACAATTTCTCTTTTGAAAAAAATATAATCATAAGTAATAATAAGAATAATAAACCAGAAAATAAAAATAACAAATTCCACATAAGCATTCACCTTTTACTCTCAATCATATTTATTATATCATATTAATTAGCTATAAATAAAAAAAGATTGATAAAATATCAATCTATTTTAATTTTAAAACACTATTTTTAATTACATTTCTTTCAAACAAACCATTTTCTAATAAAGAATATGATACTTTTACAAATTCGTCATTCTCTATTGCAGAATAATTATCTAATTGTTTTGCCATACTTTTTACTGCGATTTTTAGTGTGGCTGGTGAATATGGTAAGGCATCGCCATGTACCGAGTACCCTCCAACCGAAACACATCCTGGTAAATATTGTTTTAGTTGTTTGTCAATAATTCTGATACAATCTTCAACGTTTTCCTGATTGTTACTTAAAGCAAGATGAACTGCTATACTATATTTATTGTCAGTAGTTGGCTTTGGAACAACAATAACTTCTTCTATAAAATCATTGTCTTTTAAGTGGTTGGCAATATCAAATAAATAAATTTTCGATCCATCTTCTAAATCAAATTTATCACTTAATCTTCCCCATATATATACAAATCCATCTTCATCTATTTCGGCCATATCACCTGTTTTTAGCCAACCATCACCTATGGTCTTTTCGGTTAATTCAGGTTTTCCATAGTATTCTTTCATCATGGCGTCACCCTTTATCCAAAGGTTACCTCTGTGATTATATTTTAACTCTTTTCCATTCTCATCAAAAACTCCAACAGTTAGACCTGCATACGGAATTCCAACACCCATGACTTTTTTATCAAAACTACATCTTGCATTATACTTTTCGCTACATACTGCTGAGAAGAATTCTGATTGACCATAAGCGCTTACAACTCCTCGATTGTTGCCAGCCATCCTCATAATTTCATCCCACGTTAGGAATTTTTTAACATCTGTACCTTCACCGCCAACAACCCATACGTCACCATAAGAGAAGTCAAATTTCTTACCTCTATTCATCTCTTCTTTTACCCTTTTAAAGAATAAATTCCATGTACTACCAGTATTTAAGCAGGCGTTTGGTTTAAGATTAACAAGAGCATTATACCATGCATCTATTGATGTTCTAGGTTCAAGTACAACGGTCATTCCTCTATATAGTGGTATAAAGAATAATAAATTTAAAGATGTGGAAGCGGTTGGTGGTAAATGGTTTAAACATCTATCCCCAGGGAAAAATTGAATATCAGCCGCATCCCCCATACATAATTGAGTTAAAATTGATTCGTTTGTAGATACACAGCCCTTTACTACTCCATTTAAAGAAGTACCACTTGATGATGATATTATTGTGTTTCTATTTGGTTTGAAAGCAACTTTAACATCTCCAATATAATAGTTTCCTATTTCCCTAGCATCGTCAAACCATACATATTTTTTTTCTTTTGGTATTTTTGATTTATTTTTAATAGCTTTCATTTTGCTTAAAAATGAAATTATTTCTTTTTTGGGATTTGGCATATTTTCTGTAATTGATGCAACTATTATAGTTTTATATTTTTCTTTAGTAAACTCGCATGCGACATTATTCCACATACCATCATATACTATAGCAGTCCTTGATTTTGCCGTTTCTTGTGCTAATGCTTCTGGGCTTATTTCTAGTTTTAAAAAATAAGGACATGCTCCAATCATTATTAGGCTGAATACCATTGCACAAATATCAGGCATAAATGGTCCATAAATCGGCACCACTTCATCTTCTTCTATGCCCATTGCTCTAAAAGTTCTTGCCCATGTGTACACCATATTCCTAAAATCTTCTCTTGAAATACTCTTCCCAAAGTATTCAATAGCAGGATATTCAGAATAATCTTCAAAAGAATCCTCAACAACATCCCATATTGTTTTATTTACAGGAATATTGCTTACTATTTGTTCTCCATCTGGGCTATAATACTTCATCCATGGTTTATCCACCGTTGCGTAACCAGTATTTGCCTTTATAGCTTCATTAATAATTATTCTTTGGTAATTATTGTTTAAACCTGTATTTTTGAACTCTGCAAATTTATTTTTTAATTCAATTAGTTGACTTTTATCCATGTAATATTCTCCTGTTCTACCCTGTTATTTGTCATTTTTGGTTATTTATAATAGATTTATTATTATATTAATTATATAAAATAAGCTTTATAAAACAACACAACTCCTTTTGTCATGCATCTATTATAAAACAAATTTGCTTATTTAACAAATTTATCTCAAAGAAAAAAGTATAGTCTAACTATACTTTATATATTTTCTTGTTGCTTCTATAATATCTTATTATATTATATAATCCATATCCAGCTATTAATAATGCTGTTAATGTTATATATGGAGCAAATTGACCTGTACCAGGAACACATTTTTTATTATATGTTTCTTCATCAACTTCATTACCATCAAAGTCATAGAATTTTCCGTCTTCTTTACGGCACCCACAAGCTTTTTTGTATTCTTCTGGTGTTACTGGTTTTCCTTTTGAGTCATAGCATTGTCCATTTTCATCACAACGACATTTTGGATTACAAACTTTATAATAGTTTTCTTCTGTTGTTTCATTTCCTTCATTGTCGTAATATTTTCCATTATCTATACGACATCCGCATGATTTTTCATATTCTTCCGGAGTTACTGGTTCACCATCATCATCGTAGCATTGTCCATCTCGGCATACACAAACTGGATTACATACTTTGTTATAATTCTCTTCTGTGGTTTCTTCGCCTTCATTATCATAGTATTTTCCATTATCTATACGGCATCCACATGATGCTATCATTTCTTCTCTTGATGAAACTTTGTTTCCGTTAATATCAAAATACTCTCCACCAATTTGGCCACATACTGTAGTAGATTTTAAGTGTAGTTCTATACAACCGCTACCGCTTGATGGGTCTGGAACAAGACCAGAACCAGTTGCGTCGGTCATTAAAATAGTATCAACGTATACACACATTCTTGCGCAGTTTATATCGCCGGTAATTTTTTCTGGTTGAATTGTAAACTCCCACCACGCTAAGTCATTATAATTTGCTAAGCTTGCATCGCCTTGGGTAACGCCTTTATCATAATCTGGTACGATTCCCACGAAATCATTACCGCTTTTTTTGTACCAATCATAACATCCAAAACTATCTGGACATTTTGCCCCTGATGGTCTCTCAACTGGAGAATTGTAAGCTTCATCTGGTCCTGTAACAGATTTAGATAATGAGGTTTCGCTTCCTGAATCTGATAATTCAATTGCTTGACCTGTTATTCTAGTAATCAAGAATTTTACTTTTGGATCAGAGTCACTTACTTGTCCTAATAAATGGCATTTTACCTTTTCATTTGCATATATCTTATTGTCTTTTCCTTCAAGTGTTTTTCCACTTCCGTCGACACACTTAAGCCTATAATTTCCGATATTACCTTCTGCTTTTGCTGTTAATGGTAGTACCATAATACTTAATACTAATACAATTATTAAATTTTTTATCTTTTTCATATCCTAGCCTCTCTTACTATATCAATTATATCATATTAATTTTAAATTTAAAGTATAAAATTACATTTTATAAAAATTAGACACAAAAAAACTTTGGATTACTCCAAAGCTTTTTTAATTATTCTATTTTAAAGTTAATGGATGTGGATTTAATTCTAAAGCTGAT
>AUXO016703377.1_pt1 | contig 12290 bp, 10 predicted proteins | sample 768731 | NCBI WGS metagenome assembly AUXO01 (sample SAMN02715735, study PRJNA202380) | gut metagenome | biome: sheep rumen | host: Ovis aries | place: New Zealand: Palmerston North | reverse complement strand
GAAGTAAAATGTACAATAACTTGGGCTAATAATACTACAGCAACAAAAGAATGTTTCATAACAGTTAGAGCTGCCGTTCCTCAAGTAACTTATTATTGGTATGTAGGTACAACTAAACCAACATCATTATCTGATGCAACGACTGTATCATCTTATCAAGCAGAACAAACATATACTAATCCTGGCACATCAAAATGCTATGTATATGTATTGACAAATTCTGATAAAATAGTAAATTTCTATGATCCGGCATTCCCAACTATAGCAGGAACAAAAATTGAAGATACAACATCAATATCAGGATATAAAATAACAACAATGTCAGGGGATGGTACTACACCAAGTAAACTAAGTGTAAATGGATCAGTTATTATTAAAATTACATAATAAAAATAAAATATATTAATAATTACTATAAATATGATACAAGATAATATAACGTTTAATTCTGTTAAAACAGGAATGGTAAAAATGTCAAATTTACCATTAAGTTGTGCCCATGGACAAGGTCCAGATGAAGATGGATATGGTATTATAAATGCTGTTGATATTGATTGGAATGAAGCAGAATGGCCTGCTTCAGCACCAGTAACTGCTCCACCGACAATTAGAACTACCGGTGAATTAATTAAGGCAGTTAAGTATGCATCAACGGTTGGTGGTACTGAATATGTTGCAGGTGATGGCATTACATTTGAATCTGTTGGTACAGGTGGACCAACTATTAAAGTTAATACTACAGTAGTCGCAACACAAGCAGATTTAGCAGGCAAACTTGATAATAATGTTATTGCAAATTCAAGCACACTAGGTCTTATAAAAACTAATTATACTGAATCTGGTAATAATTATGCAGTTAAAGTAGATAGTAAAGGTAATGCTTATGTTACAGTAAATACACATCAACAACAACCTCAATACACAGTAATATTTGTTGATGAATATTCAGACAATCCTTATTATGTACAAACCGGTTATGAAAATGAAACATATAGTATACCAACATTACCAACAGTTGCTGGATATACTATGGTAGGTTGGAATACAAACCCAAATGCAAGTACAGCAGTTGAACTTTCAGGTAAATTTGGTAATTCTAATGAGACATACTATGCTATAAGATCAGAAATAACACATTTATTATCTATTTCAGTAGCTCATGGTACAATATATAAAATGGAAAATGATGACATTAGTACAATTACAATGGCACCTTCTCCACTTAATGTTGAAATAAGTGAAAATAAATCTTATGTATTATATATTGAACCAGATACTAATTATACATTACCTGCATCAGATGATTATGTAATTGGTGAAAAATCTGATAGTTATGGATATAGAGTAAGTATTAAACCTGTAAAACAAGCAAAAACAATTAATATTAAATGTACTGAAGCTATAGGTCCAACGCAACCAATAACAGTTTTAGCTGAATTAGATATACAAAATGGTTCTATTTCAGATGGCACGTCAAATATTCAAAATGTAGTAGAAGGACAAACCGTTACATGGTCAGTAACTGCAGATACTGGATATAATTTACCTACAACAATAACAAATGGTACTATATCTAATGGTGTAATTACTTCTATACAAGCTGGCACAGATCATATAACAGTTAGATGTATATGTGTTAAGCCTACAACATATACTGTTAAGTTTATTGATGAATTAGACAATAGAACATATCAAGAAAGTGGTGCAGCAGGAAAAGAGATAACAATTGCTCCATTAGTAACTAAAGAAGGTTATAGTAATATAGGTTGGAGAGAAGCCGATGCAAGTACCGCAGTAAACTTCCCAACTCCATTAACAATAGGTACTGTAAATGTTACTTATTATGATTTAAGAACACCTATCACATATGCGGTAACAGTTAATGTTACTGGAGGTACTATAAATGGTCAAACTACAAAAACATATAATGTAAATCATAATGCTTCACAAGCAATATCTGTTACACCAAATAGTGGATATATTCTTTCTACTGTTTCAAAATATTATGATTATGACATAAATAATAATACAGTAACTGTAAAACATGTTAAAGAAAATCTTACTGTAAATATTATTTGTAAAGAACAACATACTGTTAGATTTATGGATAAATATAGTGGTGGTTATGAACAGGTTACTTCAGCAGTAGGTATTGAAGGAAAATCATTCATAGTTCCTAATGTACCAACAAGTAATCCTGCATATAATCCAGAATATTATATTTCTCAAGGTTGGCATACTAATGATAAATCTACTGTTGCTCAATTAATACCTCAAACTTCATCACAATTTGGTAATGCAAGTGTTGATTATTATGCTATTAGAACACCAAAAGAATTTACTGTTATATTTGATGTAGATCATGGTGATGCTCCTACTTCAGACACAATCACTTATGGTAAATCATTATATGTTATGATTACACCAGAATCTAATTATAAAGTATCAGATGCATATAACTTAAATAATCAATCACAAAAATTTGCAGTTAGTGGTAATAAGGTAACAGTATCTGGTATTACTGAAGATACTACTGTAAAGGTTATATGTACAGAAATAGTTACTCCACCAACTCCAACACGTAATGTAACATTTATAGATAATCAAGCACCATCTACAGTAAATGTTACATACTCAGGTGCAGTTGGTACTTCAATAACATTGCCCCCATTAGCTACTGTAACTGGTTATGAATCTTTAGGATGGGATCAAGATTCAACAAAAACATCTAATCCTAAATATGCATTAGTTAATGGATTATTTAATACACAATATACTTTCACAAATCAAGATGAAACATATTATGCAATTAGAACTCTAGCAACTCCTGGAGTAACATATGATGTAACATTAGAATTAACTAATGGTACAGTAGATGGAGAAGAAGCTACATCAACAGGTTCAGTAACAAGAAGTACACACCAAGTAGCATCAGGTCAAACTACATCTTGGACAATTATTCCTAATGCCAACTATGAGTATCCAAGTTCAGTAACAAATGGTACAATATCAGGTAATGTAATTACTTCAAATACCGTAAGTAATAGTGATATGACGGTTGCTGCAATATGTCCAGTATCAGGTGCCCCAACATATAACTATTATTTAGATGAAACAGATCAAAACACCTTTACAGTTAATGATCTTGTATTAACTGCGACAGCTCCTATAACTTCAATAACCGCTCATCAATCAGTAGGTGATGATGTAGTAACATTATGGATATATCCAACTTCCTGGGGTATGCCTTCATCAATTAAATCAGGTAGCGATGAAATGTTACAATCATGGAGATTTAATGATGATTGGGTAAATGTTCCTAGTGGATATACTAGTGCATGGACAGCGGTTGATGGTACTGAAACCTTTACAGTAACTTGGTAAAAATATAGTGATTGAAATAAAACATGGCAACAATTACAAATATAAAAAAAGGTAAAAAAACATCTAGTGCAAATATTGATAATATTCAATTTAATTCTATTACAAACTTAGGATATGGTAAAAATATAAAATGGGTACAAGGAGATAATCCATGGAAACAAACGGCACAATCTGCGCCTGAAATTAAATATGCAATAAATGCAGTAGATATTGATTGGAATGCAGCTGATTTATCAAATATTGGTACACAATCTGTTTCCATGCCAACAACCTTATATACTAGCGGTGATTTATTAATGACTATTAAATATCTTGTGGCTGAAAATAATAAATTACAAGCAACAGTTGCCGCATTAGTTGAAGAAGCATTAGTTGTTAATGATGATGAAGGTGTAGTTGCTACAACTACTACACAACCAGTATCATTATAAAATATAATATATACTTTATTAAAAAAGGATGGATAAATCTAAAATATCCATCCTTTTTTATATTTTTAAATAAATTATAATATGTTTTTATATAAATGAATTATAAACTTATAGACTATAAGAATATTGTTAAGAATGATAAAGGAGAAGATTATATTGATTTATTATCAAAATCTTATAATGATAATCAACCATTAACAGGTACTTTTATTGCTGTTAATAATATGTATATAGGCAGACCTGATCTTATATCATTAGCGGTATATGGTTCAGATGATTATGCAGATATATTATGTAAAGTAAATGGTATATCTAATCCATTTGAACTTAATGAAAATGATATGTTGTTTTTGCCTTCTGTAGACTATATACAAAATGCATACAAGGCTTTTGATAATGTTGATGATTTTATAAAGGCATCTGAAAAATTGTCAAATGATCCGATAAATAGATATCAAAAGAAAATTACTGAAAAAAGAATGCCTAATGAACAAACAGAAGGTTACACAAGATATATTGTAGACAAATCATTAGGAATTATATTCTATTAATGTATTAATATATGAAAACTGAAATTGAAATATGGGAAGATAATGATGGGGGATATATACAAAATGGTGTTGATTATTCTTTTATCAAATTAACCAAGGTATATACCGATGATGGTGAATTTGTTGGACAATATGCTGTTAACTATTCAAAAAAATCTGATAAAGAAGATTGGAATGCTGTTACTGAAGCAATGCGCAGAAATGTAATGAAAAAATTACAACAAATGGAAAATGACAAAAAGGATAAAAATAATGAAGATAAATCTAAAGAAGAAATATCTGAAGATATAGCCAATACAACCGATGGAGATAAAACAGATACCGAATCTAACCAAAAATCAAAATTAGATGATAATCAACAACGTCCTGAAGAACAAGATTCAGATAAGATAACTAATAGTATTGATGTTGTTGTGTATTTAGATTCCAAATATCAGAAAAGATTTAATATAGCTATGCCTAATTTAGATGAAGACAATAAATATGGCATAGAAAAAATAATGCCTTCTATTGATTTTGATCCTAAGGCATACTATGGAATTTTTACTCCATTACTTAGTATAAATCGTAAAGTCATTATGCCAGATCAAATATTGGCTGTAGAAATTTCAACAGAAGGATTTTTACCAACAGTTAAAGTAATATTAGATGATGCTTCAAATACTGAATATAGAATAGAAAAGGGTACATATGCAAGTGAATTAGTTGTTGAATTAGTTTGTAATGATAAGACAGTGCCATATAAGAATATTGTGTTAAATTGTCAAATAACTTCTAATGAAAGGATAATGGATACTGTACATATTACTGGCTCTCTTTATCCCCATGATTTGTATGAAGAACATATTGAGCAAATTCATTATACACATGGTTTAGAAAGTGTGTTGGTTATTGATGCTACTGAAGAAAAACAACCAACAATATGGCAAACATTATATGAGATAGCTTATAATTCTGGTTGGGGATTTGCTAGTACAGAAGATTGTTTGAATATACATGATAATTTGTCAAGAAACATTACGCATAAATCATATGTTGATTACATTGATGAGATAATGCGTATGTCAGGTACAGATAATACTGAAATGCTTGATTGTTGGATAGATTTTCAAGGATATATCATTCTTGTAAATGTTTATGGATTATTGAATAATGAAATTAATCCAAATGACATGTATATATATGCAACACAAGGATTTCCAGGACAATCATTGAATTTACCGCAAGGTCAATTAATGAAAATCCCTAGACTTATTACTAATTATCAAGGTTTTGAAGTAATGCCACCAAATAACATGTTATATGATTGGTCAACTGATATTGTAGATACTGAAGCTTTAGCAGAATCAGAATCAACTATTCAAGAAGTATTGTCTATAAAACCAGAAGGATCTGATGTTAATTTGACTACAGGTGATGGTGAAGAAACTTCTCCAAATAGTATATCGCAGGTTGATATATGTAAAAGAGATCGTGTATTAGAAGACACTGAAAATACTGATGGACAGACAATAAATCCATATAAAATTAGAGAGGTAGTAATAAAGACAGAATTCGGTCAATATCCTACACAAAGACAAAAACAACTTCGTGATGCATATTTCAAAGGTATTAAAAGTAGACACTTATTAGTAAAAATGAAAGAAGTCAATTTTGGATTATGTAGAGGAATGTTAGTCACGGTATATGATGAAACTTCTGGCGATCCAGAATCAACAATAAAAATAAAACAATATATAGAACAAAAGAATCAAGAAAGTTATGATAATTTTGATGAATTTGATGAAACTGCCCAAATACCAAACCCAACAACCACAGACATATATTATATAGATGCTGTAAAAATAGTATATGATCCATACAATAAATTAGGCACTTATGATGAAGAAGCAAATGATGTTACTGGTCATGAAAATCCAAACTATGAATTAAAGCAATATTTATACTTAGTTAAACGTACTAAACATACTGATCTTTATGGAGATAAGATAAATAGCGAAGCTGATGTACCAATGTTAGTAAAGAAAATGGCGGAACAAGCAAATCAAACGGGTAATTCAGATGTACAAGATAATTCAGATGAAAAACATGTACTAGTAATATAAAGAATATATATACATAACAATTATTTTTAATAAAAGATATATTTAATAATGATAGGTAATTATAATTATAATAAACCATTGTATGATTCTCATCCTACAAAGTATTCTGATATTTTGAATAATAAATATAATATTGTACATGATCAGTTATATAATAGTGCATTAATTTCTGCATATAATGACATGTTTGATTATGTACAAAATGAATATAATGTTAATCATAAAGACAAAATACAATTAACTAATTATAAAGACTATAAAATAGATATATCTTATTTATGTAAAGTTGAACAGAATAATGATGAACTAATACTTACACCTGACATAAATGAATTCAAAAAACATGTAAATATTATAGAATTGACTGGTAAAGAATATTGGATTCCATCACAGGTCATATTTAAATTAAAACATTATCCTTTTTTAGTTATATCACCAAATTATTCTAATGAATTTAAAATAAACAATAAACTATTATGGAGTTCAACCGCTCCAGGTAAACTTTCATTAAGATATTGGTGGAACAATTATACATATATTGATGATGTACTTAAAGAAAAGTATGAAAAGTATCAAATAGTATATCTTGATTATGTTAAAGGTATAGCTACATTAGAAAATAAAAATTATGGAGACAAAATAGAAATTAGTTTTAATGATATATATGGTAATATGGAAGTATCTGATGAATACTCATTGAAAAATACATTTGGATATTTAATAAGATAATTATGAGTGGAATATTTAAAAATTTTGGAAAATCATTAAAAGATGGTGTTTTAGATGGTATATCTGCAGGTATTGTGAATGCTGTTAAAACTAGTCAATATAGAGGAGCAATTAGTAATCTCTTAAATATTGGGTCAGCTAGTTCAGGATCAAACATATATAGTACAATATATGATGATAGTCTTTTTTCAGCTGATACAAAAATGGGGGTTGGTATATATAATAATTCTATATATGATGATAATGACGTTAATAGTAAAAAGACCACAGAATATAGAGACACACAAACAGATACATTTACAAATATAAGAAAGGGTATAAACTCTCCAGATAATTTTTCTGTTAAGGATGACCATAGAACCGATATATTGTCTTCATTACATATTCCTTATTGGGGTTATGATGATTTTATTAATGAACGTAATATGTGGATCAAAGGTATTCAATCACCATTAGGAGAACCTGGTTGGTTTTATTTTAAGATATTCTTTGATTTTGATACATTAGATGGCTTGTTTGGTGGTATATTAAATTTACCTGACCCTAAATATTCTAGAAATAGTGCTGCAAAATATTTTTTACGTAATTTAACATCCAGAACTTCAGGAAAAATATTAGAAAACCATATATTTAAATTTAAGGATCGTTTAGATGCAGTAATAAAACTTACTAAAATGTTAAGTTATATTAATACAAATGCTCCATGGTTTTTTAAAAGTATAAATGGTTTGGCTGATGCTAATGTACCTATTATTAATAACTTTTCACAAGAGAAGGCTATAGAAATAGTATGTAATCCTGATGCCATAGATATGAGATTGACTACTATATTAGATTTATATAAATATATATGTTATGATGATATAAACAATTGTGAAGTATTACCTGAAAACTTAAGAAAATTTGATATGTATGTATTATTATTTTCTACTCCTATAAAGAAATTTCATACCGCATTTGTGACAAAAAATGGTAAAGGTACAAAATATAATTATAAGACTACTTTATATGATACTTCTGTAGGATCATCAACTACTAAGTTTGACAAGAAAAAGGTAGATGATGTTATGGGATTTAAATTATTTTGTTTCCAAAATTGTGAAATAGACATTACTTCATTAGGTGCAATGATACCTGGTTCAGTTACTAATGAGCAACCATATCAATTAGGAAATAACACAATAAAGATAAATTATGATAGAGTATATACATATGTAAATAATGATGCTAATCAAATGATGTTTGGTAGTACTGGATTCTTATATAATAGTTATTCAGTATTTCAACAAGAAAGTGCAGATGAATATGGTGCTAATATATCAAACTTAAATAATTTTTCTGCATTAGGAAGTAGATTTAATGAAATATATAAATGGAAATCTGATACAAACTCAATTAATCCATCACAACCTAATTATAATCTTGTAGAATTGTCTGAATTAGTTGTTCATAATAATCTTGCTGACATGACTGGCTTGTCATTAGGAAATCTATATGGAGATGATTTTACCAAGTCATCTGCATTAAGTCAAACAAAAACTGGTTTAATAGCTAAAAAAACAAATCAACTAATAGAAAGAGGAGCAGAAAAATTACTAAAATGGTTGGGTAGAGGATATTCCTTAAATGCAAGTTCAATAAGTAATTATTCTCCTGATGGTTGGTTATCAGGATATAGAGAAACAAGTGTAGGTAGTGATTATTGGAAAGCCAAATTAAACAATCTTATAGGTAACTACAAATCACGCAAGCGTAATATTCGATATATAGAAGGTACCGCTAATAGACAAGTAGGTTCAGAATATTGGCTTACTAAATTAAAAAGTCTTACAATACATAGATCAAAATATTTGCCTGATGTATAATATTATCCATTATCATCAGTAGGATCAAAAATATTTGTTTTATTAATTATATCAGTAACTCCATTGTTTTGATATATTGTAGAATTAGTATCAAATGAAGCAATATATTTGTCTGTCTTAATTTCTGATCTAGTGTTTATTATTGGATAGTTTGTACATATTGTTACAGATATTTCTAATTCCTTATTGGTTTTTTCTGGAGCACCAAGATCAATATGATTTAATGTAATTGTTAAATCATTTGGAAATTCTATTGAACAATTAATTATTTGACCTAAATAAGTTATATTAAAATATTTTTGGAAAACTAATCTATCAATAAGTTCTTGAACTAATATTATACTTTCATTAAAGTTTGACAATTCATAATGCAATGTTACACTCATTTGTATTGGCATTCTACGAATTTCTGAACTATAGCCAGCAATATTATTATTACTATCTTTACGTTCATATATACCACGTGAATAAGGACTTGTCAATTCTTCTTGGGGTACATTAATTGAATCAACTCTAGCAATGCATCTTGGTAAATGCATATACATAGTATCTTCACCAGAAGTTTCAGATAATGAATAGTCATACCCATTTGATTCTACATATAAATATGATGAACCAGTATTATTTATAAAATGCATAATAGGTTTATTGTACATTAATATATTGTCATTAAGCCAAGATAACATACCTTTTACAACAATAGCAAAAAATCTATCATCTCTATTATAAAGGTCATCAAATTTTTCAGTATTCCAAGGACGTATCCATTCATCGTTACCTTTTCTATCAAAAATATTCTTCATTATTATTTTAAATTAAAATATTTAGGTTAAACTATCTATATTATATATATAAAAATAAAAAATAAAGTTTATAAACAATGAAATTTATTAACATTACTGATATTGAAGAATTAATTTTAGCTAAAGTTGATATTGAAAAATTTCTTATGAAAGAAAAGACAATAGACAAAAAATATACAATTCCAGAATTTGTTGTATATGCTACCTCAAATAATATTGTATATGTAAATAATAGAAAATTCATATCATTTTCATATGTTAAGACAAACAATGAACAATATGTATTTGTGCAAGACAATTATAGTAAAGAGATAATTAATACAATAAAAGACTTTTTTGTAAAGTATGCACAAAATAGTAATTTTATAAAAGAAATAAAACCTGAAGATTTGTTAGAGAAATCATATGATGAATATTATGTAATAAAAAATAAGTATTACATTTTACAATAACAAAAAATGCAGATTCTTAAGAATCTGCATTTTTATTTTGTATAATAAAGATTTTATTTTTCTTCATTTTCATCTTTTTCATCCTTTTCATCTTTATTATCTTTCTTTTCTTCATTTTCAATCTTCTTTTCTGTTTCATTAGGATTGAACTTTTCAATAGCTGCTTCAAAATTATTTATTTCCTTTTCGAACTTTCTAATCTTTTGAGCATATTGTTCATTATTTGTTCTTTCAGGAGATTGAAGTAATTTTTCTTTGTAATTGTTTAATAATTCTACCAAAGCCTTAAGTTCATTATATTTGTTAGAATCTACATTTACTGTTATAGTATAGTTTTCTGTATCAACATCACATAATGTATTATCATTAAGACTATTTATTATATCATCTTTATCATTAAACTCATTAATGTTAAAGGTAACAGTTGTATTAGAACTTTCATTTACAAACTTAATGTATTCAACTAAAGATTTCATTTGATTATATTTTATATTTTTATATTTTTATCGTGTTTTCAGCAAAAACTTTTCCGTAAACTGAAATTTTATTTTTATTTTCATATAATTTGCATTCCTTTATGTAATTCAATACTTCAATATAATTATCTATTATTGAATTTTCTACATAATAAGTATTTGATCCTAATGATTTATGACCACAATTACAATCATTATCAAAATATGAATGATTATTTATTTCTTTAAATGATTCCAATAATTCTATCAATTTGTCTATCATAGCATCATTAGGCATTCCATCAATAAAAAACCACTCATCATAAAAAGGAAGTGATGAAAGCATATCAATAAACAATTGGTTTAATGCTAATCTATATATGTCATAACATGACTGATTATTATTTACTGTTGTGCCATTACTATTTAACAAACTTGTATAAGTTACTGCGCCACCACAATTGCAATCTGATGAAGTATTAATCATTGATGTGTCATATGAAGTTGTTGGTGCACCTAAAATTAATCCAAGACTTTCAAGAACTGTATTATACTTACCATTCTTTAAGTAATCCAATACAGTTGAATATATTAGATTATTTTTTGATATTGAATAATCTAAGTTAGGATCTACATATGTCAATATAATATTTGCAAATTCAGACAATAATTTACTTGGGTCTTCAATGTTATATTTTTGGTTATTGAATATGTTATATAGAGTTGTATAATCTGCTCTTTCTTTAGCAACTGTTAAAGTATCCATATTCATATAACTGCCCATATCAAAATAAGTGGCTATATCTTGTGAAACAAACAAATCTTCATTTAATGTATAATATTCATTATTTACTAGATAGTCTAATATTGTCACAGTATCATCTATATTATATAGACCATTAATGAAATTGTCTATATTATCGTTAATGACAACATATAAGAAACTATCTTTATGTTCACTTAACGGAGAAAATATTGGACCAATTTCTAAAAGATACTTATCAAGTTCTTCTGAAAAATATATTGTTTGTTTTAGAGTTTGGGTATTCATATATATGTTTATAATTTTTTACTTGATATATGTTTTATATAAATAATAATATATAATTAGTTCTAATGTCAATATATATTTAAATATATCATCATCAAAACATTCTGCATTATCCATACTAAAATTAAATATGTAATTAATATCATCTTCAATAGTATCAAATAACGAAGATATTAAACTTGGGACTAATATATATAATTCATTATTTTCATTTATAATATGAAGTTTATTATTGTATATATAAAATAATTTTTCAATCCCTTCATTAATACTTGTTTTGTCAAATCCAATATAATTGTCTTTTAGAACTAATGGATACTGTGCATAATTTTGTTTATATATATTATTATAATTATTTAGATTTATATCTTTAATGTCTGTTAAATAAGATAATGTATATTTATTATTTGATTTATTTACTAATATTTCATTATCTAATATATTAAATTTTTCTAATATTATAT
>AUXO010127434.1_pt1 | contig 12292 bp, 9 predicted proteins | sample 768731 | NCBI WGS metagenome assembly AUXO01 (sample SAMN02715735, study PRJNA202380) | gut metagenome | biome: sheep rumen | host: Ovis aries | place: New Zealand: Palmerston North | reverse complement strand
AGTCAGTTCAGAAACGGTCTTGTTAAGTACTGCTACGGAAGAAATATCAGAATATATGTTATGCCTAAGATAACAGATGTTCTTTTAAAGGGCTCTTCTCAGCTCCACCTCTTTGATACACCGGTACTGCTCCTGAGAGAGTATTCCATCAAGGTTGAGCAGAGGGCGATCAAGAGATTGTTTGATATAGCGATATCTCTGCTGCTTATTATACTTACTTCACCTATCATGCTGATAACAGCAATTGCTATCAAGTGCTATGATAATGGGCCGGTTCTCTACAAGCAGATCCGCTGCACGAGAGGAATGAAGCAGTTCAAGATCATGAAATTCAGGAGTATGAGAGTTGATGCTGAGAAAGACGGCGTGGCAAGACTTGCTTCCAAGAACGATTCAAGAATAACACCTGTTGGCAAATTCATCCGCTCATGCAGGATTGATGAACTTCCTCAGCTCTTCAATATTCTGGCAGGCGATATGTCATTTATAGGCCCCAGACCTGAGAGACCTGAGATCATTGAGCAGTATCTTAAGGAGATGCCGGAGTTTGCCTTCAGAATGAAGGTTAAGGCCGGACTTGCAGGATATGCACAGGTTTATGGTAAATATAACACCACACCTTATGACAAATTAAAGCTTGATCTGACATATATTGAGAACTATTCAATCTGGCTGGATATTAAACTGATGCTGCTGACTGTTAAGATTCTTTTCACCCCGGACAGTACAGAGGGCGTGGAGGAAAACCAGACTACAGCACAGAAGAACTCATGATGGAGTCAGGTATGGCCGATAAGAGACTGCAAATTTTAATATCTGCCGTTAACAAGGATCCTGAAGAGCTGATCGGAAACATGAACCTGGACTGTGATGCTGTCATAGTCAACCAGCTGATCGGCGATTACCAGGATAGTGATGTGGCAGACAAAAAACGTGATTACATAAAGGAATTTAAGGACCATGAAGCCAGGATCATACACAGGATCGAGAAGGGCGTTGGCCTTTCGAGAAATACAGCCCTGGAAAATGCCGACCACGAGCTGATACAGTTCGGTGATGACGACATTGTCTATGACGATGGGTACGTTCAGAAGGTTATCGCGGAGTTTGACAGCCATCCGGAGGCTGATATTCTTTTATTTAACGTCAAGGCTCAGGAGGGCAGAGAAACTTACTGGAACACGGATTTTGCCAGGGTTAATTGGCGTAACTACGGAAGATATCCGGCTTATGCCATCTGTGCCAGAAGGCAGAAGCTTGCTGATAGTGGCGTAAAGTATTCGCTTTTGTTTGGAGGCGGAGCGCCATATATGAACGGGGAGGATTCTCTCTTTTTGCATGACTGTCTTAAGGCCCAACTTGCGATCTACAGGACTCCTGTGGCCATAGGCAAAGAGCGCAGGGGAGAATCTACATGGTTTAAGGGATACACCGATAAATTCTTCTTTGACAGAGGCGTTTTGTATCATTTTCTCTATGGCAGGATGGCGACTGTCCTGGGATTTAGATTTCTTTTTAAAAACAGAAATGAAATGTGCAGGGAATTGGGATTAATGCACTGCTATAAGAAGTTATGCAGCGGAGTCAGACACGGGAGAAGTTTATGAAGAAACCATTTTTTACAATCATAGTTGTCTCCTACAATGCAGGGGATAAGCTTTTAAAGACTGTTGAAAGCGTAAACAGACAGACCTTTACTGATTACAGGATCCTCATCAAGGACGGAATGTCCACCGACGGATCCTTGGAGAAGCTTCGTAAGGCTTATGATGTCAGCGGGATTGATGATGTAAATCCAGGTAAGATCACTCTTGCAGAGAGCTGTGATAATGGCATATATCATGCCATGAATATAGCGGCATCTTACCTTGATGATAAGCTAAAGGTCGGTGAGAGCCCTTCATATGTCTTTTTCCTAAACTGCGGAGACTATTTCAGGAATGAAAATGTTCTCAGGGATGTTCATAAGATAATCGTTGAGAGAAATTTAAGGGAGGGCACTACTCTTCCGGCTATATATTATGGCGACATCTTTGACTGCTCTGCAGGAAGTAAGGTTGCCTCGAACCCTAAGATTGATGACTATGCGTGCTACAGGAACGTGCCTTCACATCAGGCCTGCTTTTACGATGAGAGGCTTGTGAGCAGAAATCCCTTTGATCTTAAGTACAAGGTCAGGGCGGATTATGAGCAGTTCCTCAGATGTTTTTATAAAGAGAAGGCTGACACTGTTTACATGCCTGTTGTTGTAGCCAGCTACGAGGGTGGTGGATATTCTGCCAAAAACCGTAAGATTTCGGAGGAGGAGCGCAGGGATATCATCAAGATGTATCTTCCGGCTGCTCAGATCAGAAAGTATGACCTTTTAAGGCTTGTGACACTCTCAGGAGTGCGTACACTTATTGCCTCCAACAAGGTTACATCAGTTCCGTACAATGCGGTCAAAAATGTCATTTATGCTATCAGGGGTAAAAAGGATAAGTAAGGAGAAGGAGTTTTGAGAGTTCTCTGGTTGTGTAACATCATGCTTCCTGCCTATGCCATCGCGCATGATCTGCCATATTCCATGAGAGAGGGATGGCTTACAGGATGCCTTAACAGAATAAAGGAAGGCAAGAAAGACGACGAAAAGATCACTCTGGCCGTGTGTTTCCCTGCAGTAGGCGAAATCGCGGCTTCAAGCGAGGAGATAGACGGCATTACTTATTATGGCTTCAAGGAGGATCTGAGTCATCCGGAGATTTACGATGGCACCGTTGAAAACAGGTTTCATGTGATCCTTGATGATTTTAAGCCTGATGTAGTGCATATTTTCGGAACAGAATTTCCGCACACGCTTGCGATGATAAGAGCTTTTGGCAATCCGGAGAGAGTCCTTCTTGGGATTCAGGGAATGTGCAGTGTTATTGCCGGAGAGTATATGGCTGATATTCCTGAGGAAGTCCAAAAGAGTGTTACCTTCAGGGACAGGATAAAGGATGATTCCCTGATGCAGCAGCAGGAGAAATATAAGATACGTGGAGAGCATGAGAGGGAAGCTATCCTCCTGGCCGGTAATATCACCGGTAGAACAGCCTTTGATAAGCGCGAGACTGAAAAGATCAATCCTGATGCCAGATATTATCATATGAATGAGACCATGAGACCATGCTTCTACATGGGTAAGTGGAGTGAAAAGAAAGCTGAGCCCCACAGGATTTTTATGTCGCAGGGGGACTATCCGCTTAAAGGCTTTCATTTCGTGCTAAATGCCATGCCAAAGATCCTGGAGAAATATCCGGATGCACATCTTTATGTGGCAGGTAACAACATTATAGGCAGGGGCGAGAGCAAATATCCGTACTTCATGAGGGCCAGCGCTTACGGCAAGTATCTTAGGAGTCTGATTGCCAGGGGGCACCTTAAAAAGAAGGTTACTATGGTCGGGATGTTAAATGATCAGGAGATGAAGGAACAGTTCCTGAAGTGCAGTGTTTTCATCTGCCCGTCCGTTGTAGAGAATTCACCCAATTCCCTGGGTGAAGCCATGCTGCTTGGAGTGCCGGTTATTGCTTCAAGAACCGGTGGAATACCGGATATGATTTCTGAAAATAAGGATGGAGTACTGTTTGAAAAGGGCAATGTGGATGACATTATAAAGGCTGTTTTCCAGATCTGGGATGAGCCTGTTATTGCTGCGGTCTACGGCGATAATGCAGCTTCTCATGCAAGACTGACCCACAATGCCGATGCAAATTTCAAAAGACTGATCGAGATATATAAAGATATTGATAACAGGTAAGGGTGAGAAACATTGAGGATTACTTTTGTTTCCAACTACATAAATCATCACCAGCTTCCGTTTTGTAAGGCTATGAGTGAATATGGTGATGATGTGGAATTCTTCTTTGTTCAGACTATGCCGATGGAGGAAAAACGCCTTCAGATGGGATGGGGCGTTGATGACAAAGCACTTACCTATGTTGTTCGCTACTACGAGAATGAGGAGCAGGCAAAAGACCTGATCCTTAACTCTGATATTGTTCTGTTTGGATGGACTGAAGATAAGATCTGGGACCTGGAACAGGAGAGGCTTTCTTCCGGCAGGATATCCTTCCGCGTGAGTGAGAGGATATACAGAGAGGGCCAGTGGAAGTTTATCAGTCCAAGAGGACTTAAAAAGAAGTACCTGGAGCATATCAGGTATCGCAAAATGCCGGTTTATCTGCTTTGTACCGGAGCTTATGTTGCTTCGGATTTTCATCTGATAAAGAGCTATCCCGGCAGGATGCTTAAGTGGGGATATTTTCCGGATGCTGCGGGAGATGAGGCAGTAGCAAAGCGCGGAAGTGACAGGACACGCATTTGCTGGGCAGGAAGGCTTATTGACTTAAAACACCCTGAGTTCGCTGTAAAGCTTGCAGCTATGCTAAGGGATTTCGGCTATGATTTTTGTCTTGATATAGTGGGAGATGGTCCTCTTAAGGATAAGCTCTCTGAGATGGTAAAAGAGTTAAGCCTTGCGGATGTTGTTAATCTGACCGGGGGAAAAGACCCAAAAGAAGTGCTCTCTTACATGAGAGGAGCGGATATTTTTCTTTTTACCAGTAATTATCTTGAGGGCTGGGGAGCTGTTGTTAATGAGGCTATGCAGAGCGGATGCGCAGTTGTTGCATCAGGCGAGGCAGGAGCGGTCCCATATCTGATTGAGGACGGTGTAAACGGTCTTATTTATGAGGATGGAAGCTACGAGAAGTTTGCTGCTAAAGTGAAATATCTTTTCGATAATCGCAATAAAATACCCGTGTTTGGACAAAAGGCCCGGGATACAATAAATAACAAGTGGAATGCTAAAAATGCAGCAACGGAGCTTGTCAGGTTTTGCACAGAGCTGGAATCCGGAAAGGACCCTGTCATGGCACCTGACGGCCCGATGAGTCCGGCACCGGTTCTTTCGCCGCCCGGATTTATAAGGACTCTTCAGGAAAAGAACCACTTGGAGTAATCAAATGATGCTTTTGGATGATATTTTGGACAGCGAAATAAATTTTAGAAAAGCCGGGGTGAGAATGGTGGATCTGTTTTTCCTGGCTTTTATGTTGGGGCTTGGAATTGCGATAAGGCTTCCGCTTTTTGATTTTGTATCAGGAGACTACTACCACTTTTTGTCTCATTGGATGGAAGAGTGTCATTCAGCCGGAGGTATAGGATATCTTGGAATAACCCCATCTTCAAAGGGCGCCAGTACTATCAATTACGGATGCATGTATCAGTATGTTATCGTGCTTTTGCATTATATCCCGGGCAATGACCTTTACATGATAAAGATTGTTTCTGTGATATTTGATGTGATCTGCGCGGTTACTGTATTCAGGATAGCTTTTCATGTGACCGGGGGAAATGTGCAGAAATCTGTTATGGCCTTTGGCGCAGTTATGGTGCTTCCGACGGTCATGCTTAACAGCGCAGCCTGGGCACAGTGTGATTCAATTTATACAGCATTTGTGCTTCTCTCGTTGCTTCATGTGATAAAAGGTAACAACAACCGCGTATTTATTTATCTGGCTTTGGGATATGCCTTTAAACAGCAGGCGGTATTTATCGTTCCGTTTATGATAATCATGTGGTTGAAAGGTAAAATTAAAGCAAGATATATTTTTTGGATACCGGTTGTGATCTTACTTACAATGATACCTGCTATGATTGCGGGAAGAGACTTTTTGGAGCTTTTATCCATATATGGTAAACAGGTTTCGACATACAGCAGGCTTACAATGAATTATCCCAGCATATTTACAGTGGTAGACCCGGGGCTTGAGATAGAAAACAGGAAAATGATAATAGCTTCAGCCACAATAGCAGCAATAGCTGTTCTTGGCTTTATCGCATATTATGTAAGAAACAGAAGATTCAGTGTAAGTCCGATGTTTATGATAACACTTGCTATATTTACATCAATGACAGCACTTTATTCATTGCCTGTGATGCATGAGAGATACGGCTATCTGCCGGAAGTTTTGGCTGTGGTCTATGCAGTCACCGGATTTAAGAGGCTCGCTGCTCTGGTGATGATGCAGTTCGTGTCGATTGTGACATACTCACGGTTTCTCTTTGGAACTACCGTGAATGAAATGTGGCTGTTATCGCTGATGAATCTCGCTGTCATAATGATGATCGGCTATGATCTTTATTCTCAGATGAACACGCAGGAGGTGGCAGATGCCTGATAATAAGAGCATATCGGTTATAATACCTGCCTACAATATAGAAGATCTTCTGGAGAAGTGTGTAACTTCAGTTGCATCTCAGGATTACCCCAAAGAGCTTCTTCAGATAATAGTTGTCGATGACGGATCTACGGATGGGACACCGCACATAGCAGATGAACTGGCCCGTAAGTATTCAAACGTTCAGGTCATTCATAAAGAAAACGGCGGCTCCAGCAGTGCCAGAAATGTCGGAATTGAGGCAGCTACAGGTGACTACCTTGGATTTGTAGACAGCGATGACTACATTTCCGGAGTTATGTACAGCACGATGATGGAAGCTGCACTGCGTAACAATGCAGACATGGTTCAGATAGCAAGGGATGAGATATCCGAGAGCGGGGACAAGCTTCCGGATGTTCTTGAGCCCTTTGATGAGGAAAAAGAGTTAACTCCGACCGAGCACCTTAGAACGCTCCTTATGCATACGGGAGACGCTTCTTTTTGTACCAAGCTTACAAAAAGAGAGCTTTTTACTGAGGATATGAGGTTCCCTGAAGGAGAACTCAATGAAGATTTTTACCTTATGATCCATATGCTGGAGAAGGTAAATAAGCTCATCCTTCTACCTGAGGCTTGTTATCATGTCTTTTACAGAACCGGCAGTAATTCCAGAAAGAAAGCACAGGACAAGGACTATTTCCCGCCTGTGTTCACAGATATTGTAAGGAATTCGGATGTAGCCCTTGATCTGGTGAGCAGAAACCACAGGGAACTGATCCCTGTTGCGCTCAGGTTTGGATTTGTCCAGAGACTGGATTATCTGCTTCATATTCCGATCTCTAAGATGACATCGGACAATACGTTTTATAAAAAGGTTGTTTCGGACCTGCGCAGAAGCTTTGCCAGGATGATTGGAAATAAGTATCTTTCAGCTAAGCAGAAGGTATACCTTACACTTCTTACTCTGGCACCAAAGGCTGTGAGAAAGCTTCATGCCGGGATTCGGGGATTGTGATCAATGAAAAAATATTTATTTAGCGCGATTTTTGTGGTCTCGCTGATTCTGAGTATATTTTACGGGACTCAGAAATCGGGATTTCATGAGGATGAATATTATACCTACTACTCCAGCAACAGAAGTATAGGTCTCTTTCAGCCGGACAGGGAGTGGCAGGACAGGCAGGCCATACTTGATGAGTTTGCTGTTAAACCGGGAGAAGAGTTTAACTATAAGATGGTTGGGCTCGTTCAGTCCTGGGATGTACACCCGCCGTTTTATTATTATCTGTTCCATACGCTTTGTTCCTTTGTCCCGGGGCAGTTTTCCAAATGGCCGGGACTTATAACAAATTTTTTGGCCTTTGCTGTATCGTTTTTGCTGCTCTGTCTTTTGATGGAACGGCTGAAGGTTCCGCTCGTAGTTGAGGTCATGGTTCTTCTGTTCTGGGGACTGAATCCGCAGACTGTATCCTGCAATATGCTTATCAGGATGTATGCATGGCTCGGAGCTGCGCTTATAGCCTGCGCGTTGTTCCATGTAAAGCTGATACAGGACTTTGACAATAACAGCATGGAGTTAAAAGACTTTGTTTTAAAGAGCCTTCTGCCTGTGATGGTGACATCTTACACAGGTTTTTTGGTTCAGTATTTTTATATCTTCTTCTTCGTATCTATCGGATTTCTTACCACTGTCTGGATTGTCTTTTTCAGAAAAGACATCAGAAACGGCCTGATATATGTGGCGGGATGTGCTGTGAGTCTTGGACTTGCAGTCATTACGTATCCTGCAGCACCGAGGCATATGTTCGGTGGATACAGAGGCGGAGATGCATCGGGAAGTTTTTTTGATATTGCCAATACCTGGATGAGGGTATCCTTTTTCACTGGACTCTTGAATGACTATGTATTTGCCGGAGGCCTTTTGATAATACTTCTTTTGATCTTCATGGGACTTCTCTTAAAGATCACATCGAGGAAGAGGAAGATCAGAGAAGGAGGAAAGCTTCCAAGGCCTGAGATAGTTATGCTGACGCTGGCGTCAGTCGGATATTTCCTTCTGACCTCCAAGACAGCTCTTTTGGTGGGTAGTGCTTCGAACCGATATGAGATGCCTGTTTATCCGCTGCTGATATTGCTCATCCTTATGGATGCTTATTATGTCCTTGAAGTCATGGAAAATAAAGTCGTACTTTATGCTCTGGCGGCGGTTCTGGCAGCTCTTATACTAAAGGGGCATATAAACGACAAAAGGGTACTGTTTCTTTACCCGGAGGATACAAAGAAGATAGAATATGCTGCAGCAAATTCAGATGAGGTGGCGGTTGTCATGTTCAACCCGAGCACTCCTCAAAACGTATGGAGGCTTACGGATGAACTCCTTGAATATCCAAAGGTCTTTTACATGGATGAGGAGAATGTTGAGAAGATAACTGACCCGGAGGTTGCGGGGGCTGACAAGATCATACTCTATGCTGCCGACAATGATCTTCAGGAGAAAGCTTTTGAAAACCTGTTTGAGAGCTGCAAGGGACTTCGCAGTATGGAGAGTGTTTTCACTGAGGATATGTGGACTGTCTATGAAGTAAAATGAGCGCCATGGGATTTTTGACCTTTAGGCCGCTTTAGTATATGATGATATAGGGTCGCGATAGGAAATGCGTACATGCTTGCATGTTAAGCATTTCCTATCGAAGACCCGAACAAACATGAGAAAGTAGCATGATAATGCGGATTTCGAATGTTTGTAGGATTGCGAGAGCACGAAGTGCGGAGCAATCCGTATATCATCAAAAATGATATATCATCAGATATATCATCAAAAATGATATATCATCAGATATATCATCAAACATGAAAAGGAAACATGGAGATAACAAATGGAAAGATCAATGCTTGATAATAAGACGATTCTGGTTACCGGAGGAACAGGTTCTTTTGGACACTGCTTTACCGAGTACGTTCTTGAACACTACAATCCCAAGAAGCTCATTATATATTCAAGGGATGAGTTCAAGCAGTTTACAATGTCTAATGAGAAGATATATAAAGAACACGCTGACAAGATGCGTTTCTTCATCGGTGATGTAAGAGATGCAGCAAGACTTGAGAGAGCCTGTGAGAACGTTGATTACATCGTTCATGCTGCAGCTCTTAAGCAGGTTCCTGCATGCGAGTACAACCCTGATGAGGCGATCAAGACAAATATAAACGGTGCTCAGAATGTTATAAATGCTGCGCTCAATACAGGCGTTAAGAGAGTTGTAGCTCTTTCTACAGACAAGGCTGTTGATCCGGTTAACCTTTACGGTGCTACCAAGATGGTTTCAGACAAGCTCTTTATTGCAGCCAATGCTTATGCAGGTTCCAAGGACATCAATTTCTCAATCGTACGTTACGGCAATGTTGCAGGAAGCCGCGGATCTATCATTCCTTTCTTCAAGAGCCTTATTGAGAAAGGGGAAAAAGAGCTTCCTATCACCGATTATCGCATGACAAGATTCTGGATCAGTCTTCCCGAGGGAGTTGAGCTGGTTCTTAAGGCTCTTGCTGAGGCAAAGGGCGGAGAGACCTTCATCAGCAAGATCCCTTCATTCAATATCAAGGATCTGGCTGAGGCTATGTGCCCCGGTATTGCCACCAAGGAAGTTGGAATAAGACCCGGTGAGAAGCTTGATGAGGTAATGGTCACCAAGGAAGATGCTCCAAATACCTACGAGTATGACAAGCACTTCATCGTTTATCCTCAGGTTTCTTTTGCTCATGAGATCGTTCCTGCAGAGGGCGGAAAGAGAGTTCCGGACGGATTCTACTACAGCTCAGGCAATAACACTGAATGGATGAGTGTAGAGGATATCAGAAACAGACTTAGTGAAGCGGTAGAGCACTGATAAATAAAGAAGTTTAGACTAATCGGAAGCACCTGGTCTTAAAGTGGCCGATGCTTCCTTTGTTGTATATGTGCAATAAGATTTTGCGGGGAGAAGATGATTAAGCTTAGTATTGTTGTTCCGGTTTATAATATGGCTGCAGACGGGAAACTTGAGTATTGCCTTGACAGTCTTGTGAATCAGACCATGGCGCCCGGCTCCTATGAGATCATTGCTGTAGATGACTGTTCTACCGACAATTCTTTGGAGATCCTGCGCACATATCAGGACAAATATCCGGACAGATTTATCGCAATTGCCTCCGACAGGAACAGGCATCAGGGCGGAGCCAAGAACATTGGGCTTGCAATAGCAAAGGGTGAGTGGCTCGGATTTATAGATGCAGATGACTGGGTTGTTCCCGATTATTACGAGAGACTTATCGGTAAGGCAGAAGAGACCGGAGCCGATATGGTGGGCTGTGATTACAGCCTTACTCATGAGCACAGTTTTAAGGTTGGCGAGATCGTTCACAACAACAACTTTGAACAGACCGGAGTAATGGACAGGGAGAGATACAAAAAGCTCCTAATTGAGACCGGAAGCCTTGTGGTGAAGGTATACAAAAGAGAACTGATCCTGGGGAATTATCAGCCGGGCACAAGAGACAAACTGGACGTTTTCCCTGAGGATATCTTTTATGAGGACAATGCTGTAAGCAATACCTGGATGACCAGATCGAAACACTTTGAGTATATTCAGGAACCGCTCTACTTCTACTATCAGCACGACTGCTCAACGGTTCACAGCATCTCCAGAAAGAATCTTGAGGACAGAATGGCGGCGGGAAGGATGATCGTGTCTGAGGCCAGGGATAATGGATATTATGAAGACTATCTTCCGGAGATAGAATTCCAATACACGGTGTTATTTTATGTCAACACATTGTTCTCTGCCATGCCGAAAAAGTATAAAGTTAAAGGATGCTATAATTTTTGCAAAGCTCTTGGAAAAGAGATGAAGGAGACCTTTCCAAATTTCCAAAACAACTGTTATTATTTGGAAAAGATACATCCTGAAGAGAGAAAACTTATTGGATTTCAGATGAAGTCCCATCTATTCTTTTATATATACTACAGACTGCTGTGGTTCTACAGAGATCTGAGGAGCAGCCTGTCAGGAAGGAAATGAATTTTTAATGCGTAAGATTATCAGTAAACTTAAGGTGCTTCTTGATAAGAAGCAAAAGAGACAGATGGTGGGTATTGTTATACTCATGCTCATCGGTGGTGTTCTGGAGTCGCTTGGTATCGCCATGATCGCGCCTGTAATGCAGGTTGTCATCGATCCGCAGAAGGTGGAAGAGAGCAAGATCCTCTCCGGCATCTACAATCTCTTTAATCTAAGCAGTACAACGCAGCTGGCGGCACTTATCATGGTGGCGCTGATTCTTGTGTTTGTCATAAAGAACATTTTCCTGTACTTCATGAATGTGGTTCAGCTCAGATTCGTATATACCAATCAGTTTGCCACATCAAGACGCATGATGATCAATTTCATGCAGCGCCCGTATGAGTACTATTTAAATGCTGATACAACAGTCATTCAGAGAAACATCACATCTGACGTCAATAACCTCTATGCGCTGATCCTGAGCTGCCTCCAGCTCATAAGTGAGATCATCGTATTTGTTTGTCTGGTAGCAATACTTCTTAGTCAGGATGCCAGAATGACATTGACTATTGCAACGCTTCTTGTAATCGTACTTCTTGTCATCAAGTATTTCATAAAGCCTGTCATGGTCAAGGCAGGACAGGACAACCAGGACTACTACAGCGGCCTTTATAAGTGGATCTATGAGTCCGTAACCGGAATCAAGGAGATCAAGGTGGCTGCCAAGGAGAACTACTTCATAAACGGATATGCCGACTGCGGAGCCGGATACGTAAACGCTGTTCAGAAGTACAACCTCTACAATTCAACACCAAGACTTCTTATTGAGACAATAGCCATCGCAGGAATGGTCGGATATATGCTTGTCGTAATGCTCTCAGGAACCAGCATAACAACCCTGCTTCCGCAGCTTACGGTACTTGCAGCTGCTGCGGCAAGACTTTTGCCCAGTGCGAACAGGATCAACAACTATCTGACATCCATCGCCTACTTTGAGCCTTTCCTTGATAATGTAAGCGACAATCTTCAGTCAGAGATCCATGATGAGTCAATTTCTTATAACAG
>AUXO014771605.1_pt1 | contig 12293 bp, 9 predicted proteins | sample 768731 | NCBI WGS metagenome assembly AUXO01 (sample SAMN02715735, study PRJNA202380) | gut metagenome | biome: sheep rumen | host: Ovis aries | place: New Zealand: Palmerston North | reverse complement strand
ATTGCTATTATGATTGATTGTTTAACAGATAATAGGAATCGTACTGCTTCTTTTGTTCGTAGTACTTTGACAAAAAGGGGTGGAAATTTAGGTACTGATGGTTCTGTTAGTTATTTATTTAAAAGAAAAGGACTTCTTATTTTGGATAAGAAGTATGATGAGAATAAGTTAATGGAAGATGTTTTAGAATTAGATATTGAGGACTTTGTTTCTAATGATGATGGTTATGAAATAGTGACTGATCCTAATTGTTTTTTAACTGTTAAAGATGGGTTAGAAAAGTTAGGTTATAATGAATTTGTTATGTCAGAGGTTACTTATATTCCTGATAATTATATTACTTTGGATGAAGAGGTAACGGATAGAGTTTTGTCTTTAATAGAGGCATTAGAGGATATTGATGATGTTCAAGCTGTATATCATAATTTAGATATATAAAAAGAAACTATTTTGTAGTTTCTTTTTTTGATGTTTTTTTTGCAAATCCGTTTATTTTATATAGTAGGTCATTTATAACTAGGTCAAAGCTATTGGTGTATTCTACTATATTTCCATTGTATCCTGCTTTTGTAATTTGATTGTTGGTAATTACAACAGGGCCTAGGTCAAAGAATTTATATCCGTTGTTGATTTGGTGTTTGATTACTTCCCATTTGATTATGGTAATACTTTTAATATTTTTAAACTCGTTTATATATGTTTCTTTGATAAAGTGTATTTTATTTCCATGTGTAATGGTTGCTACTGCTGAGATAGTTATTCCGTTTGGATATTTTTGAGCGATTTCTGTTGCTTTTATTAATTCGTTTTTATATGTATTGATAACTTTGTCTGATATCATTTTTCTTTCTAGTAATTTTTTTGTTTTCTTTATATGGGGTGTTTTTAATTTTTCATTTAATATTTCATTTGTTAATTGTTCTTTTTTTAATAAATATCTATAGTTATTGATATAGGTATTGGGGTTTATTTTTGCTAGATATATATTTAATTTATTTTTAGGAGTATTAAATATTTCAATCATATTTTGATATCTTGTTTTATTGTCTATTAGATTTAAAAATTCGTTTTGTTCTTCTTTTGTAACTGCTTGTGATACAATAATTCCTTTTTTTAGGCAATCATTTATATTTCTTCTTAAACTTCTTTTGAAGTTTTTATATGTAGTATTGATGTTATTTGTTTTTAAAATCATTTTATATTGAGATGTATTTGGTAAAAAGTCGTATCCTATTTTTTTTAGTTCATTGATAATACCACTGTTATTTTCTTTTAGGATGAAATCACTGCTATAAGTTTGATAGTTGAGGTTAGGGTTAACTCTTACATATATAAAATTTTGTTTTTTTAGGTATGATTTTAATTCTATTGTGAATGTTTGAAGTAGATCTAAGTTATAGAAGTTAATTAAGTATCCATTTGGTGCATATCCATATTTGTGTTTATTATTAAGAGGTTTTCCTAGTATTAGTGTTGCAGCATGTACATTATTCATTTCGTCTATTAGTCCTAAGTAATGAGGGGTATAACCGTTTAATTCTTTTAATTTTGCATATTCTACACTTTGTTTATAGTTTTTTTTGCTATGCATGTTAGAGTAGTTTTTGAATTGTAATTCTGATAGTTCTATAATGTGCATCTTTTTTTCCTCCTTAGCTATTTTATTATAACATATTATTTTTTAAAAAAGTAGGGGTAAATTAACAATTATGTATATTTGTAAAAGAGAAAAAATTTTATTTTAAATATTTTTTTAGGACACGTTTTAGTTCTAATTTATCAATTGGTTTTGCTAGGTAATCATCAAATCCTTCTTGGATATATTTTTCTTTCATACCTGATATGGCGTTTGCAGTTAGGACTACTATTTTAGTTTTAAAGTTTTTATATTTTTCTTTTATTTTTGATAAGGTTTCTACACCACTCATTTTAGGCATCATATCATCTAATAAGATTAAATCATATGTGTTGTTCTTTAATTTTTCTATGCATTCAAAACCACTTGTACAGGTATCTGGAGTTATTTTATATGTTTTTAGTAATCTTATGGCAACTTTTAGGTTTAATTTATTGTCATCTACTACTAATATTTTTTTCTTAGAGTAATCTATATTTATATCTTTTGTATCTTCTATTGTTTCTTTTTTGTTGTCTGTCATAGAGGTAATTTTTTGTGAAAGATATACTGTAAATTTAGAACCACTTCCGTATTTTGATTGTACGATTATTTTTCCACCCATCATTTCTGTTAGACTTTTTGTAATAGCAAGTCCTAGTCCAGTTCCTTCTAGGGTTGTGTTTTTATCTTCTTCTAATCTTTGGAATTTTGTAAATAATTTATCTATTTTTTCTGGCTTTATTCCTCTTCCTGTATCTTCTACTGAAATGATTAAATTGGTTTTGTCTTTTGTATTAATGCATGATATGGATAATTCTATAAAGCCTTCTTCTGTATATTTTGCTGCGTTTGTAAGTAGGTTAGTGATAATTTCTTTTACTTTTCCCATATCTCCATGTAGTATTGCAGGTAAGTCTTTTGGGTAGGAAGATTTTAATTCTATTTGTTTTTCTAATATTCTAGGTGTTATTAATTTTAAAATGTTGTTACACATTTCTTTTAAGTTATAATCTACTTCTATTACTTCCATTTTTCCTGCTTCTATTTTGGATATGTCAAGAATTCCGTTTACTATTTCTAGTAGGTTTTGTGAAGCCATTACTATATCTTTTGCTTCTTCTTGAGCTTCTGTTATTTTTTCATCTTCTAATATAGCATTGCTAAAGCCTACAATTGCATTTAGTGGTGTTCTTATTTCATGGGACATGCTAGATAAAAATTCTGTTTTGGCTAAGTTTGCTTTTTCAGCATTGTTTTTGGCAAGTTCTAATTCATTAATTAGTTTCATGTCGGGATTTTCAATGGTGTGGTACATTAAGTAGCAGACGAATGATTCTACATAGCAAATAATTACAATTTGGGGATTATAGTGTTGGATTACTACTGCAATCATTCCTAAAAAAATGTAAATAACTAAAGGTATTATTTTAATTTTATCCATTTTTTTGAAATGAATTATAATAAAAAACATAATAAACATTGTAGATATTGAACCAAATTTATATGCAAATTCTACTGAACTTCCATATGAATAGGCAATACCGTTTGTTAAATCTAGATGTAATGAGATTGGTAATGTGATTGTGATTAAACTCCATATCATAGCAATTATATATGTGATTTTAAAAAACATTCTTTTATTAATTTTTGTATTATTTGTGATTGTTACTACATACCACATTAGGAATGTTCCAAATATAATAAAATATACTAAATAGCTTTTTAATATTGAATTTGATATGATAGTAGGAATTTTGTTGTAATGTGTAGAGACTAGGCTACAACCTAATTGTAGAACTAGTCCAATAATATTGGTTAGCATCATTTTTTTATAGATTTTATTTTCTTCATTTTTAATTCTATCTTTTGAATAGTATATTGTAATTAAAGCTATCATGTATATTATGCAAGTTATGGTAACAAAAGATAATCTTGTTAATTTCATTTTATTCACATCCTATTGTTTTAATTATAACATTACTTTATCTTTGTTACAATAAAAAAAGTAATATTAGGTGAAGTGAATTTTAGTTAGTTCATTTTGAAATATTACTTTTTTAATAGTTTAGTGTTATGTGAATTTAAATCACTTGAGTTAATGTATGTATAATCTTTTTCTTCTTTTAATATGTTGTAATCTTTTTTTGTATTGATTGCAATTGGAAAATTATCTCGTATTTTAAAGTATTCTGGGACAAAATCTATATCTTTTAATTCGTCTTTAATGTTTTTTTGAATTCTTTTTAATATAATTGCTTCATTTTCTTCTGTTTTTTCTAACGTTATGTGGACGCAAAGGTATTCATTTCCATATTCGTCTTTATTGCTAAATACTTCACAATCTGTGACAAGTGGTTCTTTTCTTATTGCGTTAGCGACATCAAAGTTATAGACTTTTTTTCCGTTTATTATTGAATAATCTTTTGCTCTTCCAGAAATTATTAGTTTATGTTCATCATTAAAATATCCTATATCTCCTGTAATTAATAGTTTTGTTCCGTCTTCCATTATTATATATCCACATTTTTCAGATATATGTATATCATCTATTCCTTTTGTTTGTACAATTTGATTTAAATCATATCTTGATAAATATTTTAGCATTTGAAATGGGGATGTAAATGCTATAAAGCCTCTTTCATTATAGTATAGTTCTTTTCCTTTTTCGTTTAAAATTCTTATATCTACTCCTGGTAGCGGAATTCCTTCAAATGAAATTATTCCGGCATTTTCGCAAGCACCATAGCTATCTTCAACTGGAACTTTTGCTCCAATTTTTTTAAATGATTTTGATAGGGCTTTTTTATTTTTTTCACTAATAGCTGTTCCACCAATTAGGATGTGTGTTAATTGTTTATAGGTATATATATTTAATTTATTTTTTATTTTGAATGATGTTGTATCAGATAATTTTTCAATGCCATTGTTATATAAACCAATGGTTGCTACTGCCCAATTTATTTTCTTTTTTCCGATATTTTTAATAAATATTTCTGGTTGTAGTCGTGGATCTTGAAAGATAATACTTCCGTAATTTAGGGGACTTGTTCCTAGCGCTACTAATCCGGTTGATGCAGAGGTAGGGATGGATTGGTAAAACTTTTGATTAGGGCTTAAGTCAAATCCTAATGTTTTATAGGTTTGTGATGGCAATACTAGGGATTCATGAGAAAGTAGAATTCCTTTAGCGATTCCTGTGCTGCCTGATGAATAGACTGTTGCAATAGGAAGATTAGGAATATAATCAGCGATAGGTGGTAATTTTTCATTTTTTCCTTCGTTTAAAAATTCATTCCAATCAATATATTTGTTGTTATTGTTTTTTCTTTTTTGTAATTTGCTAGGATATTTATATGGAAGTGCAGAATATGTTGTAGGAAGTATAATAACTTTTTCAAGATATTTATTATTGATGGCTTTGTTAATAATTTCATTTATTCTTTTATTTTCTAACAATTTATCTTGAACGATTAATGTTTTACTTTTGCTGGCAGTTAAATCTTGGATCATTGTATCATAGTCAAGCCAAATAGGAAAAAAGTTACCGGCAGCATTGATGTGACCAAGTGCATATAATGTATACATTGTTTCAGGAATTGCTAATGTCCATAGTGATAATGTATTTTCTTGAGAAATATTGTTATGTATAAGTGATTTTACTATTTCGTTTTTTCTTTTAATAAATTCTTTATAAGTTATTTTATTCATTCCATATTCTAGTGCAATGTTATTTAGATGATGTTTATTGTTTTTTTCTAAATATTTTGTAATGTTGTCTGGATTAGGGATAAATGTTGGATTGAATTTATCATAAAATGCTAAATATTTTTTATTTAAACTTGGATACTCCATAGGTGGTCCTTGTATTTTTCCTATAGATAAATCTCTTAGATATATATCTCTTAGCATTTGTTCATTTATAGATAATTTCCCTAATTTTGTTTTATATTCTTTTAAGTTCATATACTTACCTTCTTTCTAAGTAGAATTATATCATATAGTTTTTTTTATACATTAAAATTAACTAATATTGTAATATTTTTTTTATTATAATGTATTTTACATGTGTAAAAATTGTTATGTAAAATTGTATAAAAATATATTGATTAATTTAATTGTTATTGTTGTAGTAAAGTCAGGATAGAGATATTCTAGGAGGATATAATGAAAAAAGTTGGAGTGTTTGGGGGTCTGTTATTTATTGTTATTTCTTTTGGTGGAATAATATATATGTTTTTGCATTTGAAGAAAAGATATAATTAAGACTATTCATTGATTAATAGTCTTTTTTTTTTGTATAATGTTTTTAGGTAGAAAGAGGTACTTAGATATGGATAATCATGATGTTAGTTTTGATGAATTAGATAAAGATTATATATATTCCTAGACAGTATTATAATAAGCCTCATTTTGTTTCTTTTTTAAGAAAAGAAGACATGTTCAGGGGTATAGGATTAAAAAATGGTGATATAGTAAAATATTTGTTATATTGTTATTGTTTTTGGGGGTGGGAGCTATATTTAGTGTTTATAAGGTTAGTAAGTGGAAGTTTGATAGTAAAAAGACTAATGATTTTATTAAAGATATTGAAACTAATTTTGCTAGTGATGATGCATATTTAAAATTTTTAAATACTATTTTGTATAGAAGTATATATGATTTTCAGGTTAATTTAAGTAGTAGTGATAAAGTTCTTACTTTAAGTACTTGTTATTCAGATACAGAAAGAACTGTTGTACATGCTAGATTAATTAAAAGAAATGTTAAAATGTAAGTTTTTTAGAAATATTTATGTTATAATTTAATTGTTTAATGGGTGATGTTATGGATAAATTATATATAATAATTCCAGCTTATAACGAAGAAGAAAATATTGAAAAGGTTGTTAAAGATTGGTACTTGGTAATTGATAAAATGAATAAAGGGTCTAGGTTAGTTGTTATAGATGATGGAAGTAAGGATAATACTTATAAAATTTTAAAAAAACTATCTAATAAATATCCTAAATTAATTTCTATTACTAAAGAGAATGAGGGTCATGGTGCAACATTATTATATGGTTATCGTTATGCTATAAAGAATAAGTGTGATTATATTTTTCAGACTGATTCAGATGGTCAGACTAGTTCTAAAGAGTTTTGGTCTTTTTGGGATGAACGTCAAGATTATGATATGATTATAGGTAGTAGATATCATAGGCAAGATGGTATTAGTAGAGTTATTGTAACTAAGTTTTTGAGATTTATTATTTATATGAAATTTCATGTTTGGGTAGAAGATGCTAATACTCCGTTTAGATTAATGAAAGCAAGTGTTTTAAAATCTAAAATAAAATTAGTGCCACCGAAGTTTCATTTGTCAAATGTTATAATATCTGTTATTTATAAAAAATATAATTTAAAGGTTAAATATAAGAGAATAACATTTAAACCTAGACAGGCTGGGGTTAATTCTATTAATTTAAAGAAAATATTTAAAATTGGTTTAAAGTCTTTGCATGAATTTAAATTAATTAATAATAGTATTGAGAAGGAAATAAAAAAAGAGTATGAGAAATAAAATAATTAGATGTTTGATATTTTTGGTTTTAATCATTATGTTATTATTTATGTTTAATACTGTAGGAAGAGGAGAATTTATTAATATTATAAAATGGTATGGTATGTTATTATTAATGACAATAACAGGGCTACCAATTACATTTATATTATTTAATAAGTTTTTTGATAAGGGGTATATATTTTCTAAACCTATTGGTATGTTGATATCTGGTTTTACTATGTGGTTTTTATCTTCATTACGTATATTGCAATTTAATACTTTTAATTCATTTATTTGTACTATTATAGTATTTGTTATTTCTTTATTAGTTATTAAATGTAGATGTAAAAGAGATTTTAATATTAGGGATTATTTATCTGTTGTTTTTAAATATGAATTGTTTTTTTTGATATTATTTATGATAGCTTGTTATGTAAAGGGATTTAATCCTAGTGCTAATACGACAGAAAAATTTATGGATTATGGTTATATGGCGATTATATATAAGACTAAATATATGCCTCCTATTGATCTTTGGTTTGCTGGTAAAGTAATTAACTATTATTATTTTGGACAGTATATAAGTACATTTTTGACGAAATTGGCTTTGCTAAAAGTAAGTTATGGTTATAATTTTATGATAATAACACTTTTTTCGTTATCTTTTTTTGAGAGTTTTTCTATAGTGTATAATTTATTGAAATTAAATAATAAAGAGAAAAAAGCAATACCGTGTATAGGTGGAGTGATAGCAGGGGTATCTAATACTATTGCTGGTAATATGCATTATGTTATTTATGGGTTGTTTATTCCTTTTTTCTCTAAAATAGGTAATATTTCTGTATGGAAAGATTATTATTTTCCAGATTCAACTAGATATATTGGTTATAATCCTGATACGATAGATAAAACTATTCATGAGTTTCCAAGTTATTCTTTTGTTTTAGGTGATTTGCATGCTCATGTTATCAATATAATATTTGTTTTATTGTTATTGGCACTTCTTTTATCCTATTTAATGAGTAAGAATAGGGAAAATAAATTAAATATAGGGCAGGTTATTAGTCCTATGATAGTCTTTATAGGTATTGTATTAGGGCTATATAAAATGACTAATTATTGGGATTTTGTTATTTATTTTGTTGTAATATCATTAATATTTATATTTAAGAATATTAAGACTTTTGATAAGTTTAAAGATATTATTTTATTAAGTTTTTTTCAGATTTTAATAATAGTTATTATTTCTAGTGTTATTAGTATTCCGTTTTCAATTAATTTTATTAAAATGTCATCTAAGGTAAAATTGGTTCCTTATAGAAGTCCTTTTTATCAATTATTAGTATTATGGGGATTACCAGTATTATTATTTATTTTTTATTTTATTATTACTTTATTTAAAATAAGTATTAGGAAACTAAAGAGTAATAAAATAATTAATTATATTCGAAATATAGAATTATCTGATTTATATATTATAGTAATTGGATTATGTGCTATTGGATTAATCATCATACCGGAGATAGTGTATGTTGTGGATATATATGTTAATAATATTAGAGCTAATACTATGTTTAAATTAACATATCAAAGTTATATAATGTTTGGTTTATGTTTTGGTTATATATTGACTATATTAATATTAAATAAAAATAAATGTATTAAGGTAATAACAGGTATTTTTTTTACATTATTTATATTAACTCTTGGATATATTATGACATCTGTAAATAGTTGGTTTGGTGATGTTAGTAATAGGGATGGTTATAAATCTTTAGATGCTATGGAGTTTTTTAATGATGGTTTACTTGTTTATGGTGTTCCAAAAGATTTAAAATCATATGCTAATTCAAGTATAGATATGAAAGATGATTTAAAAGCTATTTTATGGTTAAATAAAAATGCTAAGGATAGTGATGTTATATTAGAGTCTTATGGTAATAGTTATACATATTTTAATAGAATTTCTACATTTACTGGTCTTTCTACTCCTTTAGGGTGGATGACTCATGAATGGTTATGGAGAAGTGTTAATTCCTCTATGAGTATTCCAAAAGAGGTAGAAGAGAGAATGAGAGATATTGATATGGTTTATAGTTATACTAATCAAAAAGAAATAGAGAAGGTTATAAGGAAATATCATGTAACCTATTTAGTTATAGGTTATTATGAAAGATTAAAATATGCTAATGGTGGGGCTTTATTAAATGAAGATATTTTACTTAATTTAGGAACTGTTGTTTATGAGTCTAATTTGAATCAACAAAATGAACCAATGTATATAATAAAGATAAAAAATAGGTAAAAGCATATACTTAACTAGGTGATATTGTGAGACAATATAAGGCACTGATGTTAGTTATGTTTTTTTTATCTGTTTTTTGTTTTGGTAGAGTGAATGCTATTATTCGTGATTATAGTTTACTTGGTAAGTATATTTGTTTGGATGCTGGTCATGGAGGAAGGGATAGTGGAGCTCTTTCTTCTTCTTTTATGGAAAAAGATATGAATTTGCTTCTTACTCAAAAGTTAGAGAAAGAACTTGTTAGTAAGGGGGCTTTTGTTTATATGACTAGGGATGGAGATTATGATTTATCTCGTAGTACTGTTAATAAGAAGAGAGATGATTTGTATAGAAGGGTTTTGATGATTAATCAATCTGGTTGTGATATGTATGTTTCTATGCATTTAAATGCTAGTCCTAGTACGAGATGGAATGGTATTCAAGTTTTTTATAGTAATATTTTGAAAGAAAATAAAGTTATTGCTGATGTGATTACGCATACGATGAAAGAAAATATGAAGAATGTTCGTGATGTTAAGTGTGAGAATGGGTATTATATGTATTCTAAGTTAAAGGTACCTGGGGTACTTGTGGAGGCTGGTTTTGTTAGTAATCCTAATGATAATTATAAGATAAGGCAGGGTAAATATCAGGATATTTTAATTCATAATATTGTTCTTGGGATAGAGAATTATTTTAATTATAAAGTCTAAAAATTTTTTTGGACTTTTTTCTTATCTTATGCTACTATTATAAATAGTTAGAAGGTGATAGGATGCAGAGTAGTTTAGTTATTTCTGATACAAAAAAATTTTTAGATAAGTATACTAGGTTTATGACTAAGGATGTTTATATTAGTAGTGATATGAATCGAGAATTTTTGAATAGTTATGCTTATTTAAAAGATGAATTAGAGAAAAATAAGTATTTGTATCAAGATAGGAATGATTATAAGAATTTATTTCGTATTTATCAAAATGGGGATAAGATGTTAAAGTTACATAATCAGAAGTATTTGAAGAGGGCTATTGTTGATTTAGATTCTTTTTTTGAGAAGATGAATTTTAATGATGTGTTGAATAAGTACCAGCAGATGGCTGTTTTGTCTTTAGAAAATAAGATGATGGTTATTTCTAAGAAGAATGATATACCTTTGATTATTAGTAAGATTAAATATATGTCTGAATATTCTCATATAGATTTAAAAAAGGTAGAGATACTTGTTTGTGATATGGATGATATGGATATGTTAAAAAGTGAATTAAAGGTATATGATCTTTTGGATGTATCTGTTAGTAGTATTGATGAATATAAGCAATCTTGTTTAAGAGATGGTGAATCTTTTGTTCAACAGAGTGATTTATATTGGATTTTTTTTGATTATATTACTTTATCTATTTATCCTGATAAGAAGCGTTTTGATGCTTTTTATAAGAGTTTTTGTAATGATATTTATTTAAATCGTGATTATAAGGATTTTGATACTTTTCGTGATTATCATTGTTATTTATATAAGAGAATGTTTCTAGAAAGTCATCTTAGTCTTAGAAAATATAATGAAAGAGAAATAAAAAAGAGAAGGGGGCAACTTAGATTAATTGATAATAAGATTGTTTTTAGTAGGGAAGAGGTTGATGTTGGGAATTTTTTATATTTGAATTCTATTGATTATGAATATGATAAAGATAAGAGAGGATTTTTGATTTCTTCTAATAGTTATCGTAATATGATTTCTTTTTTGGATGTGGAGAGTAGTGATGAGTATGAGACTATTTCTTTAGATAAGAAAGATAAGTATTTGGAAGTTTTGGTATATGAGCTTTTGAAAAGACAGTATGGTATGGAAAAGCGTAGTGATGATGAGGTTTATCAGATGTTAAGAGATACTACTGCTTCTAGTTATTTTAGTGAATTTATTAGGGAGATTTTAATTCCTAGTATTTATTATTATAGGGAAAATAGTAATTTAGATGGTACTAATTTTAGTAAGGATCAAAGGGATGTATTAGATGATTTTTATCATTATTATTTAGAGTATTTAAAGAAGAATTCTTGTGTAGATGATTTGATGATAAAGATGCGTGTTCAGGAGAGATTGGATACTTCTTGTTATGAATATTTTGTTGTGTTAGGGGAGTGTCCTTTTGAATTTAAGAAGAATTATTTTATTGTTATGAAAGATTATCCTGAATTAAGTTTTATTAGAGAGAATATTAGAATTATGTATGATTATAAGGCTTATCTTGATGATAGGAAGTGTTTATCTGTTCCTCATGCTTTTTGTTCTAGGGAAGAGTTATCTTTTTTAAGTGGTGAGTTTATTAAAGAGAATTTAGATTATTTGAATAAAAAAATTGAGGAGAATAAGAAGAGTGTTTGTCTTTCTTTTTATGAGGAGGAGAATAGGTTAAAGAGTTCTGTTCATCTTTGTGCTAAAGTTTCTTCTATTGTAGAGTGTGAGAAAGATAATAGTATTGCTTTTGTTTTTAAGAATAAAAATGATGTTAAGAGTATGCTTAGTGGACATTATTTTGAGAAGAAGGGACAAGAGTTACTTCAGAATGAGTATGGTATATTTGATTGTTTTTCTATATCTAGTATACAGAAGAAATATGATATTATTATTTTGCCTACTTTGGTTCGTGATAGTTATCATCAGAGTTATTTTGATAAGGATGAAGTATATGGTGTAAAGATAGGGTTATTTAAGATTTTGAGTAAATGTAGGCAGAGGGTTTATTTGTTAATACCTAATTCTAAGAAGGATATATATTTGAAAGTATTTGATAGATTTGATTATATAGAATATGATTTTTAATTGACTTTTTATGATTATGGTACTATAATTTT
>AUXO010198537.1_pt1 | contig 12294 bp, 8 predicted proteins | sample 768731 | NCBI WGS metagenome assembly AUXO01 (sample SAMN02715735, study PRJNA202380) | gut metagenome | biome: sheep rumen | host: Ovis aries | place: New Zealand: Palmerston North | reverse complement strand
TATGAAAGAGATTCCTGCCAAGATGAGTTCGATTGCATCAATCATTCTGCACACGCTGATTATTCCTCTGTGGATTGTTGTATTCTATCTCATTTATCGTCCGTCTTGGGTAACCGGATGGCTCAATATGGGCACTCCGGATTCAGAACAGACCCTCACCTTCAATCTTCTCATCATCATGTGCATCACTATGGGAATAATATTGGGCAGCCGTATTCTTATGCTCCTGTTCCGCAAATGGATTCCCTTGGTCGGCTTTCGCTACACAACCTGGGTCATCTGCGAAGGCGTAGCCATGAGTCTGTTCGTCGGAATGTATATGGCACTGATGTACAAAGGAGAATACATGTACTTTGAAGCAGTAGCGAGGTCTGCACTGCTCCTCTCGGCAAGCATCATCTACCCCACCCTCATCCTTGATCTGTCACTCGCGCTCATGGGCATCTTAGAAGAGCCCAAAATAGACGATGAAGACCTGATACGCCTATACGACAACACAAAACGGCTCAAACTGGTTATCGCAGCCAACAGCATACTGTTCGTCGAGGCGGACGAGAACTACGTGATCATCAAATACACCGAAGGAGAGCGCATCAAGGAATATACCCTCCGCAACTCCATGAAGTCTCTCGAAGACATCCTGCAAAAGCATGGTATCATACGCTGCCAACGCTCCTACTATATTAACCCGCGTCATGTCAAAGTCCTCCGAAAAGACAAAGAAGGAATGATCGTTGCCGAATTGGATGCACCGGATGTGAAATCCATTCGTGTATCGCCAAAATATTATGCACTACTGTCCGAACGACTGTAGTGCATAACCAAAATCCTCAGTATAACCGCTCAGGCTATGCCAGGCATTTATCCAGAGCTGCCGTAATGGCGGCTCTGTCCATATTCTGACCTATGAAGACAAGCTTCTGCATTCTGTCACCATACTGCTCATCCCAGTCGCGGCGGAGAGTCTCGTCCGATTGCTTGAGTGCCTCCAGCTCGTCAGCCGGCATCGTGGCATACCACTGACCAGCCTGACGAAGATTGAACTGTCTTCCCGACTGCTCGAACAGATAGCACATATCATACTCGTCCTCAAAATAGCACATTCCCTTGCATCGGATCACCGACTTCGGCCAGTGAGCCGCCACAAACTCATCGAACATACCCAAATTCATCGGACGGCGAGCATAATACACAAAGGTCGATATGCCGAACTCCTCCATATGCGAATGTCCCTCATGATCATGGTCATGATGGTGATGATGGTGGTGTTCATGCTCATGTTCGTGTTCATGTTCATGCCCGTGTTCGTGCTCATCCTCATCTTCATCCTCATGGTGTGACTCCACCTCGTGGATCCAAGTTGCCGAAGTTGCCACTTTCTCGAAATCAAAACGATGCGTATGCAGGATCTTCTCCAGCGGCACATCGCAGTAGTTTGTCTCAATGATCTCCGCCTTGGGCTGAATAGCGCGGATGATAGTTCGTATCTGTGCCAGCTCCTGTTCCGACACCTCTGCTGCTTTGTTGAGCAGGATAATATCACAGAACTCTATCTGCTCCGTTACCAAAGAAGCCAAGTCCTCTTCTTTATCCACGATCTTGGCGCGGTTAGCGTCGCTCAGCTGCTCCATGAACTCGTCTCTCAGACGCAATGCATCCACCACCGAGCAGATGCAATCCAGCTGGGGAACGCCATCGGTGGCAAACTGCGGTACCATCTGCGGATACGACATGATAGTCTGTGCTATAGGTGCCGGTTCGCAGATTCCCGATGCTTCTATCACGATATAGTCAAAAGCCGGCTGACCGCCTTCGCCTTGACGCATACTGATCAGATCATGCAGCTGAGCCACCAGATCCATCTTCAGCGAACAGCATATACAGCCGTTCTGAAGAGCCACTAACGAATCATCTTGTTGTGACACCACTCCTCCTTTTTGTATGAGGTCGGCGTCTATGTTCACCTCTCCTATGTCATTGACTACTACGGCAAAACGGATGCCTTTCTCGTTGGTCAATATACGGTTCAGAAGAGTTGTCTTGCCGCTGCCAAGATAACCGGTCAGCAGCAAGACAGGGGTTTGATTAATATTCTTCATTGCCTGCTATGTAGGGATAATACTTATCCACCAATTCATGTTTACCATTACGTTCCCAGTCGTTGAGAATAATCTGCAGCATATACTTCTGCATCTTCACGCTGTTCTCCACCGAAGCACGCTGACGACGGGTGAGAGTACGCTCCCAGTTGATATACTCAACGGCGGTCTCTGCCATCTTTGTGGACATCGAATCGGCTGTCTGGTGTTCGCCTATCACGTTATACAGCGTTGCCATGTATGCCGACGAGTGGTCGTATGGGATGTTATACTCCGGGAGCATCTGCTCGGCGTAGTCAAGCACTTGTTTGGCGCTGTCGAACTTATGCTCTTGAACCAATGCCTCTGCCAGTTGAACGAACATCGAACGGTGCGTCTTGCACATGCGCATCAGGTTCTCGTCGATATAAATGCCCGGTTTGTTCATGTTTCCGTAAGCGAACTTATGCATCATGTTGTCGAACATCAGATCGGTGTTCACACGCGGACGGCCGTCTGCAGAACGGGTCGGTGTAACCCGATAAGTCAGTCCCACCAGCTCCATATACGGCTCCAGACCCAGATAATAGTCGCCTCCTACGGTCACGCAGAAGTAGATCGGGCGCTTCCATTGGTTCGTGGAGAGCATTTCCATGATCATCATCTGCGAACGCGTGAAGCCTCTGTTCTTCTGGAAGAAGATTGTGTCGCCCTCTGCGCCCAAGATATACAGTTGTTCCGTCGGGATATAGTTCTCGCCGTCGCGGATGGTTATCTCCTCGTCAGAGAGCATGAAGTCGAATGCCGTCTTCACGCTCAGAGGCTTGCCTGCCTGATTGGTTGTCCGCACATACTCGTTCTTGCCTGGCATAAAGTCCTTGTACTCCCAAGATATAGGAAGAGCCGCCGACTCATAATACGGACGTTTCATCTGCGATATATACCAGTCGGTCTGCAGATACGACAGGTTGCACACGCGCAGGTTGGTTCCCACGCCTTCCACCTCCTGGTTGTACCAGAGCGGGAAGGTGTCGTTGTCGCCGTTCGAGAACAGGATTGCCTGATCCTCGCAGGACTTCAGATAGTTAGCGCCGAAATCCCTGCACGAGAAACGGTCTGAACGGTCATGGTCATCCCAGTTCTGAGAAGCCATCTGCGCCGGAACAAGCAAGCCGAGAATACTGCAACAAACCGCCACAGCCGCCTTCACTTTTCCATTCTTCATCTTCTCATTGATCCAATCAATGAACGCCAGCACGCCGAAGCCGATCCATATACAGAACGCATAGAACGAACCCACATAGGCATAGTCTCGTTCACGGGGCTGGTAAGGTGTCTGGTTCAGATAAACCACAATCGCCAGACCCGTCAGCAGGAACAGGAACATCACTATCGAGAAGTTCTTCCAGCCTTCGGCTTTGCCATTCTTGTTGCGTTTCGATGCCTGCCATACCATGCCGATGATGCCCAGTATAAGCGGAATCATGTAATACACATTGTGTCCCTTGTTGTTCTTCAACTCGGTCGGCAGCGCATCCTGGTCGCCCAGCATCGCATTATCGATGAACGGAATACCGCTTATCCAGTTACCCTTCGACACATCGCCGTACGACTGCAAGTCGTTCTGACGGCCCGCAAAGTTCCACATGAAATAGCGCCAGTACATGAAGTTCACCTGATAGCGGAAGAAGAAACGCATATTCTCCGCAAAAGTCGGACAATAATCCGTCTTGTGCTGTCCGCAGTAGTCATACTTCACGCGCTTGCCATGGATATTCGCCCACTCTTTGTAGGCCTCGATATGGTTCGGCGAAGGAGACCACATACGCGGGAATGGCATTTTGAACTCAGAGAGATATTCGTATGTCTCTTTGTTGCCTGTCTTGGCGTAGCGGTCCGGCTCACCGTCCACATGGGGTGCCGGAGCGTACTGTGCCTCGCCGATCTTCTTCACTGGCACACAGTAGTCTTTTTTCACCTCCAATGCTACCGGAGCATTATAGGTCTGACCGTATAGGAGCGGCGTATCGCCGTACTGCTCGCGGTTCAGGTAATATTTCAGTGAGAACACATTATCCGGCGAGTTCTGGTCCATTGGGGTGTTCGCACTCGAGCGGATTACCAATACCGCATAAGACGAATAACCCACAAGTACCATGGCAATCATCATCGTCAGGGTGTTCAGCCAGCGAGCGTTGATCCACTCTTTCTTCATCAGCAATACGGCTACCAATATAGCCGTCAGACCGACACCTATCCACCATTTGGAGAACAGGAAGGCGGTTCCAGACAGCGCAAAGGCACACGCAAAAGAAATCACCTCGCGCACTTTCGATTGGTCGATATAAGACTCCACAATCGCCCATACCAGCGCACCGATGGTCAGCACTATATACACTGCCAGACCCGTGTTAAACGGCATATGCAGACCGTTCACGAACAGCAGTTCAAACCATCCGGCTATCGTCGGGAAACCCGGAATAATGCCGTACAGGATTCCTGCCAAAAGCACCACCGAGGCTAAAAAGGCTTGTGTCACGCCCTTCCACGAGAACTCGTAACGGCGGTAGTAGTACACCAACATCAGCGCCGGAATAGTCAGCAGGTTCAGCAAGTGTACGCCGATGGAGATTCCCATCAGATAGGCAATCAGTATCAGCCATTTGTCTGAGCCCTCTTCGTCGGCTTTCTCGTCCCATTTGAGCATCAGCCATACGACTACGGCGGTGAACAGCGAAGAAGACGCATACACCTCACCCTCAACTGCGGAGAACCAGAAAGTGTCCGAGAAAGTGAAGGCCAACGCTCCTACTGTTCCTGCGCCGAGAATACCGATGCCCTTCCAAAGCGGCATAGCGCTTTCGACGTTCGGCTCTCGACTCTCGACTAATTTCCTCGCCAGCGCCGTAATCGTCCAGAACAGGAACAGAATGGTGAAGGCACTCGCCAAAGCGGAGAGCGCATTCACACACATCGCCACATGCGACGCATCCGACGCGAAAAGGGAGAAGAAATGACCCATTAACATAAAAAACGGTGCTCCGGGTGGATGGCCTACATCCAACTTATGGGCACTCGCAATGAACTCGCCGCAATCCCAGAAGGACGCTGTGGGTTCCAAAGTGAGCAAATACGTTGCGGCGGCGATGGCGAACACCACCCATCCGCAAAGCGTATTCCAGAATTTGAATTTTTTCATTGTTTTTATTATTGTTTGTACTATAATTTTCAATTTTGTCCCATCTTTGGAACAACTTCTTCCAACTTCCAATTGTCTCTTTCGGCGGCATTTTTGCCGCCGTCAACACCGCAGTCCTACAGCGCAGCGGTCTTACAGCGCAGTGGTCTTACAGCGAAGCGATCCTACAGCGAAGCGGTCCTACAGCGCAGCGGTCTTACAGCGAAGCGATCCTACAGCGCAGCGGTCCTACAGCGCAGCGGTCACGCAGTAAAAAGCGCCCACTCCCCCAAATTCGCTGCAAAATTACAACATTTTTTTGAAAATAAAAAATCGAAAGCAAAAACAAAGTCTTTTTGCAACAAAAAATGCTCTTTTTATAAAAAAAACGCGCGCGCACTTGCGTATGTAAAAAAAAAGTCGTATCTTTGCAGGCTTTTTCTGTGCAATGCACAGGTAACGATCGTAAGAAAAACTAAAATTAACATAAACAATCATGATTAAAGTTGGAATTATAGGATGTGGCTTCGTTGGCGGAGCCCTCAAAAACTGGTTGGAGAACAACAACCCGGACTGCAAACTCTTCATCTCAGACCCCTACAAAGGCTACAATGACGACCTCAGCGACATTGACATCGCCTTTCTGCAGATACATGTCCCCACGGAGGAAGACGGCACGCAGGATCTGACCCTCATGACCGAACTCATCAAAAACCTGCCCGACGTACCGGTTTTCGTTCGTACAACCATCCTCCCCGGCACCAGCGAGCGCCTCTCCAAAGAGACAGGACACCAGGTCTGCTACATGCCTGAGTTCCTCACCGAGCGTACGTTCATCGAGGACTTCAACAAACAGACCATGGTCTTCACCGGCGCACAGGATCTCCTCACCAAGATCTTCGTCGGCAAGAAATTCACCGTCATGACACCGCTTGAGGCTGAGCTCACCAAGTACATGCACAATGTCTTCGGCGCATACAAAGTCACCTACTTCAACGCCTGCCGCGAGTACTGCGAACAGATGGGTGCCGACTGGCGCAAAGTCCACACCGGTATCCTCCTCTCCGGTTATATCAACGACACCCACACCTATGTTCCCGGACCCGACGGCAAGTTCGGCTACGGCGGCAAGTGCTTCCCGAAGGATGTCAACGCCTTTGCCGAAATGACCAAAGGCACTCCCCTTGGCACCCTCTTGGAGCACCTCCACGAACTCAACGTACACTTCCGCGGCGTCGAGGAGCACATCTAAGATTGCAACAACACCCTCATCGCACAATACTTTCACCTTACAAAAGGGGGTGATTACGGGGTGATAACTGGGTGATTACAGGGTGATTCGTGATATGTCACACTGACACTAAAAAAGATTAAAGAGTTAGTACAAAACATCATTTTTTCAAAATCATGAAAATAGCAGTTGCAGGAACAGGATACGTCGGACTCAGTATTGCTACCCTACTCGCGCAGCATAACGAGGTCACGGCAGTGGACATCATCCCGGAGAAAGTGGAGATGATCAACCGCCGTCAGTCGCCCATTCAGGACGAGTATATCGAGCGATACCTCGCCGAGAAAGAACTCAACCTCACAGCGACACTCGATGCCGAATCGGCGTACAAGAACGCAGAGTTTGTCGTCATAGCCGCGCCGACCAATTATGACAGCCGGCTCAACTATTTCGACACCTCCGCCGTGGAGAATGTCATCGAGACCGTCATGCGCGTCAATCCTGGTGCCATCATGGTCATCAAATCCACTATTCCTGTGGGTTACACCGTCTCCGTTCGCGAGAAATACCACTGTGCCAACATCCTCTTCTCCCCGGAGTTCCTGCGTGAGTCCAAAGCCCTCTACGACAACCTCTACCCGTCCCGTATCATCGTCGGAACGGTCATGGGCGACGAACGGCTCACACAAGCCGCAGAGCGTTTTGCCGCACTGCTCAGAGAAGGTGCGCTCAAAGAGGACATCGAGACCCGTATCATGGGACTCACCGAGGCGGAAGCCGTCAAGCTCTTTGCCAACACCTACCTCGCCCTCCGTGTCAGCTATTTCAACGAACTGGACACTTACGCCGAGATGAAAGGGCTGGACACGCAGTCCATCATCGACGGCGTGTGTCTTGATCCGCGTATCGGCACCCACTACAACAACCCTTCCTTCGGTTACGGCGGTTACTGTCTTCCCAAGGACACCAAGCAGCTCTTGGCGAACTATCAGGACGTGCCGGAGAACCTCATCGAAGCCATCGTCGAGTCCAACCGCACCCGCAAGGACTTCATTGCCGACCGCGTCTTGGCGAAAGCAGGCTACTACGACTACTACAACAACGGCCAGTACAACGCCTCAGAAGAGCACGCTTGTACCATCGGTGTCTATCGTCTTACGATGAAGTCGAACAGCGATAACTTCCGTCAGTCCTCCATCCAGGGAATCATGAAACGTGTCAAAGCCAAAGGGGCGCAGGTCATCATCTACGAACCCACACTGGAAAACGGCACCACCTTCTTTGGTAGCGAAGTGGTTAATGACCTTGCCGCCTTCAAAAGCCGCAGCCAGGCCATCATCGCCAACCGCTATGACTCCTCGCTGGATGACGTGAAGGAAAAAGTATATACCCGCGACATTTTTAGAAGAGACTGACGGCTGAATGCTGACAGCTGAATTCTGATGGCTGAGAAAGTAGAACATATTGGCAAACGCGAGATAGCCTGGAGCTATGCCGGTACGGCTTTTATGATCGGAGCAGGAGTCATTCTGCTGCCTTTCATCTTGAACAAAATGCCGCAGGAGACTGTCGGCATCTGGAATATCTTCCAGACCATCACCGCGCTTGTCCTTTTGCTCGATTTCGGTTTCCGTCCTTCTTTCGCACGTAATATCAGCTATATCTTCTCCGGTGTCAAGACGCTCCAGAAAGAAGGAGTGGCGCATGTAGATGCCGATGCGGAAGTGGATTACGGACTGCTGAAAGGAACACTGGTCGCCATGCGGCGGTTCTACCGCTGGATAGCAATAGGGGTATTCGTTATTCTCGCTACTGCCGGAACCGCTTATTTCTACTATATCCTGCAGAAATACTCCGGCGACCGGCAAGATGCGATGGTAGCCTGGGTGCTTCTGATCGCCATCAACTGCTATAACCTCTACACCTTCTACTACGATGCACTGTTGACCGGCAAAGGCTATGTCAAACAGACCCAGCAGATCAATATGCTGAGTCAGGTGGTGTACATCTGCTTGGCTATCGGACTGATTTACGCCGGATTTGGTCTGACAGCGATCATCAGCTCTCAATTGACGGCTACAATCATTCGCCGCGTAGCCACCTACCGCGTGTTCTTCAAACCCGAACTGCGCGCCAGACTGGAAAACGCGGAACCGCAAGACGCCGGCAACATCCTTCGTGCTATCACACCCAATGCCATCAAAATCGGCTTGACCCAATTAGGAGCCTTCCTTATCAGCCGCTCTGCAATCCTCATCGGATCTGCATACCTCACGCTGGACGAGATAGCCTGCTACGGCATCACCATGCAGGTAATGGAAGTGCTGGCGCGATGCGGACAGGTGATGTATATTGCTTACACGCCGCGTCTGGCGCAATGCCGCGCTGCCAATGATTTGCACCAGCTGAAGATCTATTATACATGGTGTGTACTCGCCTATGTCGGTATCTTCGCCGTAGGCGGATTGGTATGGATCGGTTTGGGCGACTGGGCGCTTCAGCTCATCGGCAGCCGGACATCTTTTGTTCCTACCAACCTGCTGGTTCTGGCTTTAGTAATCGGCTTTCTGGAGCATAACCACGCTTTGGCAGCCGGATTTATCATGGCGGACAACAAGATTCCCTTCTTTATCCCTTCGCTCCTGAGCGGAGCGGCAACAATCGTATTGCTGTGGCTCTTCCTCGGCCCGATGCACTTGGGTGTTTTGGGAATGATTTTGGCACCCGGCGTAGCGCAACTCGCCTACCAGAACTGGAAATGGCCCTCCGTCGTCATCAAAGAACTCAAAGACGCATAACGTGGAACAAATTCTGGCAGATATTATCCTTTTCGGCTGTTTCATACTGGAGGTCTCGATACTCTCCTTTGCCGAAAAACGCTTATGGGGCACTTGGTACACACCCCTGAACTGTCTGGTGCTGCCATTCTGCTTTGTACTGCTGATAGTGCTGTCTATGCCCCAATCGCTGGGATTTGTGCCTTTCTATACGCCGAGTCTGTATATCTGGATGGCTGGGATGTTTGTCATGGCTGTTCCAAGTTGGCTTCTCGCAATAGGATACAGACGTCATCGTACCGACCTCACCATCGCCTCTCCGGCTCCAAAAAGAGACAAACTGCTTTATGTCTTCTGCATTCTGCTTATCATCCCTTTTCTCTTTCGTATAAAAGGAATGATGAGTTCTTCGCTCAATATGATCGGTAGCGACGAATTCGGAGAAGAGTTTGCCGTATATGGACTCTTTGGTCACTTGCTGATCCTGCTTCTGGCATGTACGATCATTCTGTTCAGCTGCATTCGCAAAAACAACCGCCTACTGCCGATCCTGCTTATCATAGCAATAACGTTCATCGTCTTCTTGAACCAAGTCAAGAGTTGGGTTATTATTCCGCTCATAGCAGGTATGATTTCATGTCTGCTCACCGAACGGATGCATCTGTCCCTCAGAGTTGTCTCCATTATTGCCGTCAGCGGAATTGTATTGTTCATGGGCAGCTATTTCTTTATGTTCATCATCGGAAACGGAGCGGACTATAACGAGCATATGGGCAAATATGTCTTGGAACACACCTATCATTATATCGCCAGCGGTATTCTCGGAATGAGCGAAGATGTGCGGATGGGCATCATCGAACAGCCGCAGCCGGAGATTCTTTTTGCTCCGTTTGTCAACGCAGTCCATGCCATCACCGGCGAACCGTACATTTCGGCCATCAATCCGGACTACCTTGAGATAAGCACCAACGGATTGCAAGATAATGTCCGTACGTTTTTCGGAACAATCTATGCTAACAGCATCGACGGCTTCTGGATCTTTGTGGTAACAGTCATCAGCACAATGGTTTATTTGGTGAGGATTTGGGCGATTCAGTCGCAATCAATATATATCCTGACGATGGATGCCTGGTTTTGCGCCCTGCTGGCGATGGGATGGTTCGAATACTATTTCTTCCATGTTACGACATTCGAGATTCCTGCCATCTTGATTTTACTATACACCGTCAGCCATGTCTCTACACGCAGAAAGGAGGTAGCATGCTTAGCATCATAATTCTCAATTATAACGGATGGCAGGACACCCTTGCATGTCTGGAGTCGCTGCGCAAACAGACTTACACGGATTTCCGCGTGGTCGTAGCAGACAACGGTTCGTCGGACAACTCCGTGGCGCATATTTTCCAATGGGCAAAACAAAAAGAAATAGATGCCGGTTGGCTGACACTTCTCCCGTTCAAAGAAAACTACGGTTTTGCGAGAGGGAACAACAGAGCCATCGAAACCATAAAAGATATCCCCTCCGATTATTATCTCTGCCTCAATAACGACACCGAAATGGAATCGGATTGCTTGCAGCAGTTGATCCTTTACATGGATACGCACTCAGACATTGACGCCGTAACACCAAGCATCCGACTCTACGACCAACCGGAACTGCTCTGGAACGCAGGAGGCAGACTGGTCTTCGGAGGCAGACGGTATTACTACATGGAGCAACCGGCAAAACTATTGGACGGCAAAAGCGCCTTGCCTATTACGTTTATCACCGGCTGCGCCTTACTGTTCCGAAGAGAACTGATCGCTCAACAACCGCTGTTCACAGAACGCTTCTTCTTCGGCGAAGAGGACTTCGAATTCTCGCTCCGTATGCAAAAAGAAAAACGCCAAATGGTATGCCTTCCAACGGCTGTTCTCTACCACAAAGTGGGTGGATCGCAGACACAGGTGGTGTCCTACAACAAACTCTTTATCCACCAACTCAACCGTATTATCGATCTTAGGAGTGCTTACCCGATGCCTAAATACCTTTTGTGGATGGCACTCTACATTCCTTATATATATTGCCGCTTTTTAGGAGGAATGACCATCCGCGAACGAAACCGTTTTATGCGTCTGCTGTTGCACGAGACACATATAAACAAAGGCGTCAGCAAAAACTTGTTTGAGAAATACATATCCTATCCGTTCCATGCTCAATAAGTTGTACATATTACTGCGATCCATTTACGGCTATTTCCTCAAATGGGGATATGACTTAGGATTACTATCCATTCCATCGCTCGGCGAACGGGAGCAGGCGGATGTCATTGTTTCTCTCACCAGTTACGGACGGCGCGTGAAAGAAGGAATCGTTTGCTACAGTATCTACTCTATCCTGCGGCAAACGCTTCAACCCAAACGAATTATTCTCTGGCTGGCAGAAGATGAATGGACGGAAGACACGCTGCCAAAGAAAGTAGCGGAACTAAAGCACTACGGCGTAGAGATCCGTTTCTGCGAGAATATGCGTTCATATAAGAAACTCATTCCTACCCTCCAACTCCTGCCGGACGGAGATATAATTACCATAGATGACGATGTGCTTTATCCTTCGTTTTTGGTCAAAGAGCTATATTCGGAACATCTGGCGCACCCGAAAGATATTATTGCCGGTATTGCGGCTGCTCCGCAACCCAATAAGCCATACAATCTATGGCAAAACACCCCTGGCGGAACAGAAGGAGTATCGCTCTTTCCAACCGGTGTCGGAGGAGTTTATTATCCCGCACACAGCCTGAAAAAGGAAATGATGGATTACGCCATCGCCAAACAATTTGCGCCGTTAGCGGACGATGTATGGTTCTGGGCGGCAGGCATAGCGCAAAATACAATCAAACGCAAGACACAACATACCTATAACAATGTCTCGTTTGACGCCATTTACCAGTATTTCCATGCCGGAAGTGCTTTGCAGCACAGCAATGTCAAAGGAAACGGAATAATGACAAACGATATGCAGATTGCTGCCACAATGCGATATATCAAGGA
>AUXO011052796.1_pt1 | contig 12295 bp, 10 predicted proteins | sample 768731 | NCBI WGS metagenome assembly AUXO01 (sample SAMN02715735, study PRJNA202380) | gut metagenome | biome: sheep rumen | host: Ovis aries | place: New Zealand: Palmerston North | reverse complement strand
AGCGTTAAGACTGCTTCGGCCGCAAGTGTCGGAAGTGACGGAACAAGACTGGGCGATGCCGTATCTTATCTCTCTTATAATTACGAGGTACAGCCCTATCAGCTCCTTACGGGGAATCCCGTCAAGGTCTTCATCAAGAAGTGTTTCCGTAAGATAGGAAGCTTTTTCTTCCTGCCGATCGTTGGCCAGCAGAATACACTGAATTTCCATTTCTTTATCGTCTCCGAGGCGGTGAAAGAAGAGAAACGCGAGATAGATGAGCTTCGTAAGGTTGTCGAGAGACTTGAGTCCGATCTGACCGCGCTCAAGGCCGGCAAAGGAGATAAAGTATGACGGACGCTGTGAAGATCATTAAGGAGAATATTCCTTCAGAGGACGAGCTTAAAGGAAACGTCAAGATCGGAGTGGACTTCGATCGTATAAGCCTGCTGGCCGGAAGCACTGCCGATGAAGAGCTCGAACGAGTCCTCGGCAGGATCCGTGACGACCATGAAGTCATTCCTCAATACAGAGGCTTTAAGGAAAAGCTCGGCGGCATGATGTACGGCTTTTACATCAATCCTGCCGTCAAAAAGCAGAATGAGCTGAATGAGAAGCTGGCTATCGTCTGCGATGAATATGATAAGTTGAGAGCAGAACGTAACAGCCTTGTTGACAGAGTAAATGCGCTTCAGGCGGAGATACTGAAGCTGAGTCAGGAGCAGGCATGAAGATCTATCAGATACTGACAACACTATCTTTTGGCGATGCGGTCAGCAACGACTGCCTGGCTATCAGAAAGCTCCTCATAGACAGGGGTTATAAGACTATGACCTTTGCAGAGAATATAGATAAACGCATCATCGAAAATGATATCAAATACTATAACAAGCTTCCCAAGATCAAGGACGACGATATAATCCTTTACCATCTGTCTACAGGTACAGCGCTCAATCGCCGCATCAAAGAGTTGCCGGGCAGGAAGTTCGTGATCTATCACAACATTACGCCCCCGGACTTTTTCGTTCAATATAGCGGCAGACTTGCAAAGCTTTGCGCTGACGGCCATGATGAGACAGTAGCGCTGAAGGATACCTTCGAAGGCGGATTCTGCGATTCGTCATTTAATCGCGATCAGCTGATCAGCTATGGTTTTAAGTGCCCGCTGGAAGTAAGGCCGATACTGATCCCTTTCGAAGATTATAAGAAAGAACCGGATCAGGCTGTGATCGATTCCATGAATGACGGCGTAAAAAATGTGCTCTTCGTGGGACGAGTAGCGCCCAATAAATGCCAGCAGGATCTGATATCAATGCTCTATGCCTATCGTAAAATGTATAAGGATCCCATCAGGCTTATACTTGTAGGCAGCAGTGTAGGCACAGAGAAATACATGGCAAGGCTTAAGTGTTATGCAGAGGCTCTGGGACTGGAAGATGTTGTCTTTACAGGGCAGATCCCCTTCTCGCAGATTCTTGCATATTACAGGTCAGCAGATGCCTTTGTTTGCATGAGTGAGCACGAAGGTTTCTGCGTTCCGCTCACAGAGGCTATGAGTTTTGATGTGCCGATACTCGCTTACGATTCGTGCGCTGTTCCGGAGACTTTGGGCGGCAGCGGCGCTGTTATAGGAACAAAGGATCCTGCGACTGTGGCGGCCTATCTGCATGAGATACTTAATAACGAAGAACTGAGGCGTCTTATGATCGCAGATCAGAGAACGAGACTTGCTGACTTCTCCTATGATCGTGTTGCTGAACGCTTTATGGATATCTTGACAGGATTTATAGGTGACAGAGGCTGATTATATGCGAATTTGTTTTGTGGTACAAAGATACGGCGAAGAGGTCAACGGCGGGGCGGAAGCTTACGCCAGACAGGTGGCGGAACATATGGTGTCCCTTGGAGGACACGAAGTAGAATGCGCTACAACTAAAGCAATCGATTATGTAACCTGGAAGAATGAATATGAAGCTGATGAGGAAGTCCTTAACGGAGTTCTGATACATCGCTTCCCTACGGTAGCCGAGCGTATTTCCGCCGTTTTTAATAAGCTGTCAGATAAAGTGTTGACTTCGCCTACGACCGTTGCCGAGCAGGAGGAGTGGATGCGTCTTCAGGGACCGGAGTCGCCTGCTCTGGTAGAGTGGGTTGAGGCTCACGCTGACGACTATGACTGCTTCGTGTTTGTTTGCTATCTCTACTACACGACTTATTTTGCTTTGCCCAAGGTGGCTTCAAAAGCTGTCTTCATCCCTACGGCTCATGAGGAAAGACCTATCCATCTGGATATTTTCGCTCAGATGTTTAAGCTCCCGGCGGCCTTCTATTACAACACTCCTGAGGAAAAGGAACTGACCTGCCGCCTTTTCCCCTCGGCAAGTGACAAGCCTGATAATGACGGCCGCGGCGGAGTCGGAGTGGAGATCCCCGAAGGTGTTGATGCCTCGGCTTTTAAGGCGAAATACAAGCTGGACAGATTTATCCTTTATGTCGGCAGGATAGACGAGAATAAGTGCTGTCCCGAGCTCTTCCGTTATTTTATCGAATACAAGAAACGTAATCCGACATCTGATCTTAAGCTCGTACTTATGGGTAAGGAGATCGTGGAGATCCCCAAAAGACCTGATATCATTTCCCTGGGCTTTGTTGATGAGCTGGATAAATTCTCGGGTATGGCAGCCGCAGAGTTCTTTGTTCTGCCTTCCAAATACGAGAGCCTTTCTATAGTTGTCCTTGAATCCATGAGCCTTTGTAAACCTGTGCTTGTAAACGGTCTGTGCCCTGTTCTTCGGGGGCATTGCCTAAAGAGTAACGGTGGCCTTTACTATACCGACTACTACGAATTCGAAGGCTGTGTCAACTACATGCTTGAGCACCCCGAAGAGATGGCGGCTATGGGGCGTAACGGCCGTCGCTATATTGACGAGAATTATACATGGAGTGAGATCGTTAAAGGATACGAGAGGCTGATCGAGCAGATATGATCTGTTCTTGAGAGGATCAGACGCCAATAATCTCATCACATATCTTTCTTAAAGCGATGGAAATCCTTCAAGGCCTTCCAACCGATCTTGAAGATCTTACGGATATTGATGGAATTCTTTCCGCCCTGGCGCGGCTTGAAACTCACTACGCGGAATTCCACATTCTCCTTATAATGAACAAAATATGTAGTCAGCATGATGTTTGGGATGTTGTAATCCTCCGGCAGGCGTCCGAGATATTTCTCAACAACGGATGCTTTCATCAGGCGGAAGGGGGCATTGGCATCGGGAACCTTTACGCGAAAATACAGACGCAGAAGAAGACATACGACCTTCTCTACCAGAGCGCGGGACTTGCCGTCACCGCGAACTTTTCGATGGCCGAGGATTATGTCGTGGGAGACGCGCGCTTCCCAGAAAGCCTCAAATTCCGCCGGATCAGTCTGGCCGTCGGAGTCTGTCTGGAAAATATAGTCAGCGCCGCGCTTGATAGCATGGGCGTAAAGGGCGATCAGCTTGGGACCATGCTGCCGATCTGAATCGGTCAGGATCTCAAGTTTGGGATATTCGGTCATCAGATCGCTCAAGATCTGATGTGTATTGTCGCTGCTGCCGCTGTCAGCGATCACGAGGCGGGAATCTTCGCTCTTCCCCTCAAGTACCGGGTACCAGGCCTTTACCGTGGCAGCGATATTAGCTTCTTCGTTATATGCGGGCATTACGACATATAAAGTATTCATCTTTCTCTCCTTAGATCCTTGTAAAATCAGTATTCCGCCGTGTCATGGTCACGCATCAGAAGATCCGCTGCTTTCATGGGCGTAGTGTTGCCGTTAACTATATCATTGACGGCGGTGATGATCGGCATTCTGATCCCGTATTTATCACGCAGCTTTATGGTGGCGGGGAGGGCGTTGAGACCTTCGACAACCATCCCGACCTCTTTAATTGCATCTTCGACCGGAATACCGCGGCCTATAAGAGTTCCGCACTTGTTGTTGCGGCTGTGGATGCTGGTGGCGGTGACTATAAGGTCGCCGATTCCGGTAAGGCCTGCAAAGGTTCTGTGATCGCATCCCATTGCGCTTCCGAGAGCTCCCAGTTCCGCTATGCCTCGCGTAATAAGTGCCGCGCGGGCATTATCGCCGAAACCCAGTCCTGTTGAGATCCCTACTGCCAGGGCTATGACATTTTTGACTGCTCCGCAGAGTTCCACTCCCTTGATGTCGCTGTTGGTATAGACTTTAAGCAGCGAGCAGGCGAAAGTATTTCTTACATAGCGCGCAGCCTCAGCGTCAGGGCTCGCCGACACGATCGCCGTCGGCATATCTTTTGCAACTTCCTCGGCATGTGTCGGCCCTGACAGTGCTACAAGGCGGATATTATCATGCTTTCCGTCTTTCTTAAGCTCATCAGCTATAACCTCAGTGAGAGTCATCAGCGTCTCGGCTTCGATTCCCTTGGCTGCGTCTACGATTATCTGACCGTCAGGCACATAGTCTCTCATCTTCGCCGCCGTGCTTCTCACATAAACAGACGGCACGACGCAAAGAATAATGTCTTTGTCCTTGCAGACGTCAGCGATATCGGTTGTATATTTAACACTCTCGGGCATTATCATGCCGGGAAGGTTAGGGTGTCTTCTGCTTTCGATCAGATTGCTGATCTCTTCCGGTACCGCGGACCATAAAGTGGTATCGTGTCCCTTGACGGCCAGAAGCTTGGTCAATGCGGCGCCCCAGGTGCCGGCGCCTAATATTCCGATAGAAGCCATGATCTTCTCCTTTGAGGGTAATCTCTAATGATTATACTATAAGCTTTTCGAAAAGAAGCTGTTGACAGATAAAGGGTAAGCATATAGAATTAAATTGTATACAATCGAATTGTGTACAATGTGATATCGAAAACAGGAGGCAAGATATATGGGAATCTATGACTACAGTGTTAAGGACATTCAGGGCAACGACGTATCTATGGAAGAATTTAAGGGCAAGGTTCTCTTGATCGTGAATACAGCGACCGGCTGCGGCTTTACTCCTCAATATGACGGCCTCGAGGCACTCTATGCCAAATATAAGGACAAGGGATTTGAGATCCTTGATTTCCCTTGTAATCAGTTTGCCGGTCAGGCCCCCGGAACTAATGAGGAGATCGTCTCTTTCTGTAAGATGAAATTCGGCGTGTCCTTCAGACAATTTGCGAAGATCAAGGTCAACGGCAAGGAAGCAGATCCGCTCTATGTATATCTGAAATCGCAGCAGAAGGGCGTTCTCGGCGAGAGGATCAAGTGGAATTTTACAAAATTCCTGGTAGATCGAGACGGCAATGTTATCGCCCGTTTCTCCCCCGGTGATACGCCTGAGAGCATTGATTCGAAGATCGAGGCGCTTCTTTGAGAAAGAAGGTTGGTAAATATGAGTAAGAAGAACAAGGCAGAAGAATATGAGCAGCTGAAACTGAAGAATCAGATCTGTTTTCCCCTTTACGCCTGTTCTAAAGAAGTGATAAGGCACTATAAGCCATTTCTTGATGAGCTTAATCTCACATACACGCAGTACATCACCATGCTTGTTATGTGGGAAGAGGAGGAAATGTCAGTAAAAGAGCTCGGTAGCCGGCTCTGTCTTGATTCGGGGACTTTGACACCTCTTCTTAAGAGTCTGGAGGGGAAGGGCTTTATAAAAAGAACAAGAAGTGCGGCAGACGAGCGAGTGCTGCTCTTGACTCTGACGGAAGAGGGGGCTTCTCTTAAGGAAAAGGCGGCGACTGTCCCGTCCAAGATCGCAGCCTGCACGAACCTTAGTTCGGAGGAAGCTGCCATGCTTTATAAGCTTCTGTATAAACTCTTAGGGCAGCTGGAAGATACTTAAGACAGATTGAACACTGTACCTTGTTTTACTCGTGCTATAATGAATAAAAAAAGAGGGGCTTGAATGAGGACAGTTGACAGTCTGAAGAAGGGTAATAAGCATATATTTAGCGGACTGCATATCAGCTTCGCCATGTTTTATCGCATTTCTATTCTGTATCTGGCGATTCCTGTCATTGTTTTTTTTATAGGTTATTTGAAACTGGTATTGGCAATACTGTTCAGCGGGTTGGTTATTTCTGCGGGGGTTTGGTCGATTCGCAGATGTGAGAAAGATAACGGCGGATCTGTTTCCGATGAAGCAAGAGGGGAAATAACGATTACACCGTCGTTTTTTGCATTCATTGTCATAGGGACCATACTGGTTCTTTACTGGGGTGGGGTAAGTGAATTCGGATGTTGTTCGAGTGACCATCGTGTCAGATATGCCATTCTAAACGATCTTGTTCACTATAAATGGCCTATCGTATACGATTTCTCAACACAGCAAAATCCTGCGGTAATTGAAATCCTCGGGGAGGGGAAAGCAGCTTTTGCTTACTATTTCGTTTTCTGGATGATCCCGGCGGTTGTTGGTAAGTTGTTTGGGGTGATGGCTGCCAGAATTACATTGTTTATATGGTCAGCAATAGGACTGATTCTTGTCGCGATCGGCGTATCACTTCTCTATAAACGAACTTCAAAAGTTATGTTCATGGCATTGATTTTTTTTGCCGGCTTCGATGTCATACCTTATGTTTATAACCGTATCAATGACATCCCAACTACTTGGGAGGGATGGAATCTTCATTTGTACATACACGGTAATTTTTTTCAGATAATGAATGTCTTCAATCAGAGTATACCCGGATGGCTGATAACTATATTGCTGATGATGAGTGTTAACAGTTTTTCGATAGGCATGCTGGGTGGGCTGATGTTCTGTTATTCTCCATGGGCAACTATTGGCATACTCCCATTATGTATTTGCAAAATGATAATTAATATAAGAGGTCAAAAAGCGGAAGGGAGTAAAAGCAAACGCTTGGTCAGAGGGATAGTCAGTCCCGGTAATCTTATAATCCCGATCGTATGTTTTATTTGCTTTGCATCTCTTTATACGGCAAATTCAAATGCCACTGGTTCAAACGGGTTTATTTGGAACTTCTACTCCTCCAAACTAACTTTGATAAAGGAATATCTCTCATTGTTTGTATTCGATTATGGTATCTGGTTATTGTTGATATTGAGATTTGCACCGCAACACCGTAAGGATCCTATGCTGTGGACAGCAGTTGGAACACTATTGATCCTTCCAATCTATAAGATAAGTATCGCTAACGATTTCCTTATGCGAGGGAGTCTGTCTCCAATGTTCATTATATCTGTTTACTCCGTGATGATGGTTGCAGATCAGTTTGAGATATGTCGTAAATCAGCCTCAAAACTGTCTGTTGCGATTATGGCGCGTATCATATTGATACTCGCTATAGTTGCAGCATATACTCCGGGAAACCAAATGCTGTATTCGGCATTAACATCGTATAGAATGAACTTTACCGATGAACCATATGAATATGAACAGGATATGATCGGATCTTTCGGGAATATACTTAAGGAAGACCAATTGGAGATGGTAAGAACTCAGTTTTACGTCTACGATTACGAAGATACGATCTTCTTCAAGTATCTGGCGAGGTGATAATTAATTGTTGTTATTATCTTCTTCGGCCTTGATGTAGATAGGACGTTGTTTAGACTCAATAAAGGTTCGACCGATATACTCTCCAAGTATTCCGAGGGCCATAAGGATCAGTCCGCCGATAAAGAGGATGAAGCAAAGCAATGAAGGGTAACCGGGGACATCGTTATAAATTCTTAGGATAACTGCGCGCACAAAATAGTATACCAGATATCCGAAGGCCAGAAGCGCGAAAAAGAGTCCGCTGTAAGTTGCGAGTCTTAAAGGCGCCGTAGTAAAGGCTACGATGCCGTCGACCGCATATTTGAAGAGCTTCCAGAAAGACCACTTGGTCTCGCCGGCGACTCTCTCCACATTCTCATGCTCGATCCATCTTGTCCTGAAGCCTACCCATGCGAAGATACCCTTAGAGAATCTTTGTCTCTCGCTTACGGATATTATGGCATCGACAACACATCTCTTCATAAGCCTGAAATCCCTGGCTCCGTCGGCTATCTCAACCTCGGTCATCCTGTTGATAAGTTTGTAAAATCTCCTTGCAAAAAAACTCCTTATCTTAGGTTCTCCCTTACGCGTAACACGACGGGCCGCTACGATATCAGCTTCGTCGGAATCTAATATGGAGACCATCTCGGGGATCAAGGCGGGAGGGTCCTGCATATCCGCATCCATGATTGCAACATAATCTCCCCGGGATTTTTCGAGTCCTGCGTACATGGCGGCCTCTTTGCCGAAATTTCTCGAGAAAAGAACATAACGGACATCCTTATCTTCGGAGGCAAGCTTCTTGATCACGCCGGATGTGTTATCCTTGCTGCCGTCATTAACGAATATAAATTCGAAGTTGCGATCGGACATAGACGCGCGTACATCGGAAATAGCTTTGTAAAGATAGGGCAGAGCCTCTTCCTCATTGTAACAAGGGACTATCAGACTGATCAACATGGGCATTCCTCCGTTTGTCCAGACAGTTTAAAAGATTCATTCCTTTGTATTATAATCTACTAGGTAATCTTTTATAAGCACCATTTATTGAGCATTTTTAAAATTGGAGAAACTATATGAAAGAAGTTGGAACACTAAATAGTGGGAAAAGGGCGAAGCGTGCGCTCAAGATAAGCAATCTTTACTGGAAGGAACCACTATTAGCTGCGCTTTTAACTGCATTTTGTTTCCTTGTAATGTGTGCATTAAGTGATGTATATCCTTTTGGAAAGTACACCATGATGGCAAGTGATCTTGAAGCACAATATGCACCTTTCCTTTTTCTTTATAAGCGCCATCTGTTAAATATCGACTGGTCTAACTTTGTCTCGTCATTTACCTACTCGTCAGAATTGGGAATGGGCAAAAACTTGATGGGTACATTCGGATACTATTTGGCAAGTCCGATTAACCTGATCGTTCTCTTGTTCAAGTCGGAGCAGGCAAGCTTGTTTATAATAACTCTGACTGGGATCAAGCTCTCGTTGGCATCTGCTTTTATGACTGTGTTTATTCACAAGATGAGTTCGAACAAAGGCAAATTACCTCTCCTTTTTGGTGTCATGTATGCCTTTTCATCCTATACGATGGTGTATATGATGAATATCATGTGGCTTGATGGCTATTTACTTTTGCCGTTATTGTTGTTTTTTATCGAAGAGTTTATGGAGGATGAGTATCATAGAACCTATAAGCTGATAATTACCCTGCTGTTTTTGTTTATAGCCAATTACTATATAGCGTATATGGTTGGTGTATTCAGTTTTATTTATCTTATCGTAAGATTAATCGAGAAAGACAGCTTCAGAACCGACTGTAAGAATACTTTTAAGTTGGTTGCTAAATTTATTCTATCGGCAGTCATTTCGGCGCTTGTTGTTAGTGTCGTACTGTTGCCTGTTGCAATAGACACATTGGGGAACGCAGATCCCACACACAAGGTCCCTACAACTGATTATGTAAAGTTCTCAGCAATAGATATGGTTGACCGCGTATTCCTTGGCAGTCCCGGAGACTTTGCCGAGGTAATGCCCGGCAACCTTCCATTTATCTTCATAAGTGTAGCCTGTACACTCTCAGTTGTTGTTTATTTCGTCAGTGATGTTTTCAAAGGAAAAAAGCGCAGGATTCGTGCAATCTGTTTGGTTGGTGTTTACTTAAGTATGGCAATAAAAGTCATAGATCTTGCTTGGCAGGCTTTTGATGCACCTAATTGGTTCTGGTACCGCTACTCCTTTGTTTTTATCCCCCTGTTTTTGCTGATAACACTGAATGTTATCGAGAAGATTAAACAGGTTCCGAATAAAGATATAGTAAAGGCAACTGCTATTTTGATATTGCTTTTGTTTGTTGCTCAAAGTTTTGGAGCAATGAGAAATCTTGATGGAGTTTTTCTAATTAATCTGGCTTTGGTTGTAGGATATGCGTTGATCTTTATGCTTTTGAAAAGGGAAAAATGGCCCGCCCAACTTGCTAATATGAACAGGTTGTTACCTTTTATACTTTCGCTCATTATCGTTTTTGAGACCGCAGGTATTGAGACGATAATGTCCGGAGGCATCGCTTCTCTTTCCGTATATTATGGTGAAGGCAAACCCCATGCCGAGAGCATTTTGGCAATGGAAGATGCTGCCAGGGCATCGAGGATAGCCGATAGAGGGTATAGGTTTGAACTTGAGCACAATTATGAAGGAGATGACGTTGACACAATTTCCGGGAATGCGGCTTTTTATGTCGGCTATAACGGAATAACTATTTTCAACTCAAATTCGAATAAGTCACTTCACCGTTTCCTTAAGCAACTTGGTTATTGCGTGAATTATAATTATTTTACTGCGGGATATTCTTTTGCAGCTGAGGACACCGATGCATTCCTTTCCATAGGAACGCTTTGTACAAGGATGGGGTATACCGGAGCAAATTACGTTGCTTCCGACGGCTATGGCTCAGGTATTTCATTTTATTACAGAGATATGTATTTGCCTGTTGGATTTGCCGTAGATTCAGACTCTATGAATTTTGATTTCTACAGACTTGAAACAGATACCGAAGAAAAGAATTATTTCGATTTCCGTAATGACTGGTATGCATCGCTTTTCCCGAGCGAATTTGACAGGGATTTTTATGTTGATGTAGATGTTGAAGCTCCGGAATTAATAAACTGCTTTGAGTTTGATATGACAGGTTATTCATCCAAGTCGCAGGCATATATTGATTCATCTATTTCCGATAGTATTATTAGAGATGAAGCAGCAGGCATGTCAAATGTCGTAGACGAGAAAAAGGGCTTTGATCCTGATGATCTTGGAGAAGAACCCCTCGAGTCCGGCGAGAGTACGAGTACACTTTATCGTATGAATGAAGATATTCCGATGCTAATCAAGTATACATTCACAGCCCCGACTTCCGATGAAATTTATATGTGTTTGGCGGCAAGTAGAGTTATTAATAAATGTGATGTGTTCATCAACGGAAGGAAAACAGATGGATGGGGAGATTTTTCTTTCTATTCTCAGGTTGTGAGACTTGGCGCCTTTGAGCCGGGCGAAGAAGTCGAGGTTACCATACTATCGAGAGCAGACCAGTTTGCATATCAAAATATAAGCTTCGCTTATCTCGATTCTGATGCCTTCCGCTCCATGCTTTCCGAGGTGGATCGTTCCAAGGTCACCGTCGAGAATATCGAGAACGGCAGAGCCTGCTTCTCATGTGATCTGGATGAGGGCGAGATCCTCCTTACCACGATCCCTTACGAGGATGGTTGGACTGCCTATGTGGATGGCAAGAAGGCGGATATCACGGTTTATCAGGATGCGCTGATCGCAGTGGACTGCGGAAGCGGAAGTCATGAGGTAAAGCTTGTTTTCGAGGCGCCGGGAATTAAAGCGGGAGCAGTCCTGTCCCTTGTCGGCATCGTCGGATTTGTTTGTCTCGGCGTATATGACGCAGGTCGCAGGAAAAAGGCCGGCAAAGTTTCCGAGAGCAAGTGATTTATCCCCACAAGTGAGGGGAATTATGATATATTTTACGGGTAAATAATTGAGGGAGGACTAAGTGTGCCTTCCGATCGGAGGTTAAAATGAGCTATCAGGATATCTATAAGGTATGGAGTACAGATCCCTATTTCGATGAGAAGACAAGAGAAGAGCTTCTTGCTATTGCGGGTGATGAGAAGGAGATCGAAGACAGATTCTATAAGAGTCTGGAATTCGGTACCGGCGGACTTCGCGGCGTTATCGGCGCAGGAACAAACAGAATGAACATCTACACCGTAGCTAAGGCATCCGCAGGACTTGCAAAGTACATCGTTGATTCCGGAGAAGAGGCCATGAAGCGAGGCGTCGTTATCTCACATGACTCCAGGCATTTCTCTCCCGAGTTTTCCAAGATCGCAGCATCCACTTTTGCAGCATATGGCATCAATGTTCACATCACCGATGAGCTTCGTCCTGTTCCTATGTGCAGCTTTGCAGTAAGATACTTCAATGCTTTCGCAGGCGTTATGGTCACTGCTTCTCACAACCCTCCTAAGTACAACGGCTACAAGGTTTATGGCGAGGACGGCGGTCAGGTTACGGAAGAGGCTGCTGCAGCTATCCTTTCTAACATGGCCGAGTTCGAGGATGTAAGAAAGGTTAAGACATCTGACTTTGATGAGGGCATTGCTTCCGGCATTATCACAAGATTCGGCGTTGAGGTCGATGAGGCTTATACTGACATGCTGATGGACTTGATCATTGACAAGGAGGCCATCGCGAGACAGGCTGACATGAGCATCGTTTACACACCTCTTCA
>AUXO010331861.1_pt1 | contig 12296 bp, 7 predicted proteins | sample 768731 | NCBI WGS metagenome assembly AUXO01 (sample SAMN02715735, study PRJNA202380) | gut metagenome | biome: sheep rumen | host: Ovis aries | place: New Zealand: Palmerston North | reverse complement strand
CCCCTGTCTTTTATATTTTTACCTAATATGAGAGGTCGTGATTTTTATATAGCGATATTATGTGATATATGATAGAATTATTCGTTGTTTTTAAAATGGGTGTTTAGATTCATATAGGATTTAAGTGCTCATAATTGTAGGGAGGTAATTTTAATGAAGCTATTTCAAACAAGTAAGCGGATTATCACTTTTGTATTATCTGCAACACTTATCTTAGGTGAAGCAACTGTTTCACTTGCTGCGCCTATAGCTAATAATGATTCGGCTAGTGAGATTGAGATGACCGAATATTCTATGGCTACTGGTGCTTTTATTCCTGGGAAGGTAACAAATGTTGGCTTTAAAGATGATGTTGTTCCAGGTGTAAAAAATCCACATCGATTATCTTGGAGTGCAGTTCAGGGGGCTGACGGATATGAACTTAGATATATTGATGCGGCCGGAAAGGAATATGTTGACGGTCTGGATGAATATATCTCAGAGAATAAGTATAAAAGTATTATATATCCAAGTACAAGTTGGCTTTCTTATGATCTTTCTGCGGGTTTTAATCTTTACCAGATTGAAAATAAGAATGGAGCTTATTCATATGTAACTAATGCAAAGAATAATCGTGTACACTTAAAGCATGGAGCTTCATATAAGGTTCAGGTTCGTGCATATTATTATGGTGATGAAAAAACTTATGGTCCTTGGTCAGATGCGGTAAGCTATAATCCGCCTAAATTCACTGTAGATAAGGTCTCTGATTTACGTGCTATTGAAGATGAATACGGAGTAATTCAGCTTAAAATGAGCACTTCTGGTTACGCAGAAGTAGAAGTTAAGGATTCAAATGGAAATTATTATTATAATTATGTATATGATGAATATGATTCAAATGGAAAAGTAATAGGAACAAAGTATGATTATCGTACACTTTCACCTAATACAGGAGATTATGGTTTTATGTGTACTTATTACTTATATCCTGAGGATTATATTTATATCTATGAAAAAGTTGGCTCAAATACATATTATTCTCAAAAAACAGATGCTGATGGTCGTACTATAAGACCATTCGAGGCTGGTAAAACATATACTTTTAGGGCTCGTGGATTTGAATATGATGATGATGGTGAGAAACAGGTAAGTGCCTGGTCTGCTCCTGTAACAGTTAAGATTCCTCAAACACCAAAGCCTGCTAAGACTGGCAATCTGAATTATTCTATTAAAGAGAATTCTGTATATTGGAATTATAATAATGCTATTTACGGTTATCAGTATGAATTAAAAGATTCAGAAGGTAAGATATATACACATGGTTCAGATTTCACTGGAAATAATTATATTGATTTAGATGGTTGTTATCAGTGTACAATTGATGCTAATGGTAAAGTCACAGCAGTAAAGGATGCTGATGGAAAAAAGATATATGCTGGACAACCTGGGAAGAAATATACATTAAGAGTTCGTACATATATTGATAGTAATGTGTATGATAAGGTAAATAAAGAATATATTGAACTATATTCTGACTGGTCTGAAACTCTGAATATTTCTGTTCCGGAAGTGCAGGTTGTTGATCCTACAAAAGTAAAAGTTACTGGACTTACTTTTGGTTCTGGTGATAATAGTCTAAAATGGAATAAACCTGAAGATATATCTGGTCTTAATAATATAAGGTATGAAGTTGAGATTAAGGATAGTTTAAATAGAACATATAGTGTTGTTAAAACAGAAAATGGTGTTCAGACATTAAAGAATGCTGTAACAGATAATACCCAGTTATCTGGTGATGATATTTATTCATATGTAAAAATAGATGATATTTATGAAACTGTAATTGATCAGGATGGTAAAAGTCTTAATGCATTTAAAGAAGGTTTACAGTATACAGCGCGTGTCAGAATGATTGCAAGGACAGAAAACTCATCTGTTGATAAAGTGGGTATATGGTCTGATGCATATAAGTTTACTGTTTTTCCATCTGTTACTTCTGAAGGTATAAATAAGAAACCGGCAAAGGTTACAGGTGTATGGGTTGAAGATAAACCAGCTGATAATAAAGAGCTTTTTTATCAATATATTGATTGGAATTCAATTGATAATGTTTATAAATACGAAATAGAAGTTAAAGATGCTGCAGGTAATTTATTTACTGAGTATGCAAATGTTCTGGATGGGAAGTTATGTCCTTCTTACTATGGTGTTTATGATTACACTAAAAACTATGTACGTCTTGAAAAATTAGCTGAATTAAAATCCTTTAAAAAGGTTGAAGGTTCAGCGCTTTCAATTCTTCGTGATTCAAATGGAAATATTATATATCCATTTATAAATGGTCAGACTTATACGTTTCGTGTAAGAGCGGTAAATCGATATCATAAGAAGAATAGTGATGGAACATGGGGACCTTATGAATATTTTATCGGTGACTGGTCAGATCCGGTAAAGCATACAGTGACTAATTCAGATCTTAAGGTTAAAGATCTTAAGCTTGTTAAATATGATGAAGAATTTTTCTACTTTGACTTCAAAGCAGATACAAAGTTTTCTGATTTATATTATCAGATTGCTACTGATTCTTCATTTGCTGAAGGTTCTATAGTTCAGCAGTGGGATGATATAAATGAGTATGGCGTTGAAAATACGGACTATAAGTTTGTAATTAATAGATATTCTTTAGATGAATCAAAAACATATTATATACGCGTAGTAAATAGTAAGACTGGAAATCCGAACGACATATTAAATAACTATGGAAAGAGTGCATATAATTCAGTTTTAGCTACTGCTGCATCAACAAGCATTAAAACACCTGCATATAAGATTTTTAAAGCTAAAGATGTTACTGGTCTTAAGATTTATAATGAATCAGCTGATACATATTATTTCAGATTTGATGCAAAGCTTGACTATGAAAATGGCGATGAATTTGTTGTTGAAAAGAATAATGTAAATGATGCTAATAACGGAAACTGGGCACAGATAGGTGTATATACAAGTAGTCAGGATGATAAATATGATTTCTCCGTATTAAAGAGTACTCTCCTTGATGGAGCAAATTATATAAGAGTTCGTGCATATACATATAATTATGATAAGAAGACAGGAAAAGTAAAGAAAGTTTATGGCAAACCTTCAAATGTTGTAGCTCTAAACAAGAATGATAAAACAACATCAGCTATAGGTACAGTTTCATTAGTTGAAGAAACTGATTCCACATATGTATTTACTTATTCCGGTAACCCTAGACTGGATGAGAAGATTGAAATAATATATTCAACCTCCAGTACATTTAATGATAATGATGTAGAAGGTCTGTATACAAGTGAAAAATCAGTAGCAAATAATAAAAACAAGAAATATGTTATTGGTAAAGCTTCACTCAGACCTGGTAGAACATATTATCTGAAGATGCGAGTAGTAAATGATAAAGCTACAACTACCGAAGGAAAGACAAGTGCATACTCAAATGTAGTTAAGTTTACTACAGCTATCCCTGCAGTTGATGTAAGTAATTCTACCGTTACTAAAAACAGTATTACTATTCGTATGGGTTCTGATTCATACAATGGATGGCTGAGTGGATATGAAATCCAGAAGAAGTCATCTAAGAAATGGAAAACAAAGACTAAGTCAAGTGCATCAACATTTACAGATAAGAAGCTAAAGGCATTTAAGGTATATAGCTATCGTATACGTCCTTACTTCTATGATAAAGATACTAAAAAGACAACCTTTGGTGAGTGGGTTTACTATGAGGCTATGACTGGATGGTCAGGTAATCTTAAGCTTAGTGCCAAAGCTGCTTCAAAGACATCAGTTAAGCTTTCATGGAATAAAGTTAAGGGCGCTAAAGGATATGAGATATATAGACTTGTTGCTTCTTCGGCTTCATCAAAGGTTTCAAAGGGTGAAGGAAATGGTTATTCTTCCTATAAGCTCATAAAGACTGTTGGTTCAGGAAAGAAGTCATATACAGACAAGAAGCTTACAAAAGACATGTCTTATGTCTATATAGTTAAGGCATATAAAAAGGTAGGAAAGAAGAAGGTTTATATCCAGGATTCAGCGTCAGTAAATCTTGATTTCTTCCTTACAAAGATAAACAGTTACCAGACGGCGAATGGTAAAGTGAAGATAAACTGGAATCCTGTAATGTCATCTAAAGGATATAAGATAGAAAAACAGGACAAAGTAACAAAACAGTGGAAACCATTTAAGACAATTAAGAAAGCAAAGACATCAAGCTATACTTTCCCTGCTGCTAAGGATAGTGAAAATGGAGATTCTTATAGAATCTATGCTTATAATGGTAAGAAGATAACAAATTATATTAATGTGGATGTTAATCCGGTGCTTGGAGTTCCTTCAAATGTTAAAGCAAAGGTTTCAGGCAAAAAGATTACTATAAGCTGGAAGAAGGTTAGTGGGGCAAATTATTATCGTGTATTCAGATCACTTGAACCTTCATTTGAATATGATGCAGATAAAAAGGCATATTACTATAAATCATGGGTTGAAGTGGGTAGATATACTCCTGACAGTTCTGCTGTAAAGGGATATCGTTACAGAAAGCTTGAAGAGATGGATGTAACTTCTGTAACAGATGAAGAGTTAACCTATATAAAGAATGGAATGACTCAGACATTGTATGCAGGACCTGTTAGTGGAACAAAGTATTACTACTTTGTAGTTGCTTATAAGAATAAACCTCAGCATGGATATATAGAAGAAAATGATGAAGCTGCATATTATGAAAGTGCACCAAGTAAGGCTGCTTCAGCAACTATAAAGGAAGTTAAACCTTCTAAACCTGTACTTGCTAAGGTTTCATCAAAGAAGAAGACAGTATCTGTTACTATTAAGGGTTCTGTTAAGGCTGATGGATATGAAATCTACCGTTCGACAAAGAAGAAGAGTGGATTCAAGTCTATCGGTGAAGCTAAAGGCATATCACCTGTTTATAAAGATAAGTATAATAAAAAGAAAAATAAGCTTAAGAAGAATAAGACTTATTACTATAAGGTTCGTTCTTATGTATATAATGAGGATGGATCAAAGGTTTACTCGGCTTACTCGACTGTTAAAAAGGTTAAGTTTAAGTAATCCGGATAAACAGACGATTTAGACATATAATTACGTTTTTTATTGTATTAAACCATGCTTTTATGTATAATTGACTAGGTAGGCATAAGTCTGCAAATTTGTATTAAACTCCGGGGGTGTTTATGGCTAAGTTATATATTAAAGCACAGGATCTTGAGGATTACGATTCAGTCAAGGTATTTAATGAAAGAGGTAAAGAAGTCTATTATACAAAGGATGACTTTATTGCTACAGGCCATCGTATAAAGATATTTCTTGCGGATACAATAAGTGAATGTGGATATGTTCAGGAGAAGTACGACAGAGAGGAAATCAAGTTTGAATTCGCGGCAAGAGATAAGTTCGGAACTATCTCCAGAGATCATAGATCAAGAATGCAGAGATATCTTGTAGACTATGATGAAGACTGGGATGTTGAAGGTGATGCTGTTTCATGGAACTATGTAGTTCACAGTGGAAGTATTGAACCTATGAAGGTAAAGAGCATGCCTTATGTAATTCCGGGTCAGGCGCTAAATATGTGTGAAACCTATATCCTTGAAATCGATTCCGATTCAGATGTTCTTATAGGACTTGCATTTGCACTTGCTTTATATGCGCTTAACAAATATCAGTACTAAAATAATAAAAGATTTATAGAAAGGGTAAGGCTGAATGTCTTACCTTTTCTTTTTGCTTGCATTTTTTGGATATGTAATGTAGATTATTACTGTTATGGAAAAATCTAATAAAAGTTTAAGAAATTCATTTTTATTACTTATGACAGCTGTTATCTGGGGGACATCATTTGTTGCTCAATCAGCAGGGATGGTATATATTGGACCATTTACATTTAGCGTAATAAGATACATACTCGGTGGTTTGGTGCTGATTCCGGTCATAATCATTCTTAGAAGAAAGAATCCTGATTCGCCGGATATGAAGCTTTCGATAAAGTATGGCGTAGGATGTGGAATTATACTTTCCGCAGCCAGTAATTTTCAACAAATGGCTATGCTTAAAGCATCAGCCGGTAAAGCAGGATTTATTACTGCTCTCTATATAATAATGGTACCGGTAATAGGCATTTTTCTAAAGAAAAAAACATCCCCGGTTATATGGGTTAGTGTAATTCTTGCGGTTGCAGGACTTTATTTTCTATGTATAGGAAGAGGCGGAGATATTACACTTGATTTCTCTGATATACAGCTTCTGATATGTGCTATTATTTTCTCTTTTCATATTCTGTTTATTGATAAAGCTAATGAAAAGGGTGTAGACGGAGTTGTTATGTCTTCTACGCAATTCTTTGTTGCAGCTATAACAAGTCTGATATTTGTATATCCTGTAGATGGTTGTGTATATGATATGATGCCTGATATAACACTTGTTAAGGCTGCTTTTCCGGCACTATGTTATTCAGGGTTTATGGCATGTGGAGTCGCTTATACGCTTCAGATCATAGGGCAGGATGGAGTGAATCCGACTGTGGCTTCGCTGATTATGAGTCTGGAGTCTGTGGTTTCAGCTATATCGGGGGTTCTGATACTTCATCAGTTTATGAAGATGGATGAGGTGATTGGTTGTATTATCATGTTTCTGGCAATCATTCTGGCTGAGCTTCCGATTGAAGCGTTGATTAATAAAGGAACACATGGAAAAAGAAGAAAAATTAAAGTATGAGTAAGGAATTGAGGAATAGATTATGTCACATATTGACCAGAAAAAGATAAGAAATTTCTGCATTATAGCGCATATAGATCATGGTAAGTCTACACTTGCAGATCGTATCATAGAAATGACCGGTACTCTGACTGAACGCGAGATGCAGGCTCAGGTACTTGATAACATGGATATAGAGCGTGAACGAGGTATAACCATTAAGTCGCAGGCTGTTCGTATTATCTATAAAGCTAATGATGGTGAAGAGTATATACTTAACTTGATTGACACTCCGGGACATGTTGACTTTAATTATGAAGTATCACGAAGTCTTGCTGCCTGTGAAGGAGCGGTTCTTGTGGTGGATGCGGCTCAGGGTGTAGAAGCGCAGACGCTTGCAAATGTATATATGGCGATAGATCATAATCTGGAAGTATTTCCTGTTATAAATAAGATAGATCTTCCATCTGCTGATCCTGATAGGGTAAAACAGGAAATAGAAGATGTTATTGGAATTGTAGCAGAGGATGCTCCTCTTATATCAGCAAAGAATGGAATAAATATAGAGTCGGTTCTGGAGGCGATAGTTGAGAAAATACCTGCTCCTGAAGGAGATAATGACAAGCCTTTTAAAGCGCTTATCTTCGATAGCCTGTATGATTCTTATAAGGGAGTAATTATATTCTGCAGGGTATTTGACGGAAATATCCGTAGAGGTTCCCGTATACATATGATGGAAACCGGAGCCGAAGCGGACGTAGTGGAAGTAGGTATATTTGGAGCTGGTCAGTTCATACCTCAGGAAGAAATCAGTGCAGGTATGGTTGGATATATAACAGCGTCCCTGAAGAATGTCCGTGATACAGAAGTCGGTGATACAGTTACAGATGCGAACAACATGTGCGATGAAGCTCTTCCTGGATACAAGAAGGCACGTCCGATGGTTTACTGTGGTATATACCCTGAAGACGGGGCGAAATATCAGGAGCTTAAGGATGCTCTTGAAAAGCTTCAGTTAAATGATGCATCGCTCTTTTATGAACCTGAAACAAGTATAGCTCTTGGCTTCGGATTCAGATGTGGATTCCTTGGACTGCTTCATCTTGAGGTTATTCAGGAAAGACTTCAGAGAGAATATAATCTGGATATTATTACAACTGCTCCATCAGTTGTATATAAGGTATATAAAACAAATGGAGAGGTTATAGAGCTTACGAATCCATCTAATCTTCCGGATCCTTCGGAGATTGACTATATGGAGGAGCCGATGGTAGATGCGGAGATTATGGTTACATCGGAATATACGGGAGCCATCATGAAGCTGTGTCAGGAGAGAAGAGGCATATACCAGAGCATGGAATATCTGGAAGAAACAAGGGTTCTTCTTAAATATGAAATGCCTTTAAATGAAATAATATATGATTTCTTTGATGCCCTGAAGTCTCGTTCGAGAGGCTATGCATCATTTGATTATGAACTTAAAGGCTACAATCGTTCAAAGCTTGTTAAGCTGGATATATTAATTAACAGAGAAAATATCGATGCATTGTCATTTATAGTGTTCCAGGACTCAGCTTATGAGCGTGGAAGAAAAATGTGTGAAAGACTTAAGAAAGAAATACCAAGACATCTGTTCGAGATTCCTATTCAGGCGGCTATCGGTGGCAAGGTTATAGCCAGAGAAACCATAAAGGCACTTCGTAAGGATGTTCTTGCCAAGTGTTATGGTGGTGATATAACACGTAAGAAGAAGCTGCTTGAGAAACAGAAAGAAGGAAAGAAGAGAATGCGTCAGGTTGGATCAGTTGATGTTCCGCAGCAGGCATTCATGTCTGTTCTGAAGCTGGATGATGATGATTGATGTAGTAGGTATTAATGAGGGATTCATATGAGAAAACCGTTAAGTTTATACATTCATATACCTTTCTGTAAGCATAAATGTATCTATTGTGATTTTTTATCCTTTGATAACAGGACTAATACAACAGTGGTACAGTATATCAATGCTCTGATGAGTGAGATAAGGATGTACAAACCGTATGCTGACAGATTTATAGTCAAAACTATATATATAGGTGGTGGAACACCAACAATACTTGATGAGGCAATGATAGGTAAGGTACTTGATACGGTTCGTCATATCTTCAAGATAGACCGTTTCCCTGAAATTACTATTGAGGCAAATCCGGGGACCATTAAGTATACTGATTTAATCAGCTTCAGGGAATATGGTATAAATCGATTATCTATAGGTCTACAGTCGGCTGATTCAGAAATGCTAAGGCGTCTGGGAAGGATACATTCCTATGAGGAATTCCTGAGAGGTTTTGAATCTGCCAGAAGAGCCGGTTTTGAAAATATCAGTGTTGATGTGATGAGTGGACTTCCGGGGCAGAATCTTCATGCTCTGGTTGATACACTGAATAAAGTGGGTGAGCTTTCTCCTGAACACGTGTCTGTATATTCGCTTCAGGTGGAGGAAGGTACACCTCTAAGTGAAAGAGAAGATCTTATTAATATGATACCAAATGAAGATCAGGACCGGGAAATGTATGTTATGACTAAAAAGGTGCTGAAAACATTTGGTTACAAGAGATATGAATTCTCGAATTATGCTAAGCCCGGTTACGAGAGCAGACATAATTCTGTATATTGGACTGGTGGTCAGTATATAGGATTTGGAATAGGAGCGGCATCATTCTTCAAAGGTCAGAGATTTACCAATATCAAAAATATAGACAGCTACATAGAAATATGTGAGGATATCAGAGATGAGCTGACTCGTGATACAGACAGAAACAGAGTATATGATCATGCTTCTATGGTACTCAGAGAAAATGTGGAAACCATGTATGTTGATAAGAGAATGGAAGAATTCATGTTTCTTGGTCTGAGGATGACTGCAGGTGTCAGCAGGGAAGAATTTAAGACCAGATTCAACAGAGATATGTTTGACATATATGGTGAAGTAATTAACAAATATACTGATCAGGGCTTCATAAGTGTTGATGATAAGAGAGTCAGGTTAACAGAAAAAGGAATAGATGTAAGCAATTATATTCTTGCAGATTTTATACTGGATAAATAAGGTGTTAAAGGGTGCTTTAACACCTTATTTCTTTTGTATAAAATCATTATATAAATTTGTTGAAATTATTGATTTTTTCTTGACATAAGTGACGTATGGGTGTACATTATTAGAGTAATTAGCACTCGGAAGTTTTGAGTGCTAACAAAAAACTAAATAAGGATGGTGATAAAATGCAACAGGGTGTAGAATACGATCTTGATGACAGAAAACAGACCATCCTCAAAGTTATCATTTCCAACTATCTTGAAACAGGAGAGCCGGTTGGGTCAAGAACTATATCCAAGCTGTCTGATCTGAGTCTCAGTTCTGCAACTATTAGAAATGAGATGGCTGATCTGGAAGAACTCGGATATCTGATTCAGCCACATACTTCAGCTGGACGAATACCTACTGATAAAGGATATCGATTCTATGTAGATAAGGTAATGTCAGAAAAGGAAGAGTCACAGCGTATGGAAGGCGCACTCCTTGAAAGAGTTGACAAGCTCGAAGCGCTTTTGATGCAGGTTGCGAAGGTTCTGGCATATAATACGCAGTATGCCACAATGGTTACAACACCTCAGCTTCGCAATAAGCAGGTAAAGTTCATTCAGCTGTCTCAGGTTGATGATGAAGAACTGGTGGCTGTTATTGTTGTCGGAGACAATATAGCCAAGAACCAGCTGATAAAGGTATCAAGACCTCTGTCAAATGAAGAAGTGCTAAAGTTCAATATACTGCTTAATACATTTCTTCAGGGAATATCGGTTGATCAGATTAACATTGAGCTTATGCAGACTATGAAGCGAGAAGCAGGTGATTATGCCGATATACTTGAGAGTATATTTGAAGGAATAGTTGATGCCGTAAAAGAAGCCGAGGAAATGAAGATTTATACTAGCGGAGCTTCGAATATCCTTAAATTTCAGGAACTTGGAGATGTATCTAAGGCGACAGCTCTTTTGGAGACTTTTGAGGAACAGACGGGTCTGAACCAGCTTGCTGATGAAACTCTTAAGTCTGAGGACGGTGAGCATAACATACAGATATATATCGGTGATGAAGCTCCTGTTCAAAACATGAAGGATTGTTCTATTATTACTTCGACTTACCAGCTTCCGGAGGGAGCAAAGGGTACTATAGGAATTATAGGACCTAAGCGTATGGATTATCGTAAGGTTGTAAGCACTTTGAAGACCCTTACGGATGAATTAGACACAATATTCCGAAATAAAGAGACAAGGGGTGAAGATTGATGGCAAAAAGGAGTATGAATGAAAAGCTCAAGAATCTTAAGCAGGCACAGGAGGATGAGAAGCTTCCTGCAGAGCAGAAGATTACTGTAACTGACGGCGATGAAAGAGCGGGAACAGAAGCTTATATCGATGAAGAGGTAGAGATTAAGCCGGAAGACAGACCAAAGCCGGTTCCAAAGAAGAGCCGTCGTGGTGGAAAACAGATACAGGCTGAACTTGAGGCTGCTAAAGAAGAGGCTGAAGGAAATAAAGAAAAATACACCAGACTTCTTTCTGAGTTTGATAACATGAGAGAAAGAAACAAGAAGGAAAATGCTGAAATGTCCGACAGAGGTTCTATGAATGCTCTGAAAGAGATACTTCCGGTTATAGATAATCTGGAAAGAGCACTTGACAGTGTTTCTGAAGAAGAAAAAAATTCCTTCGAGGAAGGTGTTGAAAAGATATATAAGCAGTTAATGGATACTCTTGAGGGAATCGGAGTAGTTCCTATGAATGCTGTTGGCAAAGAATTTGATCCTACATATCACAATGCAGTCATCCATGAAGAAGATGAAAGTCAGGGTGAAAACCTCATAACCGAAGAGATGCAGAAGGGTTATATGTATAAAGATCAGGTTCTCAGACATGCAATGGTCAAAGTAGTTAATTAAGTTTAAAATATTTAGGAGGATATATAAAATGGGAAAGATTATAGGTATTGACTTAGGTACAACAAACTCATGTGTTGCTGTTATGGAAGGTGGTAAGCCGGTTGTTATTACTAACGCAGAAGGCGCACGTACTACACCATCTGTAGTAGCATTTCTTAAGTCTGGTGAAAGAGTTGTCGGTGATGCTGCTAAGCGTCAGGCTGTTACAAATGCTGACAAGACAATTTCTTCAATTAAGAGACATATGGGTTCTGATTATAAAGTAGAGATAGATGATAAGAAGTACTCACCAGAAGAGATATCTGCAATGACACTTCAGAAGCTTAAGACTGATGCAGAAGCATACCTTGGTGAGAAGGTAACAGAGGCAGTAATCACAGTTCCTGCTTACTTTACAGATTCACAGAGACAGGCTACAAAGAACGCTGGTAAGATCGCTGGTCTTGATGTAAAGCGTATCATAAACGAGCCTACAGCTGCAGCTCTTTCATATGGTCTTGATAATGAGAAAGAGCAGAAGATTATGGTTTATGACCTTGGTGGTGGTACATTCGATGTATCTATCATTGAGATCGGTGAAGG
>AUXO014206742.1_pt1 | contig 12297 bp, 11 predicted proteins | sample 768731 | NCBI WGS metagenome assembly AUXO01 (sample SAMN02715735, study PRJNA202380) | gut metagenome | biome: sheep rumen | host: Ovis aries | place: New Zealand: Palmerston North | reverse complement strand
TTATCCTCGGATCCGTTATTCTCGGATCTTCACATCATCGCCATATACAATCTGATCTACAATGCCTCCTTGTTGGTGGAGGATGGTGTTGGTTATGCGGTCGGGTTTGATGGCCTGATCAATACAACAGATGACAGTAAACTAGCTTTTCGTCCCTTTGATAAGCCTTATACCCAGGCAGGCACCATCATATGGAAAAAATATGAAGTCTTTTCACCGGCTGTCAATCTATTTATAGAGTTTCTGAAACAAATAGAACGATAAACGAAAAAAAGGAAACGATATTACTCGTTTCCTTCTGCTTTCTCCTTTTTTGGCAAACGCCCGTACAGCTTTGTCAGCTGATAAATACTATGAGCTAGTTCTTTGGATAAAAAACTCGGTTTTAAACGCCATTGCCAGTTTGTTCCCAAAGTACCTGGTTCATTGATACGTGCTTCCTTGCCCATGACCAGATAATCCTGTAAAGGAATGATGCATGTATCCGCTGTCGAACGGTATGCTTCCCGGATAAAATCCCAGACAAAAGCTCCATAATTCGTATTTTCTGAATGAATATATCTACGAACAAAATCACGATCATGGTCATTAATGGATTCGATCCACTGTAAACTGGTCATATTATCATGAGTTCCCGTGTATACCACGCAGTTCTTTTCATGAAAATAAGGCAGATAGCTGCTTGTCTCCGAACCATCATACGCAAACTGTAATATGCGCATGCCCGGATATGGACAATTCTTCATCATTTTTTCTGTATATTTGCTAGAAGCTCCCAGATCCTCGGCAATAATTTGGATATTCTTGACCTTCTGCTCCAGCACTTTGAATAATTCCATGCCCGGTCCTTCATGTAAAGTACCGTTTTCTGCAGTTTTATCTCCATACGGGATAGCATAATACTGTGCAAAGCCATGAAAATGGTCAATGCGGATCACATCACATAATTGATGCATATGCTCGAATCGAGTGATCCACCACTGATAAGCATTCTTTTTCATTGACTCCCAGTTATAAATCGGATTTCCCCATAATTGACCTGTTGCACTAAACGCATCCGGCCCACATCCGGCAACATATTCCGGTTCCCCTTTTTTATCGAACAAAAACAGTTCCGGATGGCTCCACGCATCCACACTGTCCATAGCTGGATAAAAAGGCATGTCTCCGATAATTTTGATTCCCTGTTTTTTCGCATACGCATGCAGCTTATTCCATTGCTTATAGAATTCAAACTGTTGGAAATAAAAGAATTCAATCAGTTCTTTCAGTTCCTCTTTGATCACATGAATAGCCACCGTATCCCGTGTTCGAAGAGGAAGATCCCATTGCTGCCATGATTTCTGATCCATTTTTCGCTTGATGGACATAAATAAGGCATAGTCTTCCAGCCAGTATGCTTCTTTTTTAAAAAACGTCTGATATTCCGGTGAATTCTGCAGGCCTCTTTCTCTGAATGCATCAAAAGCCATCTTTAATACCAGAAAACGGTTATTGTATTGGGCTCCATAATCCACATATTCCGGATTGGTTCCAAAATACCTTTCATCCAGGAACCATTGTTCCACCAATCCTTCTTCCTTTAGCGTTTCCAGATCGATAAAATACGGATTTCCCGCAAATGCGGATACACACTGATACGGCGAATCTCCATATCCGGTTGGACCGAAGGGCAAAATCTGCCAATACGTTTGTCCGGACTCCTTTAAAAAATCTATAAATTCATAGGCCTCTTTCGAAAAGCATCCAATTCCATATTTGGATGCCAAGGAAGAAACCGGCATTAATATTCCACTTGCTCTCATATTTAATCACCCCAAGTAAAGAGTATAGAAGAGAGAAAAATAATTGTCAAATTCAGGCATTTCTGTATAATAATACCAATGAAACTATCCAATAAAGAAGAAAACCTTTTAAAAGAATCTCTAAAAAAATATACAGAAAATCCTTCTGTTCAGTCTATGAAACAATACACCCAACACGGATCAACATCCACCTATGATCATTGTATGTCCGTCACACGGACTAGTCTGTGGTTGAATGAAAGACTTCATCTTCATTCCAATCGCAAGGAAATGTTAACCGGTGCTTTATTGCATGATTTTTATCTCTATGACTGGCACGAAAAGGACGATTCCCATAAATGGCATGGATTTCATCATGCCGATCGGGCTTGTGAGAACGCCGTTACTCACTTTGATATCAACAAAAAAGAGCAGGATATCATCCGTACTCATATGTGGCCGTTAACACTCACAAAGATTCCTTCTTCCCGTGAAGCTGTCATCGTTTGTCTGGCCGATAAATATTGTAGTATAAAGGAAATCTTTCAAAAATAACTGTAGCTCGGTTTAAACCCTTTCTCATTTTTCTTTACCGGAATGACTTCGCTTTTATAATCCTGTATTTCAATAGATTGTGCTTTAGAGAGATTGCGGATCATCGTATAGATCAGATCCTCTTTCCCCTGTACCTCCATTTCCACAGAGCCGTCTTCGCAATTTTTTACCCACCCTGTCAGACCCAGATCCTGGGCAGCTGAAGTGGCATGAAAACGAAAACCGACGCCTTGTACGCGTCCATAAAAAATTACATGCATGCGAATCATGCCTTCTGTTGATACGGGAGGTTCTTTTTCTTTTTTCTTTTTAAAAAACCACATGCTCCTCCTTAATATCTCGCATTGAATCCTGTTTCATCTTCGACAAGATCCAATCGTGTCGACTGCATTCTTTCAATGTGAATAAAGCGATCCTGTCTCAGCATTGCCAACAATTGATAAACCTTCGAATGAGGTCCCTGTACTTCCATTTCCACAGAACCATCATAACAGTTCCGTACCCAGCCTGTCAGACACAGCTCTCTAGCATGTCGTACGGAAACCCATCGGAAACCGACACCCTGTACATCTCCGTAAAACACAAACCGCATTCGGATCATAGAAATTCCTCACTTTCACACAATCTTACAAACCCTGCATTATCTTATCATATTCTGATAAGAAAAAGGGACCCAATCGGAATCCCTTTTCATTGTTACTTAATTTTCTTAACGTCTTCGAACATGGCCCCATTTGTTAAAGCAACGATAACACAATCGGAGTAGCCTGCCTCTTTGATCATAGAACGATCAAATGTCAACAGCTTATCTCCTTGTTTAATTTCGTCATCCGCTTTTACAAAGGACGCAAATCCGTCACCATTCATGTTTACTGTATCTACACCAACATGGATCAACAGTTCCAATCCATCCTTGCTTGTCAGACCAACCGCATGGTTTGTAGGGAACAACATCGTAACTTTTCCATCAAATGGCGCAAATACGATACCATCCGTCGGATTAATACCGATAGCTGGTCCCATAGCTTCACCGGCAAACATTGGATCAGGAATTTCGGAAGCTGTAATAACAGTTCCGTTGACAGGCTGTATAACCGTACCCTTCTCTGTTGTGATAACTGTTTCTGTAGGTGCTTTGATCTGATCAGCTGGTTTTTCTACATCATCCGGATCTTCTTTCCACAGAACAAATGTCAATGCGAACGCAACACCACCGGCAATGGCCAACAGGATTGTGTAAACAAGCGGATTATTGATCGTCAAATATCCAGGAATACCTGTAACACCATAAGCCGATGCGCCTAAATGTGTAATGGATCCGAACAATCCACCCACAGCACCACCGATCATACCGAAGATAAACGGCTTCATGAAACGGAAGTTAACACCGAAGATAGCCGGTTCTGTGATACCCAGAGCTGCAGACAGAGCGGAAGGGATCGCAACCGCACGTGTCTTGGCTGATTTTGTTTTAACACCAACGGCCAGACAAGAACCGAACTGGGCAAAGTTAGCAGCCGAAGCAATCGGCATCCAGATGTTCAAACCGATATTCTTGTCGGCAAGGAATCCGGCTTCGATAACGTTGTACATATGGTGCAGACCCATAACAACTGTCGGAGCATACAATGCACCCATGATACCGGCACCGATACCATAGAAGGACTGTACCAATACCTGTGCCCCTTTCAATACGTATGTTTCAGCAGTAGAGAAGATAGGTCCGATAATCGTGAACGTAATCAATAAAGTGATCAATACAGTACTTAATGGAGTAACGAACAAGTCGATTACTTCCGGTACATGTTTATGTAACCATCCTTCAACCTTACACATTAACCATACAGCGATGATAACCGGAATAACGTGTCCTTGGTAGCCAACACGTTTGATGGACAATAACGTGTAGTCCCCGAACTGTATGTTACCAAACAAGTTCCAGGTAGGAATCTTTCCATCAGTTACACCAAAGAATGCGTTGATTGCGTCGGTGTTACCGGCATTCCAACCATTCAGTAAACCCGAGTGGATCATGGCCAGACCAATAACCGCACCCAGGAAGATATTTCCGCCAAATACACGAGATGCAGAAACGGCAACGATAACCGGCAGATATGCAAACGCTGTATTAGCTGCCATATCCAGGAATCCATACCAAGGAGTCGCATCGAATCCAGGAACTGCCTTACCTAATGCCTCAACCAGACCCATCATCAAACCGGAAGCAACGATAGCCGGTAAGATCGGAACGAATACGTCACCAATGGACTTAACAGCTCGTTTCCACCAAGGCATGGCTGCAGCAGCGGCGGCCTTCACATCATCCTTTGAAGCAGCAGTTAACCCTGTAACTGCTAAAAATTCATCGTAAACTTTGTTTACGGTACCTGTACCAATGATACACTGTAACTGTCCATTGGAACTAAACACACCCTTAACGCCTTCTACGTTTTCCAGGGCTTTTGTGTCTACTTTATCGATATCAACGATCGCTAAACGCAGACGAGTCGCACAGTGGGCAGCAGATGCAATGTTTTCTTTACCGCCTAAATGAGAATAAATCTCTTCTGCACATTTTCTGTAATCTAGTGCCATAAATAATACCTTTCCTTTCTCTCCCTAACACTATTGTCGATCACTCGACATAAGCCATTGATCATGGCTTATTACCTGATTAAAATTTGTGGTAATACCACACGAAGCCCTGCGCCGGAATATGTACATTTTTTGCCGTCACAGGTTCTCCGCTGATCAGATCTACATAGTCCTCCTCTTCCGAGATCCATGCAGTCTGATCCGATTCACCGAAATTAAACAATCCGATCAATTTCTCTCCATTATAGTAGCGTCCGATGCCTAATACGTGGTCATTCCATGTTTCCACGATCCATGTATCCGCCTGACTGTTAAATACATCATGCTCTTTACGGATCTTTATTAAAGACATAATATCATGAAATAAACGTCCTTGCCGGGTCTTCGGGTCTTTTCTCAATTTGGCCTGGTTCCAGTCAAAGTTACCTCTATGAAGATAACGACTGTCTTCCAGTTTTAATGGATCGGAATGATAGGAGTAATCATTCAGCTGGCCGATTTCATCTCCGCTGTATAACACTGGAATCCCACTTTGTGTCAACAAGAACGCATGCAGCATGACATCATACCTCAGAGCACGCTCTAGTTTTTCCGCATTCTTTTCTTTCTCGGCCACTTCAATTCCGGTAAAGGAAGCCGTCATCCCCACCAGACGGGCATCGCCCAGCCGCGGGTCATCATTGTATAGCTCGCCTCGAGCCTGGCTGCCTTCCCACTTTCCTGTCAGCACATCATTCAGATATTTTTTGTGAGGAACTTCCTGTTGTTCAAACTGCTTTAAATAATCGTAATCCAATCCCCAGCCGATATCATCATGACAACGAAGATAGTTCAGGAATGTATATTGCTTCGGAAGCGCAAACACCGATTCCATCTGATGCCGCAACAAGCGAACATCGCGTGTAGCCACTGTATTCCACATACTGGCCATCGTTGTTACGTTATATAACATATGGCATTCTGGTCTTTCCACAGTCCCGAAATAAGGAACGACCTTGCTTGGTTCCATGACCACTTCGCCTAAAAGCAGCGTGCCCGGGCAAACAATCTCACTGGCCATGTGCATTATACGAACCATCATATGTACCTGTGGCAAATTCCGGCAATTGGTTCCCAGCTCTTTCCATATATACGGAACCGCATCCAAGCGGATAATATCCACACCGTTATTGCACAGATATAACATATTGGCGGTCATATCATTAAACACAACCGGGTTCCGGTAATTCAGATCCCATTGATAAGGATAAAATTGTGTCATGACCACTTTCTTTGCTTGTTCATTCCAGGTGAAATTTCCCGGTGCCGTTGTCGGAAATACCTGCGGTACCGTTTTCTCATACTCATTCGGAATATCCCATGTATCAAAGAAGAAATAGCGATCCTGGTATTCTTTTTCTCCGGCAGCAGCCCGTTTGGCCCATTCGTGATCTTCACTGGTATGATTCATCACAAAGTCAAGACACAGGCTCATTCCGTTGGCATGGCATTCATCGGCCAATACCGCCAGGTCTTCCATCGTTCCCAGCTCCGGTTGTACCTTTCGGAAATCACTGACCGCATATCCACCGTCACTTCGTCCTTCCGGACTTTCCAGCAAAGGCATCAGGTGCAGATAGTTCACACCACATTCTTTGATATAATCCAGATGCTGACAGACACCCTTCAGATTACCGGCAAAACAGTTGGTATACATCAGCATACCTAACATATCATTGCCTTTATACCATTGCGGATCCGCCTCTCTTTGCGCATCCAGATCCTTCAGGCGTTTTGGTCTTTGTTCATAATATTGTTCCAGCATATTAACAAAGTAATCATAAGCCTGCTGGTCCCCAGGAAACAACCCGAAGAACAGTTGTTTCATCTCTTCTTCACGAGCTTCTAAACGCCGTTGAAATACTGCGTCCATATAAATATCCCCTTTATTTTATATCTGCCAAAAAAGCTTCTACTTCTTCCACTTTTGGCATCACACGCAATGCTCCCTTCTTCTTGGAAACAAGAGAAGCGGCCGCATTGGCAAACGTTAACATTTCTTTTAACTGCTCTTCCTTTAAATCTTCCAGTCCGTGATCCAGCACAAAATTGATCATGCAAGCACAGAATGTGTCCCCGCAGCCTGTTGTTTCCACAGGACCTTCCTGCAGAAATGCCGGCACTTCCACCCGGATATCTTTATAGTAAGCACGCGAGCCATCCGGCCCCATAGACAAACAGATCAGTTTGATGTTTGGATATTTTTCTTTTAAGACCGCAATGCCTTCATCAAAATCTTCTTTTCCAGTAAACCATTGGATCTCATTATCTGAAATCTTTACTACATCTGCATGCTGGAAACCATAATCAATCTGTTCCCAAGCCTGTTCCAGAGAATCCCACAACGGCTCTCTCAGATTCGGATCATATGTACGGATCAATCCGTTTGTTTCCGCAATTTCCAACGCTTTATGGTGAGCGCTGCGTACCGGCTCATCGGTCAACGACAAAGACCCGAAATGAAATACCTTCGCCTGTTCGATCATAGAGGCATCCACTTCTTCCGCCATCAGATTCATATCTGCTCCCGGTTTACGATAGAACGCAAAGTCACGATCTCCGTCTTCCTTTTTCAAAACCAGGGCCAATGTGGTATGGACGACATCATCAAATCGCAGTCCTTCCGTGGCAACACCTTGCTCAGCAATAGCTTTTTCCAGCTGATGTCCAAATCCATCGTTTCCTACTTTACCAATAAACGCAACCTTCTTGCCGAAACGTGTCAACATGGACAACACATTGCACGGAGCACCTCCCGGATTCGCTTCAAGAACTGGATTTCCTTGTTCAGAAATACCATTTTCTGTAAAATCAATCAACAATTCGCCAAGAGCTACTACATCAAACGCTTTTGTACTCATAGTTCATTCTCCTTATATGATATTATTTAAAAAAAGTTTTGCTCTTTTATTTTACTATACTTTTCAAGTTGATGAAAGGGTTTTCAAGTCGATAGCCGCTTTTTCAGAAAAAAAATGTCCTTTTATTTGTTACGCTCTTCTTAATTATAAATATCATTCTATTTGATATAAACATCGTTATATAAAAAGAAAAAGTGAGCTAGTGCTCACTATTCTTCTCCGTAGATTCTGTTTGTGATTTTCTTAGCCACCTGTTCCAGACGTCCATGCTCTTTGGCAAACATCAGAATGGAATAACGCGGCCGAACCGTGCAGCCTTCCATTAGACTGCGGTAGAACAATTCCCGGGAGATCCCGATATCCTTCGGCGAAACCGGATGTCCGGCATCCCGTAATAGTTTTTCGATTTCCAAACGTGACGGACAAAGCGCCTTGGTTTCTTCAGGAAGGATATCTGCCAGTTCTTCATATATTTCAGCAATCACCGGTGTAGCTACCCCTACCTGTGTACCATGATGATTTGGATTCAGACCTCTGGCAATGAAGTCCATTTCCCAGTAATGCGACAACATATGCTCAGCTCCGCTGGCAGGACGAGATAAACGAACCCATGCCATGGCAACACCGGTCATCATCAAAGCTTCAATCAGATCCATAATGGCATCTGGATCTCTATCCTTTAATTTAGAGCTGGAGGTGAAGCATTTATTCATTGCTCGACGAACCAGTTCCACACTGGTATCACATCGATATTCATTTACTTCCTTCACAGAGAGATCCCAGTCCGGAATCGCAGTAATCTTACCGACAACATCACCAAAACCGGCCATGATCAGATCCATCGGTGCGTCTTTCATAATATCTGTATCACAAATGGCGCCATATGCCAGGTCGGCGTAATAAGAAAATTTTCTTCCATTGTTGATCAATGGGGCTCCATCAGCCAAATATCCATCCATGCTTGGCGTTGTACCGACGATAATATACGGTACCTTGGTTCGACTGGATACATATTTTACGGAATCATTGATCGATCCTCCGCCAATCGCAACCATCAAAGAAACATTTTTATCCTGTTCTTCCAACACACGTCCTACGACGCTCTCATCCGGGATCAAAATGTCATCTCCGGAATCAAATGCCAGCTCCTTATACTGAAAACCGGCATCCTTCAACAGCCGGACAGCCTCTTTTCCCGCAACCCGGTATGTATTCTGATCGTAAACAATCTCCAGCACACCGTCTCTGAAAGGTTCGCAGAATTCCGGCAGCTTTTGAATGACTCCCGGACCGATAGCTAAATCATGTACATCAAATACGTGATGTCTTCCACACTCACAATCAAACTCTGTTTGTGCCATTTCATTAATGGAACGATTTAATATTTCATTCATTCTGACTCTCTCCTCTGGTATTTTTATGTCAAGATAGTTATATCCTATCATGTTTTTTACAATTTTAAATACCTGTCCTTTTCTTTTTATGATTTTATGCAAAAAATACTCATTTATTTTTACTTTTGTATATTTTTATAAGATTTTATCATCATATCATATAATATATTGTTATTTATTCGCTCTTTTGTAAAGAAAAAGCCATCCTGTTCGGATGACCTTTTCTATGGAATTATGATAAATAGTATAGAGAGAATTTAGATTTTATTTTTATTCATTAACAAATGCGACTACTTTTTCTGCCAGTTCTTCCAGCATTCCCAAATCACCCATCATGGATAACAATGTGTAACGTTCACGGTTTTCTTTACCGTATACCAATGCGTTATATAACATTTCATCCGAGAATCCTACCTGTGAAGGGAAGTAAGGAGCATCCAGGCTCTTCAAGATCTCAATCATACGTGCTGCGCTTGGTTGATATTCATCCATCAGACGCACGATTTCATCCCAGTTCTTTTCAATGGTATCAATACGTGCCAGGCGTCCCTCCGGATCATTTTTCTTAGCTTGATGTTCTAATTCGATGATAGCATCGGAAGCTGTACCATAGACTTCCTTCATTTTTTCTTCCCAGGCAGCCTGGTCATATTTCTTAGCTTTTTCTCTAGCAGCATCGAAGTCCGGACGAGCTTCACGTAAGAACTCAGTCATTTTCAAGATCATAACTTCTGCGATTCCGACTTCAATTCCATGTAATACAGGAATCTGTCCATTCTGCAATTCGATGGCTTCCCAGTAATGGTTCAAGTGATGTTCACATCCGGCAGCCGGACGAGAATTTCCTACAAAGCTCATGGCAACACCGGTCAATACCAGACCTTCCATGATATCTCCGATAACCTGTGGATCACGGTCAACCGCTTTGTCAGCATTCAACAGTACGTTATCAATACAGTCTTTTACCAGGTTTACAATACGGTCGCAATAGTATTCATCATTAACGATCTTGGAAATACGCCAGTCATTCAAACAAGTAAATTTTCCCAACAAGTCTCCTAATCCGGCAGAAACCATACGGGCAGGCGCTCCACACAGGATATCTGTATCACCGATGATAAATAAAGGTGTCTGTGCAGGAATCGTCTGTTTAATATTATTAACCATCAAGGCTGCCCCGCTGGAAGCAAATCCATCCATAGGTGCTGCTGTAGCAACGATGGCATATGGAACACCCATCTGATAACTGAAGAAACGGCACATATCGTTGATGGATCCTGTACCTACAGCGACCACCAGATCCAGATCACGGTCTGCATCGATCATCAGGTCCCCTAACGCTTTTTCATTCGGGATAAAACGTCCACCTGTAAACACATGGGCTTTGGCTTTGATGCCGGCATCCAGTAAGATATTCATTACTTTTTCTCCGGCAATGCCATAAGTGATTTCATCGCAAGCTACATACACATTCTTGAAATCATATTTTTTAACATAATCAACCAATGAAGATAATACACCCGCACCAACGGTACATCCTTCTAATCCGGTAGTGTGCACATGACCACATTCACATTCGAACGGTTTGCCAAGATAATCGGCTAATTTAGGAGCATTTGACATAAGTTTCACCTCTCGTTTTCTTTTTCGCATCAAATCTTCTTTTACAGTTTTAATTCTAGTGAAAAAAAACAAGTGTGAAATTTTATTCCTTTCGTAAAATCTACGAAAAAAAAACAAGGTCTAATAAGTCAATTGCACACAAGATATGAAATCTCGTTCCACTGTCCCGTTACGTATTTTGTCCTTTTTCAGCACAAAAAAGGACATCCTGCCAGGATGTCCGAATAGATTATTGATTTTCCTTTTCCGTGATCTGCTTGATCCGACGTATATGTCTTTCCCCGTTACTGAACGGTGTAGAGATGTATGTATTGACAATATCCTTTGCTGTTTCAATACCAATGATCCTCTGTCCCAAAGCTAAGACATTAGAATCGTTATGCTCTCTGGTTAGACGAGCCATTGTTGTATTAGTGCACAAAGAACAACGAACACCTTTGATCTTATTGCAGGCAATCGAAATACCGATTCCGGTTCCACATAATACGATTCCCAGATCCGCTTCTTTGCTGGCAACTTTTTCACCAACCGCAAAACCATATTCCGTGTAGTCACAGCTGTCATAGGAATTAGTTCCACAATCAATGATTTCGTGTCCTTGTTCGATCAACATCTCTTTGATGATGTTTTTATAGTCGGTTGCACCATGATCATTTCCCATCGCGATTTTCATATAGCTATTCCTCCATGGCTTTCATAAATTGAGCCGTATTCTGATATATATTCCCATTATACACCGCAGAGCCCGCAACAAACACATTCGCTCCTGCATTTTTTGCGATTTTGATCGTATTCAGATTGATGCCTCCGTCCACTTCGATATCTATGGCACGTTCACCAATTCTTTGCTTGCATGCAACGATCTTCTGCGTCATATCATCCATATAAGACTGACCACCTTTTCCCGGCTCGACTGTCATGATCAAGATCATATCGATTTGATCTAGATAAGGATCTAAAACATCAATCGGTGTCTTTGGTTTTACGGAAATGCCGACCTTGCATCCACACTGACGAATCTTATCGATCGTTTCCTGAACATGCTCCGTCGCCTCATAGTGAAACGTGATGATATCGGCTCCACTGGCCGCTACATCCTCGACAATATTTTCCGGTGTAATAACCATCAGATGAGCATCAAAAACCAAATCAATTGCCGGACGCAGGCTTTTGATAACCGTTTGTCCAAAAGAAAGATTCGGAACAAACTGACCATCCATTACATCCAGATGAACATATTGAGCACCCGCTTTACGGGTCTGCTCAATATCCTCCAGCAAATGCGTAAAATCTGCGGATAAGATCGATGGTGACAGAATGTATTCTTTATTTGACATTTTCTTTTACGAATTCCGCAATATGTTTTGCGTTCAGTCCATAGTGATCCAGCAGTTCAGCCGGTGTACCTGACTGTCCGAACTGATCCTGCATTCCGATCATATACTG
>AUXO015896860.1_pt1 | contig 12298 bp, 18 predicted proteins | sample 768731 | NCBI WGS metagenome assembly AUXO01 (sample SAMN02715735, study PRJNA202380) | gut metagenome | biome: sheep rumen | host: Ovis aries | place: New Zealand: Palmerston North | reverse complement strand
TATAAAGTATGTTCTCCTTATGGAATTCAACAAATAGCTCATAATGATAATGGAGATATTTCTATGATTGATTTAAAAGGTGGACCAACAATTGATTTAAATAATAAAATTCCAGGAACTGAATTAATTCCAATAAAAATAGAAATAGATGAAGAATCTAATAAGTTTTTTATTTATACATAAAATAAAGAGCAACTTAAGTTGCTCTTTATTATTTAATTTATATATCTCCAAAATCCAAAATAACCATGATTAGTATTTAATATATCTGGATAATATATATCAACTGGTTCATTATTTAATGATTTATTATTTTCAACTCTTCTTCCCCAATCATATATTTTAATATTATCACCTTCTATTTGAGCTACAATACAAATATGTCCAACACCATATAATATATCTCCAACCTTTAAAGTTTTACTTAATGATTGATCATATTTATAATGCTTAAATTTCTTATTATCTACTATATATTTAATAGTTTTAAGTACATTTTTATCTGGAATAAATTTTGAATTAACATTTGATACTATTTTTTTATTTGCATAAAAACTTCCATGACGAACATTATAATATAATAAATCTGATATTGGTATGATTTTTGCATATGCTAAGACTGCTGCGACATAACCTGCACAATCAGCTTTAATATATTGATTATCTAATAATGAGCATTTAAATAAATTATCTTTATTTCTTCCATGTTCATGGTCATAATAATTTCCAATATTTTTTACAAACCAATCATATATTTTTTTAGATGCTTCTATTATATCTATATTTTCTCTATTTAATTTCTCAAATATGTATTTTGATAAAGTTTTCATTTTAATCTTCTCCATTAATAAAATTAAGAACTATTTCAAATATATTTTGATCATTCATTGCTTTAGATATCCAATACATATCTCCAGGAGTAGCATTGAATTCAATAACTTTTGATCCTTCTTTTGTTTCCATTAAGTCTACTGTTGACCAAATTAATCCACTTGCTTTAGCTGTTTTGTAAACAAGTTCTTTTTGTTCATCAGATAATTCTTTTTCAATTAATGTAGATGAGTTTTCAGAGACATTAGAACGGAAATCATTTTTATTCTTATCTGCTTGAGATGCAAAAATTATTTTTTGCCTATCTCCAATTGTTATGCAATGTACTTTAATATCTCCAGTTGTAGACTCAAGTTTTTCTTGAATGATATATTTTCTAAGTGGTGTTTTCTTAGATTTATTTGGAAGTTTTCTATTTACATCTTCATTGATTTTAAATAATGCTTGCATTATACTTAATATATTCTTTCTAGTACATAAGAAAACTCCTTTACTATCATATCCATCTAATACTTTAACAACATATTCTACATCTTCACTTTTATTTCCAGGATATATTTGATCAAGTTTTTCATTAAATACTTTTTTCTTTACATCATCTTCATCTATATCTTCATCTGATAATAATTGATATTTTGGTTGAGGTATTTCTGCTTCTGTTAAAGTTTCAGCTAAAAGAAATTTATCCATAGAAATATGAATTGCAGAAAATGGATTGATTATTAAGCATTTATCTGCTTCAAGAGATACAATTAAATCTTGTGCTGTTTTTTGATCTTTTACATATCTATTATAAATAATTGTAGTTGAACACTCATTAATAGGTAATTGACAAATATTATCTTCACTATCTTTTATTTCATACATAGTTTCATTTTTCTCATATGTTACTTTATATGCGTCAAACTCAAAATATTCTATCTTAAGTTTTTTACATGCTTTTCGTAAAGACTCATATATATATCTTTTACCCATATTTTCAGAAAGAGTATCTAATTGACCTGATATAGTGATTAATTTTGTATACTTCATAATTTATAAAATATATATTGTATTATTCAATTTGTAAAAGTCATATTTAGAAATATGTTCAAATACTAAATCTAACATTATATTAAAGAAATTTTTATTCATAATTTTAGAAATACCTTCAACACCTGGATTCTGATTGTACTCAATAATAACATTTTCATATCCATCTATATTTTTTTCTATTGGCATAATATCTACAGCACACCAAGTCAATCCAGAAATTCTAGCTACATTAAGTGCTAATTGAATTTGTTCTTGTGTTAATTCTACTTCTTCAATATCTGCTCCTAAAGAATAATTACTTCTAAAATCATTTTTGATTTTCTTGCGTTTCATTTTAGCAATTATATATTGTCCAGATGCTAATGTTATAACATGAACTCGTAAATCACCATCAATAGTTTTTTCTTTAGCTTGAACAAGTAACTTACATGTAGGATCTATGAACATAATAGTTTGCAATAATCCAAGTATTTGTTTTCCAGAACAAACCATAACTCCAATACCATGAGATCCATTTAAAGTTTTTATTACAAAGTCATAATCATATAAGTCTTTAAATGATTTAGCATTAATATCATATATTTTAGATAATTTATTTAATAAAATGTTATTACCTCCAGATTTCTTTGGATCTTCATTACGATGCATGTCAACTTCCATTTTTTCTATCAAGCAATATCTAGGTTGAGGAATATGGTATTTATCTAATAATTCAGTTGACATAAATTTATCATTTGCTATTTTAGATAAATGCGGAGGATTGATTTGTAAAAAGAAATGCTTTTGTAATAACTCTGAAAATTTATATATATAATCACACCATAAATCTGGATGCATACATTTATATATAAATAATGTAGATGTATTATCAGATAAATTAATACTTAAATCTTTCAATTCATTATCTTCATGATCATGATATGAAATAACTAATTTATTAGTTTTTAATGTATAAGTAAAAAAATCAAAAATATAATCAATTTCTATATCTTGATATTTTTTAATAGCTTTTTTGAAAAATTTAGTTTCAGACTCTCCAAGGTCGCCACCAGTTGAGCTAATAAAAATTATTCTTTTAATTTGTATAGGATTTTTTTCTTTCTCTTTTTGAGTATCTTTATTAGCTTCTAATACTATATTATTAATATCTTTTAAATTGATAAGATATTTTTTTCTTTTATTAGATGAATCCAAAGTTTCCATATTATATATATTAAATTTCTATATATAAAAATAAAGAATACAAGATTACTATATTAATTTAAATATATTTAAAGTATTAAAATATGAAATGGCTAAAACAAACAAAACGAGTAACAGTTTATTTAGCATCAGGTTGGTTTAATGAAGCCCAAGAAAAAGCAAGACAAGACATTTTAGAAGTATTGAATAAATTTAATATTTCTTATTTTTCTCCTAAAGATGAAGTAGAAGTAAAACCAGATGCATCAGCAGAAGAAAGGAAAAAAGCATTTGAAGCAGATACAGAAATTATTAGAGATTGTGATTTTGTAATTGCATCAACAGTAGGGAAAGATATGGGCACACTTATGGAAATGGGTATGTCTTATGCTTGGAATACACCATTTATTGTTTATTTTCCAAATGACTTGAATCTTCCAGTTAATCTTATGATTGCAGAGTCTGCTTATGCAGTAGCATCATCTAAACAAGAACTTGAAGATATTATACAAAAATGTATTGATAATAATTTTGATTTTTCTAAGAAAATATATTATAGTGGAAATATTGAATGATTAATAGCAATTTAATTGAATATATTTATAACATTGACAAATTACGTAATTTAGTACGTTATCAAACAGCTCCAAGAGTAAGTCAAGAAACTGTAGCAGAACATTCATTTTTTGTTGCTGCTTATGTATTGAAGCTTTATGATTATTATGATTTTGATTTAAGTAAAGCTTTACAAACAGCTATATTACATGATTTTAGTGAAGTATTTGTATCTGATATTCCACATCCTATTAAAAAAGAATTTCCTTTAATTGCAAATGAATTAAATAAAGCTGAATTAAATATTAATAAAAGCTATATTAATGAAGAATTTGCAAATAATATTGAAGAGTTTAATAATTTAACATCACAAGAAGGTATTATTGTAGCTTTAGCAGATATTTTATCAGTAGTAACATATTCTAAATATGAGATTAATCTTGGTAATTCAAATTATATGAAAGATGTATTAGAAAAGACTACTGCAAGATATTTAGAAGTTATAGCAAAAGCAGAACCTTATTTAAGAAAGAATCATACATCAGAAGAGATAATTAAGTTTATAGAAATATTTAAAAAATTATAATTATGCCAAAAAATAATAATTTGCCAAAGGCTGAACTACCAATGCCTTTAAGATTTAATGAAGAACCTAAAACAGAATTTGTCAATAATCTTGATGCTCTTGAAGTAGTATTATTGAATTATCCTACTATTGATCAATTGATTAGTGAAATTATTCCATTTACAAATGCTACTTGGAATGATGATCCTATTAAAGTTAGAGATTCAATGACTATGAAACAAAAACTTCAAAATGTATATGATGCATTTCATTTCAAATATCTTCCTCAATCTCTTGAAACTGTAAATTTGACTTTCTTGCTTAAAGGTATTGATATGCAAACTGTGACACATATTCTTCGTAATCGTGTTGGATTTACTTTTTCAGCAGAATGTAGTGGAGATAAATGGTGGACAAATAAACGTAGTCTTGTACCTAATGCAATAGAGCAATCTGATGAGTTTTATGAAAGATGGAAAAAAGTTACAGAAGAGTGTAAAAAACTTTATTGTGATATGATTGATTCAAAGAAGATTTCTATTATGGATGCAAGACATATTCTTCCAAGAAATATGGAAACTTATTATCTTATGCATGTCAATTTCTTAAGTCTTCTTAATTTCTTAAAACAAAGAATAGACAAGCAAATTCAACCAGAAGAAGATAATGTATTAGCTTATAGACTATTGCTTGAAACTATTAAAAAAGTTCCATTTGCTATCAATTGTGTCAATATTCATGTACCAGCTATGCACTATGTAAAAATGGCTCGTACAGGCAAAGCTACAAATCTTTATTTCCCTGATAAAGATAGTGATATTTTTGAATGGAATGAGAATGATTTCATATATCAATGTACAAGAGATGAAATGAATGGCACTAATGAGAATGCTACTAATCATTTTAATGAAGTATTAAGTCAAATTGAAAAAGATTTGATAATTGCAGAAAATGAAGCTAAAGAGAAATTAAATACTTTAGCAGGATCAGAATTGAATTATTAAGTTAACTATATTAATATTAAAATTATAAAATTATATATGTTTATTAGTATAGAAGGAGCAGATCGAACTGGAAAAGATACAATATTGAATGCATTAGATAAAAAGACTAAATGGGAAAATTGTAATATGATGAGAGGTCCAGCAGGATGTCTTACTTATGATAAAATTTATAATAGAGAAACAATTGAAAGATATAATGAAGCTATATCTGTAGCAAATATTATTAAATCTACTACTCATCTTATTATTTATTTATATGCAGATGAAAATGTTATTCAACAAAGATTAAAAGAAGAAAAAGAAAATGGAGGTAGTGGATATTTTTCTCCTGATAATTGGTCAATAAAAGATGTATTAGACTTATATAAAAAGAATATATATTTTCTATATACAAATGAAGAAGTTTTAGAAATCAATACAGGAGAATATGATATTAATAAATGTGTAGATTTGATTATTGATAAAATGACAGAAATTCGTAATCAAGATATACAATTATTAATAGATAAAAATCAAGAAAATATTAAATCTCCAAATAAAGGAAACTTTAATTATATTCAATATTTACCTTATTCAAAAGTTTTCACTAAAAAAGATTTATATAAAAAAGTATTTGATATAACTATAGATAAACCATATTATGATATGCTTGAGAAAAATCTTGAACATATTTTATATGAATATCAATTAGGTTGGATAAATGAAAGACAATTGACATATACATCTTTAGATTGCATATCTTTTATACAAATCAAAATAAATAAGAAAATAGAATTAATTGAATGGTTTGTAAGTCAAAGAAGTTGTGATATTGAAAAACATAAATTGAATGATATTTTATTCTTTAAATATTTTACATATAAAGTATTTCCTGATTGGGATTTTAAAATATATTATTCATGTTCTTTTCCTCATAAATATATATAAGATATGAAAAAAACATTAAAGGATTTTCTTAATTGCTTAACAGTATTAAGATATTTACAAGATCATAAAAATGATGAAGATGAAAATACAAGAAGAGTATATATTGAAGATAGAAAGAAATCTCATTATATAACACATTATTTAGAATATGATCCTGAAACAGATATTGTAAAAGAAGTGACAGAGTATAATCATTCTTTATCATTAGATTATATAAATAAATTAATGAAAAAATAAATGGAAGATTTAAATTTAGGACAAGCAGCAATGCCTAATATAGACATTAAAAAATATAAAACATATAAATGTGAGAAATGTGGAGGTATTGTTTTTGAAAGAAAGTTTATAATTAAAGAAATTTCAGGATTAGAATTAGGTATAGGTTCTGATACATTTGCATATCCATTAGAGATTTTAATATGTAATAAATGTGGAGAAATACTTAAAGATCATCAAGAGGAATTAGGCCTTAATGATGATAACAAAGAAACTAAGAATTCATCATTAATTATATAAAAAATGAGAGTTTTAAAGCTCTCATTTTTTTATTTTACAAAAAACATAATGACTACTCCTTTTGAAATTACTGAAGAAGAATAACTAATACGTTTATTTGTTCCTAATAAATATGAAGAATTATTAGGATTATTATAAAAATGATCAGCATCTGGTTTTAATGTACCAGAGTTATAATAATCATTAAAATTATTCAATCTATCTGATAATTCTTGATAATTAATTGTTTTATAATCATTTTTATTTTTTGGATCACAACTATGATTTAAAAAATATTTGAATAAATACTCATAATTATCTTCATTTGTATAAATATATGGACCATCAATATCTTGAACATTAAATCTATTGATCCATATATTGATTTGTTCTTTTATAAATTCATAGTATTCTTCTGTATTTTTAAGAAATTTTTCTTCTGAAGGCAAATAAAAGTAATTAAATATAGTATTTGGAATATTACGCCTTATTTTAGTATCTTTCTTAATTAAAGCTTCATTAAGATATTGATTTATATATTTCATATTTAAAGTTGACTTTTAAATTTTTCCCACTCAATACTAGTACTTTTGTTTTTAGTTTTATTTCCATTTTTATCATATATATTGAAATCATTCCATCCAACTATTCCTGGACAGATTTTTCCAGAAATGTCAAAATGTCTTACAACGTTTGATTTTGGAACATTATAAGTTTTCATTAAATATTTTACAAGCTTTAAAGCATTATCAAGTGATTGTTGAGTGAAATACCATCCTTCATGATTAGCAGCACTTGCACTATAGTTAGGTTTTAAATTTGAACAAATCTCAATAGAAATAGTATTTCTATTAGTAGCAATACCATATAAAGTTCCTCCATTTGTATATGGATTTTTCTTATCTCCTACAGACCATGTATAATAATTTTTCAAATCTGGATTAATTTGAACAATAGTTGCATCATCTACAACAAAATCAGCAGAAGCTTTACGTTTTAAAAATACATTACGAACAGATAATGCAGATCCTGGTTTTGAAGATCCACCTGCTGTATAATGAATTGCAATATATTTTATAGGTCGATTTACTGATTTTGTAATATGAGTATTGATATATCCTTTTACAATATTAATTGATGATGTGGTTGTAGTATTCATATTCAATAATATTGATAATGTCTTTTCACCTACTATTCCGTCAATGACAAGTCCATTCTTTTCTTGAAACTTTTTAACAGCTTCTTCAGTTTTAGTTCCAAAAATTCCATCTGGAGTCAGATGTAATGCTAATTGAATTTTCTTAACATCCTCTCCTTTACTTCCTTTTTTTAATACGATCATAACTTTAATTTATTATCTTTTTAATTTGAAAGTAGATATTTTTATTTTATTAAAAATAATCTTATATATTGAATTTTTTATAATATTGACTATATTTTATATGGTTAGTTACTAATGTTTCACTTAATCTCAGTTATTATGGCAATCAATCAGAAATTTCTCTCAGAGATGAAAGCAAAGACGAGCGAGGTGATTACCAAAATCAACCTTTATAATATTTCTAATAAAAAGCATTTATTGACACAGCCTACATCAGTAATGCTTGAAATTGGAAAATATGGTGCTGAGCATATTTTTGAAGTGATTGGTCGTTATCATGGAGGAAGTAGTGATGATGATTGTGATTTCATTTATTGGAATGATGTTACTGGTGAGTTTTTCAAAGATACATGGTCAACACGATGGGCATCTCCTCCATTCTCAACTTTTGAGTGGACAGAGTTGATGATTGGCCTCAGAAATGATGCAATTAATAAAAATAAGATGTTGATTGCACTTAAGAAAGAAAATGAAAGAGTTTTCACTTCTAATCCTACTTATGATATTAAAAACATTATTGATGGTCACTTTAAGGTGACAGTCAATAAAGGTAGGAAATGGAGAGGCACTGGTTATTTGATTGGTATTGTTTCAAAAACTTTCCAGTGGGACACTCCAAGATGGACAAGTCGTTATTATGGTGATAATGGTTATGGAAGAACAACTACTACTTATGCAAAGATTTATGACCCAGAAAAAAATAGAATTGAATTTGTCAACATTCATTATGTGATTCTTGATGATATTGATAAGATGATTAATGAATATAAAATATGGAGAAAATCAATATTTGATAACTTAACAGTTGATGACATTCTCTTTGCTGCAGGACAGATGCCAATATTCAATGTTTCAAATATCCCATCTTTTGAAGAGTGGCTGCTTAAAAATCACAGCAATTCAATAGATTATTCAACAGCAGTTGATGCAGAAGTTGAGAAGCAAAAAGAAAAAAACAATGAGTTTAAAGTGAAAAAGATGGAACAACTTATTGAGTGGGTTAAGAATAACACTGATAAGAAAGGTGATGAGATTACTAAGTTAGCAGAAAAAATCTTTAATAAAAAATACGGAAACAATGATTAATTCAAATGAAACTTTAAGCTATATGATTTACATGGCTAATTCATGGAGTCCAGAAGAGGCTGCCATCATATTTAATGGTGAAAATAATTGTAATGATGAAACATGGAAATTTTCATTAGGTTGGCATATATGGAATAAGTATAGAAGTTTTTGTGAAGACTTCAATATGTATGCTGCTTATTCATTACTTATTTTTGATCTTGATGACAATAATCGAGAAAAGATATTAGCAAGAGCTTGCTCACTTTATGATGGAAGAATAAATCGAAAATAAATAATTTTAAATAATATGAAACTAAATAGAAATAAAATATTATGTCAAGCAGTTGATGAATGCATGAGAGAAATGTATTTAAAATCTCAACCATCTGCAGATTTTGATCAACTTGTTCAAGATATTAAAGATGGAAAAATAGATAAAAATGAAAGAATATATGAACGATATTATCTTTCACAAGATGAGTTTAAATATATATTGAATAAATATAAAGATGCTTATCGAATCAATAAAGAATGGATTCCTAATATTGAAGTACTTGAAAGTTATCTTAAAGATGGCGGAAATAAAGATAAATATATTCCTGAAAAAATTGATGAAGATGGATTTAAACATCCAGGATATAGAGGATATGAAAAAGTTCCTGCTCTTATTGAGCAATTTAAAAGTTATTTAGCAGATAAATATTCTGATAAAGAAGTAGCAAGTAAATATGCAAAAGAATTATCAGATATTGTATTGACTATTATATCAGATTGTAAAGATTATTATAAATTTGATAGAGAAGAAGATGATTTTAATTATTCAATTTATTTAGGAGCTTCTCCTACTTCTAATAAAGAATCTGTCAAAAAATGGTGGAAAGAAAATAAAGGTATTGATATTGAAATTGAAGATAGAATTCCACGACTTTTTTGGTATTATGATGAAGGGTATACTGATGAAGATCTTGCAGAAGAATTTAAAGATTATGGTCCTAATTGGAAAGAGAGACTTTATCAAGAATGGCAAGATGAAATAAAGAAACAAAAAGAAGAACAAGAAAGACGAATTAAAGAATTACAAGAAAAATATAAAGAACTAAAAAATTAATAAAATTATGATAGAAGGTGGATTAGTTCATTTTAAGAAATGGACAGGTAAAGAATTAGATAATACAGCACAATATATAAAAGACTATATTAAAGAAAATCCTAATGTAGAAATTATAATAGGTACAGATAGTCAAAATAGACAAAATTATACTAAATATTCAACAGTAATTGTTTTATACAATCCAGGTCATGGAGGACATTGTATATTTAAGAGATGGAAAACTCCAAAAGAAAGAATTAAAAATGTTAGACTTTTAAAAGAAGTAGAAGAGAGTTTGAATATTGCTAATAAGTTAATTGAAGAGGGTCTACCAAAACCAAAATATATAGATTTAGATATTAATCCAAATCCAAAATTCAAATCTTATGAAGTATATCAAACTGCTAAAGGATGGGTAGAAAGCATAGGATATGAAGTACGATTTAAAACATTAGCTCCATTAGTTACAACAGCAGCTGATTGGATAGTAAAACATTAAAAAAAGAAGCATTTTTAAAATGCTTCTTTTTATTTTTTAAGATTATTTTTAATTAATAAATATAGTATATAATGAAAAATCTTAAAAATTATTTAATTAATGAAGCATTAATTAATAAAGATACCAAAACAAAACGTAGTACATATACATCACAAACTGAACGTAATCAAACTCAGCATCCAATATTAACAAGAGGATATAATAAGAAATTCAATTATAAAAAAGATATATGTGAGTTTCCTAGTTGGGAATTTAAAACACCAAGAAAATATACTAAAAAATTAGATTTTTCAACAAGGTATTTTCCAGATGACTGGCTTGAAAAATATTTTGGTTGGATTAATCAATGGATAGATAAAGCATTACCTGCTATTGTCAAACAAGTTACTGATGAAGTAGTACATGATCCAAATGTTGATTTTCCTGATTCTATTCAAATTAATTTACCTAAAAATTTATATGGTACTTTATATTTTGATTTGGATATATATTGGACTGATGGTATACCACATGGTTATTTAAGAGGAGCTGAAATTAGTGTTAGTCAATTTTGTCCTGGATATATAAGTAATTATGACTATTATAAAATGAAACAAGATTTGGAGAATTTTGAATTATTTCAAAAAATAACATTTTAATAAATTAATATAATGAAAAAATATAAAATAAGTATATAAAAATGAAAAATATTAATGTTTTTATTAAAGAAAGTAATAATCAAATTACAGGAATTAAAAAAGTAGTTTGGAATATAAGTCCTAATGATTGTACATTATTAGGTGTTTCAAAAGATGCAGTTGGTAAAAATCCATCAATAACTCCAGTTAAAATTTTACTTAAGAAAATGAAACCTGATGAAATCACTGAAATATTTAAAGAATATACATTAGAAAATGGATATTGTGTTGATACAATTCGTTGTTGTGATGCAAGAGATTTTGGTGGTGAAAGATTTTGGGAACTATCAACTGGTTTACTTGGATATCGTGCATGGTCAGAAGAAAATCAATCATTTTTATATAAATATTATGAACATGGAAAATGGAAAACAAGAGAAAATGATACAATGTTTGGCAAAAATCCAGTAGAATTACATAAATTTTTCAATAGTAAATATTATGGACCATTAGTAATTTTTAAAATTAAAGATTACGAAGATCTTCCAAATAGAATTTAAAAATTAAACATTAAAAAATATAAAAGATGAAAACACTTAAAAAGTATATTAATGAATCAATTGAATTTTATTCTAAAAAGAATTCATCATTTTCAGAAAAAGTAAAATATTCTAAAGAAGATTGGCATAATTGGCTAGAAAATTTTTATAATGGTAATTTTTTATATAAACATATAATAATTAGCAATGATGCTAATTCAGAAATGATATGTGTTTATATAAAAAATGGTGAAAAATTAAGTCATATCGCATCATATAATCCAAAAACAACAGTACTATATACTGATGATATACATTTATTTAGGAATGAAAAATAAAATTATGAAAACACTTAAAGAATACATTAATGAATCATTAAATGATAATGAATTTACTTGTAATATTTCTCAAGTAAAAAGTGGAAAAAGAAATGACACTTTTTTGTTCAAGAAAATACAAAAATCATTAGAATCTAAAAAAGATACACATATTTCAGTTGATTGTGGAAAA
>AUXO016536139.1_pt1 | contig 12300 bp, 10 predicted proteins | sample 768731 | NCBI WGS metagenome assembly AUXO01 (sample SAMN02715735, study PRJNA202380) | gut metagenome | biome: sheep rumen | host: Ovis aries | place: New Zealand: Palmerston North | reverse complement strand
TTTGTAAAATTCTTTAAATATTTCCACTGATTCTAAACCTGCCATATCGTTATTATACACATAACAAATCTCAGGAAACTCATTCAAAACATCTTTTTGATGTTCTGTAAATCTTGCTCCAAAGATTGAGGTTGTATTTTTTAAATTAGTTAGAGACCTAAAAGCCAAACAGTCCATCAATCCTTCTAATATATACAGCTTTTCGGTTTTGACCAATTTTGATTGCTCGTACAACAAATTCACTGAACTACATTTAGGGTATAAAACTTTTGGCACAGTATTTTTGAATGCTTCAGATTCCTGTCCAAAAAAAGGAAAGCGCATTTCAATACTGCACATTTCCTTCTTTTCATTATAAATTGGAAACATTACCCTATCAAATACAGTATATGTTTTATTTTTACCTGTGTTTTCATCCAAATAAGTGATTGTAACGTTTCCATAAAAAACACCTGCATTGTCTGCTACTACTGGGTTTATACCTCTAAAGTCAAGCCATTTTTTCAAAATTGGGTCAATGCGTTTTTCAGAGGTTGCAGTAAAAAATTTCTTTACTGTATGCAAACTTCTTCTATCTCGTTTTTGATAAATTTTGGACAATTCGGAAGGACTATATGCTGTGTGTTTTTGAAATTGCTTTCCATATGTTTCAAAATACACTTTCGGTATATAACCCTTCCACCCGCATGAAAAGCAATAAAACAATCCCTTCGAAACATCTATACACATCGAAGGGTGATTGTCAGTATGTTGAGGGCATTTTACATTGCCCTTTGATTTTCTCGGGAGATCGAAACCTAAAGCTTCAAACATCTCCCTGTAATCATATTCACTGTAATTCATACAGAATTTTTTCTGCTCCTTTTTACTTCTTCTTTTTCTTACTATTATAGTAACGGCCTTCATGAGCTTCGCGGAATGCTTCTTTAATTTTATCATTAATTTCTGCAAGCGCATTATAGCTTCTGTATGTATAACAATTAAAACCTTCCCACGCTTCAAGGTAATCTACATAATTAAAATTACGAGTACCTATACGTACTGTTTTTTCTATTCCATTCATAAACCAAAAAGGCTGCGGACAAAATTGAGGAGCTTTCGAAGGCAAGCTATTTTGTACTAAAATTTCCATTAAAAACCTCCAAAAGCTTCTACAGCTTTTCTATCATTCATATCTATTTTCATATTCTGATTTGCGTTCAAAATAACACTATCTGAAAGCAAGAATGAACCAATTACAGAGGCTGAGTACTTTACAGCAAAAATTTCAATTGCAGCTGAATCAACTACTCCATCCTTTTCCAAATTCGTGATTTTTTCTTTGCGTACATTATACCCGTTTTCAAACTCTTTTTCGTGTACAATTTGCTGTACAATATACTGATAATCGTTTGGCTTTACAGATTCAACCAAATATTTCGCTGGCTGTTTTAGTGCACTTGCAACTGCTCTGTACCCCATCTGAGCTTCTTCTGAAAGATTTGATTCCTTTATTGTATCTTCAAGCATTCTCGCAGCTTTCAACATTGCAGTTCCACCTCCTGGCAAAACTCCATATTTAATAGCTGACTGAATTGAGTGATTTGCATCCTCTGCAAGATAACATTTTTCTTCTCTCTCTTCAGGTGTTAGAGCTCCAATATGTACAGTCGCAACTCCTCCGGAAAGTCTTGCAAGTCTGTCCTTTTTTGCATCCATTACATCTCTTGAAAGCTCATCGTTTTCATCAATCTCTTTCTTGAGTTTTTCAACATATGCCAAATATGCTGTTGCTTTTTCTTCTTCCAACTCATCAACCTGAGTTACCTGAGTTTCTCCAATTGAAGCTGAAATTACTTTTGCAACTCCTAAATCTTTTACTGTTTTTATATATGAATTTGTGCTTGTTGTATCTGGAATTACTTTTGTTCCAACTGTAATTGCAAAATCTGCCAAAACTTCATGCAATTCAACATGATTCATCTGTGGACTCATTATCAAACAAATTCCACTACTTGCAGCGGATGCCCAAATCTTCGGTTCAAAGAAAGGAGCTACAACTACAAGGTTCTTTCCTTCTGATTGTGCAAGAGAATTTACTGCTTCCAAATCCTTCAAATCTTTTACACCTGAAGCATATACCAAAATATAAGGATCTTCCAAAACAGTCTTGTCTGTTGCGGTATTTGTAATAAACAAATCGCTTGGAATACCACCATTCCACTTCAAACCAGTTGAAGTTTCAACATAAGAGCTTCCGTCTCTCTTGAAGGAATCCGCCATTATTACTGAGCCGTTCTCTCCAATTGAAGAATAAGCCTTGTCAAAAAGATTTGACATTTCTTCATTTCCATTTGTTGAAATCATTGCGACGTCTTTGTAAGACTTAATTGGCTTTTTGTGCTCTTCAAAAAATTTTACAACTTTTTCTGAAGCTGCGTTCAATCCTTTGCGCAACTCATTCTGATCAATTTCCAAACTCTTCAATCTTGTCATTTCACTAAAAAGATTTGAAGAATAAATTGTCGTTGTTGTTGTTCCATCTCCAGCTTCGCTATTTACTTTACTAATAATGTCTTTTTCAAGCATTATTCCAATTGCTTCAAATGGGTCTGCAGAATCTACAGACGCTGCGATTGTATGTCCATCCTTTGTAATTGTTGGGCGAATGCCGTTATTATAAATAATAACATTATGACCTTTTGGGCCAAGCGAAGATGCAACAACTTTTTCAACCTTCTGAATACCTGTAAGCATTTTTTTAAAAGGTTCTGTTCCTGTTGCAATTATTTTGTTAGTCATTTATGTCTCCTATTCCAAGTAACTTTTTTAATTCATTTTTCAAAAAATTCTTCGGGTTTTGTTTTAAACTATAAATTTCCTTCTTGAAAGAAGGGAGTGGTAAAATCTCAAAATCCAAATCCTCTGAAATTTTTATTTTGCCAACTGTAGGTATTTCAATAAAAAAATTTCCGTCTTCATCTTCAGAATCTATTGATTCAGACAATGTAATTATTCTCGCAATTTCTGCAAGCTTTTTTATTTCTACTAAAGAAAACCTACTCAAATCTGAAATTTTTCCTAAAGCATCTTTAGACATTGCTTCTGTTAGCCTCCATTTTTAATATAGAAACACTTTGAGAATCCTGAAGCATCTTACCAACAAGGTTACTATCGTGACTTACCGCAACAACAGGTACTGTTTTTAACATCTCCAAAACTAAATCTCCCAATTTATTTGTATTTGTTTCATCTGAATTTGCATCCAATTCATCAATACAAATAAAAGGTACTCTAAACATTTTTGCAAGAGCGTATATAAAAGAAATGTTTATCAAGTTTTTTTCAAATGTACTACACATTTCATAAGTAATATCAGCTTCTTCAACATCTCCTAAAGGCCAGTTTCCTAAAATAAATTCCAATCCTTTTTCATCTTGAATAATCTTCAAATCTTTATAGCCGAAATCAGTTACAATACTATTACAAACTTTTATAATATCATCCAAAACATTTTTCAAATGTATTTTCGGGATATTTGTAAAAATATCAGTAACGCGATTCCATTTATTTATTTCAGCTTCAATTGAAGACATAACTTCCTCAACTTCTTTTTCTTTTTGCTCAAAGTCTTTTACCTTCAATTCAAATTCATTTATATATTGCTGGGTCTTTTTTATTTCATTTTCTTTCAAACTTTTTTCATTTTGAAAATTCATTTGAAGATTTTTCTTTTCTTGCAAAGCCGCGAGATTTGCATTCAAGGATGACATTTCCAAATCATCCACATTTTCAAAAACTTCAGACTTTAAACTGTTCAACTTTGCTTCTACAGATTCAAGATATCTTTTCTTTTCTTCAATATCTTTTGAAAGCATTTCTTTTATTTGAATTGAATGCGCAACTTCGGAATTTTTGATTTTGATATTATTTATTTCTTTTTGTTTTTCAACTGAGAGATTTTCATTTTCTTTTATTTTCAAACCCAACTCATTCTTTGCGTTTTCTTCTTGAACTTTTGAATCTAAAAGATTTTGCAGCGAGTTTTGCATTTCAATTTTTTGAGATTCTTCCAAAGCCCTTTCGCAAGTTGGACAAATACCGTTTTTGAAAAGATTTATTCTTTTGTTTTCTGCATCTATTTTTGTATTCAAAGCAGAAATACAGGAAATTTTTTCTCTAAAAGAAATGTTCAAAGTCTGCAGATTTGCTGTAATCTCTTTTGATTCTTTTTCCAAATCATCAGTTGATAATACTGTTAAATTCTGAGGAATTCGGTTTAATTCATTTTCTTTTTGAGTAATTATATTTTTTGTTTTTGCAGCTTCATTTTCCCAATAAACAATCTCGTTCTTTTTCTTTTCATTTTGGGCAACCACATTTTTTAGATTTTGCAACTTTGTATTTGTATTAAGTATTTCATTTTCCAAATCAGAAAGTACAAAACCTGGGTTTTTCAAATTCTTTAATGCATTTTCAGTATTTGAAAGTACAGCTTTGAAATTGTTCAAGGATTCCGATGCAGTTTGTAATGAGCCTTTTATATTATTTTGTTGATGAAGTTGGGTTTCTTTTTTTGTATAATTTTCCTTCAAAATATCTTTTACCAAAGACAACTCTTTTGTAAAGTTTATTTGAAGTATATCAACAAGGTTTTGCAGGTTTTTTGCTTTTGAATTTGAAATAAATTTCTCTTTGCCCTGCAAAGCAAAAGAAACTATATTGTGCTGTTCCTTAAAATGAGCTGCGAGAAAATTGTTTGCAACAGTATCCTCGTATTTTTGCCCATCATATTCAACTTCCCTCTTTATCTTCCTGCCCATTCCTTTTTGTAAAAAAAGGGATTTTATCAAAAGAGGTTTTCCAAGCCATTCACATTCCAAAATTACAGAAGCGTTTTTTGTCCCTTTTCTTATATAATTCGTTACGGAATTACCTCTTTCCTTCAATTGAAAAGACAAAGCGAGGGCCTCCAATACAGAGCTTTTTCCTCCCCCATTTGGCCCAATTATTAAATTCAAATTTTTTGACAAATCAAAAACTTCATGCGAAAATTTCATGAAGTTTGTAAGTTCAAGTGTTTTTAAATGAAAGTCCATATTACTTTGAAATATAGACAAATTGACTATTTATTGGACAGTACCCGAATCTCCGCGTTCTTTTTATCAAGTTCTCGGTTTAGAGTGAATATTTGGGATTCAAGTTCTGAAATTTTTTCTTTCAAGTCAAGATTTTCTTTGTTTAATTTTAAATATTTATCATAATAAAAATCATGCGGGATTTCAGAGAGCTCTTTTACTCTTTTTAATAAATGTTTTTGTGCTTTTATCAAATTAGCAATATAATCCATTAAAAACCCCTTTTATAAAAAATCTCAAAGAATCAATATAGGTTAGTGTTTTCTGTGATATCCTCGAAAAACGGTGTATCAGTTTCCTCTTTATGATGTACTCTCAATATCCTTTGATTTGTGGATCCTCTATATCGAATTGCTACATCTTTCAACTCTTGAATAAAAGGACCGTCAATAATTACATCAACGTATTTTAAGATTTCCCTAACCTTTTTTGCTTTCTTTTCATTGCTCAAAGCATCATCAATTACATAACCCGTCCAAAGCCAAATGTCTTTTTCAGGTTGAATTTCTTTTGCACTTTTTGCAAGATCCAAAACTTTATCCAAATTAAAGTCAGATAAAGGTTCCCCTCCTAAAATAGAAAGCCCTTTTATATATGCAGGGCTCAAAGAGTCTAAAACTTTTTGTTTTGATTCCGCTGTCCAGGGTTTACCTGAATTGATTGCCCATGCCGAGCTGTTATGACAACCAGGGCATGCATTTCCTTCTAACGCTTTTTGGCAGCCTGAAAAATAAACACCTGTACGAAGTCCAGGCCCGTCAGCAGAATCATTTAAGCGAATAAGTGAATAATTCATAATCTTTTAAAACCTAAATATTAAGACATTTAGGTAATACCTCCAAAATTAAAATATAGATTTTTGATCTTCAATGTATTTTTTGTCAATTATTATACGAGTTTAAAAAAATTTTCTACTAATTAAATACAAACGAAAAGACCTAGTGTTACCAGCACTAAATCTTTTCTAAACAAAAACAATTATATGAGGTAATCGTTTATGTCTAATACATTTAGTGAAGAATCTAAAAATCAATACAAAGCTTTTAAATTAAGATTATACCCAAATCAAGAACAGATTACTCTTATCAATAAAACTTTCGGTTGTTGCAGACAGATTTTCAACAATAGATTACAAGAAAAACAAGAATTTTACATTGACAATATTTTATCAATTCCAAAAGAAGAGCGAAAAATCAAATCAAGAGAAATATGGAAACAATTTAAACCTTCAACAGAAAAAGAAATGAAGCAAAAGTTTCCATATATGAAAGAGGTTTCTGATAGAGCTTTACAAAGTGCGAGGCAAAACTGTGAAGCTGCTTTTTCTAACTTTTTCAAAAGTTTAAAAGGAAAGAGAAAAGGTAGAAAAATAGGTTATCCCCAATATAAATCCAAAAAAGAAACACATCAAAGTTACCAGGAAATGGCGATCTATAAAAGCAAGCATTTTAATTGGAATGCTAAAACAATTAAAATTCCAAAGTTAGGTAAGGTAAGGTTTTATGAAAAGTCTTTACCAAAATGGTGGAAAATTGTAGAAGAATTTGGTACATGCACAATTTCCAAAACTTCATCCGGAAGGTATTACATTTCTATACTTTGTAAGCTGAAAAAAGACTGGTTTGAGGAAACTCCTAAAAATAGAAAGGATGCAATTGGTTTAGATTTTAGTCCTTCACTTTGTTATGTTGATTCAGATAACAAAACTGGAAAAGATTTCGGGTATATGCCTCAAAAACAATCTAATCATAAAAAGTTGAGGAGATTAAGCAGAACATTTAATCGCCGTTTAAGAATAAAAGAAACAAATTCTCCGAGAAAAATCAATTCCAAAAATAAGGAAAAAGCGAGAATCAAGCTTGCCAAATTTGAGGAAAAGATTGCAAATAAAAGGAGAAATTGGATAGAATTAGAAACAAAAAGGCTTACAACAAGTTACAACAAAGTTGTGATTGAAGACTTGAATCTGCAGGGAATGTCAAAATTCTTATGTAATGCTAAAAACATGGTAGATACAAGTTGGGGAACTTTTGTTTCTAAATTGGAATTGAAAGGAAAATCTTATGGCTGCAAAGTTATAAAAGCGGATAGGTATTTTCCAAGTTCTAAACTATGTCACGTTTGTGGTTGGAAGTATGAAGGTTTAAAACTTTCAGAAAGAAAATGGATATGTCCTTGTTGTAAAACAAAACATATCCGAGATCACAACGCTGCAATCAATTTGAAAAATTACATACCCACACAACATGGGGAATTTACGTCCACGGACTCTGAAAACAACTCCGAGACTTGCGAAGGAGTGTTAGCACTCGCTTTACAAGCATTAGAAGCAGAGAATGAAGTGGAAACAGTGATTGGTGACAACACTGAAAACAATCCTAAAAGTATTTAGCTTTTAGGTGGTTGGTATTTCTCCTTTTTTGCTTTTATTTAGTTCAGCGACCTTGCTTCAACCAAAATATAATCATCGCATGCCTTTAACGCTGAATAAAGCTCATCACAAAATTTATCATTCCAGTTATGATTATTCATTTTGCCAGTTGCTCTATCTAAAAGCTTTTCGGCTTCATATTCTAAACTCCACCTTATTCCGTAAAATCTGCCTTTAAACTTTTTTATAGAATTTGCCATTGCTTTGCAATCATCGTAAAAATCACTAATGATAAAACAAATATCATCTTTTGATGCCCATTTATTTACGAAATCAATTGCTTTTGCCATATCATTGCAACTTCCGCGAGGAGCATTTTTTATAGCTGTAAGTTTGTCAATGCGCTGTAAGTCTGTATCAAACCAAACAACACGAGATTTTGGGCCAACGCGGTTTTTAATATCATTAAACAAATGTACAGCCTGATTCAATTGTATAGAACCAATTGAGCCGGATGTATCTACAATTATATAACAATTTCCAGTGTAAAAATTGATATTTTCTACCGTTTTTGAGCGAAGTACATTTCCAGCTTTTCCGCGATTGTAATTGTACAAAAAATCAGTTTTGAATTCTTTGTACTCATCAATTGTGTACTTTTGTATAAACTTTGCAACCTCTTTTCCAAGTGGAACGCAATGCAATTTTTTTGCCAAAGTGTTACGAATAGATGCAGCGTTATTATCTGTTTCTCGGTCAAGAGATTGAAAATCATCTTCCCTTACCGCAGGCTTCATTTTCTCATTATCGCCAAGATCATCTATTGAATCTGCAACTTTTTGAATATCAGCAGCAGAGATTCCGTTTTTAAGAGGATTTGAATCAAGTTCATCTGCAACTTTTTTTCTGAGAGGACTTTTACCAACCGCTGTAAGAAGTTGATTCTTTTCTTCAAGCTCTTTTGCAAGTTTTTCCAAAAGTTTTTCCGGATTCTGTAACATCAAATCAATGTACTGATGCCAAAAAAGTTTTATAGGAAATCCGTAATCATCCGGCCAAACAAGCTGTACAAGCAATTCCTTTTTATTTGCTTTTCGCTTTTTTAGAAAATCAGAGAGATACTTTTTTAGATAAGAATTGTTTTCTTTTTCTGCAAAGTATTTCAATGTATCAAAGCGTTCAACTGTTGCTTCCCAGTTTACTCGCCATTTTTCGTCTAAATCAAAAAGTTTAGAGTTTACCTCCATGTCCATTGCATGGTTTTGTACAATATGTAGAAAGTTTTTAAAAGTTGTGTCTTTTGCATCATAAGAGTTTATATCATAATTTATGTACTTTTCAATTTTTGGCCAAGCTGCTCGAAATTTTTCTTCAACTTGTTTTATCAGCAATTCCTCATATTTTAAATGCTGAAAACGAATATGCCCATACTCATGCATGAGAGATGATCTTCCAGCAGCAAAAGGAGAGAGAAAAACCTCGTACATGTTTTTTGCATTGCCTTTACGTGTAACATATGCTCCGTGCTCTGTGAGACTTTGATCATTTTTTGAGATTTTATTCAAAGTGTGTACAATCTTATCCATCTCTTTTTTGAGATCTTGAAAATGCTTGTATTCGTACTTCTCTTTCATAGCATTAAATAATATAGGGTTTTAACATAAATCTTTTACAATTATATTTTTTTTGACTAATTTTTATAAAAAAAAAAAGGAGAATTTTAATGAGAATTAGAAAAAATTTGAGAGAGTCAGAAAATAAAATTTCTTGGGATGATTTTTCAGACCCTGTAACAGATGCTTTGGAAAAGAAATATTTGCCTTCGCGTGGAGATGGAGATAATATGGCAACTCAGGCCGTTACAGCAACCTGTAAATTGATTTACAAATGGTTTAATGACGGAGACGTTTACGACAATACTTACGGAATGGAAGGTTGGGCAAATGACATTTCAGGTTCAGCAAACTGGTTGGCAAAGTACGTACCCGGTGCAGATGAAATTTTGATGAGAATTAAATCTAACGGAGATAGCGAAAGCGGATATACAAAAATCCTATATGACTTAAACAAACTTATTTTCAATGAAGATTTGCTCACCGCTTTGGAATCTCAAGAAAAAATTGGAAATGCATATCGCGAGGATGGCCCTTTTGCTTTTGTTGAATGGGGAGAATGCGATGAGTGCGGAGAAAAAGTAGAAGCTGCTGAAATGAGAGAAGGTTTGTGCCCTGATTGTTATCAAAGAATGATGAACGGTGAATTTGACGAAGAGGATGAGGATTATTAAAAATATGTGAAAAAAAAAGGATACCTTTTTTCGAGGGTATCCTTTTTATTTTTTACACTGAAAATCCAATATGTTTTGAATCTTCTTTTATCAATCTTTCTTTTTTACAGAAATCAAGAATTGTTTCAATTGAAGGTTGTGTTCCATAAAGCACTTCATCCAAAGTGATTTTACGGCGAATGTTTTCAATTTGGCCTCCGCTGAAATCATATTTTACAACTTTTTCCAAATCTTCATCACTCAATGTTTCCAGCTTGCTTTTCCAAATTTTTTTCTTTGTTTCTTCTTTTGGATTTTCCAATTTCAATTTAAACAAAATACGCCTATCAAAAGCAGCATCCAAATTTGATTCTGCTAAGTTAGATGTCAAAATACAAATTCCGTCAAAGTTTTCAAACTCTTCAAGAATTATATTCTGCATTGCGTTTTCCATTTTGTCAACGGATTCGTTTTTACCTCCTCCTAAAGTTGAGCGCTTTGAAATTACTCCATCTGCCTCATTGAAAAGCAAAATAGGCTTTTTCTTCTTTTTTGAATTTTTATAAGACTCAAAAATAGCTTTTGTGTTTTTTTCAGATTCTCCAACCCAGCAAGAACGCACTTCCTGAATATTTACGTGAAACAAATCTCTTCCCGTCATTCTCGCAAGCTGCATTGCTGTTTCTGTTTTACCAGTTCCAGGGGGTCCGTACATCAAAATAATCAAGCCTTTTGGCATGTTCTTTTCTTCAAGGCGTTCTCTCATTTTGAGATACATTTTATCTTCAAGTAATCCTTTCAAACGATTTATATCCTGTTCATTTTCAGGGTTGTAAAACAAAGTCTTTTCTTTTATATCTTCGCTTTTTATTACTCCGAGTTCTTTTACTTTTGTTGCAGAAAAAAGAATTTCAGCATCTCCTTTGAAAATCTGTTCTTTCGCCCAATTTCCCCAAGAGATTCTTATATTATCTCCCAAGTTATTTTTTTCAACTTTGAAAATATCTTTTTTTATAAAAAGAGAATCTCCTTCTTTAAAAGCTTTCATCATTTTAATAATAAAGCCAGGATCTCCTTCTCTTATATCTTCCAAACATCCTTTCAAAGAAACATCTGTTTTTCCATCTACTAAAGAACTACCCGCTCTTGCGAAAAAATTCAAAGCTTCTTGAGGGGCAAAATAAGTATCCCAATTATCTTTTTTAAAAAGAGATAAAACAGGATCATCTGAATAAAGAGAATCTACTAGTTGCGCATAATAAAAAGACTTGTCAATAAACCCTTCTTTTGCAGTTCTATAAAGAAAAGCCAAACAATCATTTTTTGTATTTGAAACAACAGGTTTGTAAGGTTTGAATTCTTTATTGTAACAAATTATTTGTTCCAATTCATCAGGAAGTTTAAAATATGTATATTTGCTGAAAGTACCTTTTACATATTTTTGATTATATCTTAGAGCAAAAAATCCTTTTGAAATCAATTCATCCATTTCAGGGAGTAATTCAGCATATTGAAAAGGTTCCAAATCCAAATAATTTTGAATTTCTTCAAATTGCCACCAATCTGCTGTTGTATTTATTGATTGAGTTGCAAAAAATGAAAAAAGACAGGCCTGTTGCATTCCTAGATTACTCCAAGCCATTACTCTTTGTAAATGCTTATTTGAGAGAGGAACATTTAATTTATTCCTTTTGCACATGGAATAAAAGACTTCTCTTATTTCTGCGAATATTGGTTTTTTATTTTCTTCCATTTGTTAGAAAAATATAGTTATAGAATGTGTTAAGTATACAGCAAAACTAAAAAGAATTAAATGTACCACGAGTTAAGGGGTTTCAATTATTTATTTAAAATTTGAAAAAAGTTTTTAAAAAAGTTTTAAAAAGATAACTCGTGATACATTTACTCCTTTTCCTTGTTTTGTAATACTTTACCGCGATTTTAATGTATCATATGTTACCCTAACATGTTATACATTCGCGAAAAGAATTGAATGTATCACCTGTTATATTTTCTCGTTATACATTAAAAGCAGGGTAAATCCTTATAAAATAAAGAAATGAGATTGAATGTATCACGAGTTAGGATTTCTAAAATCTTTTAAAAAGTTTTTTAATTTTTTAAAAATATAATTGAAAACCCTTAACTCGTTATACATTTAACTCTTTAGTTTTACGCTTTTAGCATTATATAAAAAAGAAAAGAGAGAGTAATAATAACTTTATGATAAAAACATATGATACATTAGCAATGTACAACGAGTTAGAGTTTCTTATATTATATTTTAAAATTTTGAAAAAGTTTTTAAAAGAGTTTATAAAACTTATCTCGTTGTACATTCACTTGTTATCCCTTTATTCTATAAAGCTTTAACGTGATTTTAATGTATCACCTGTTTTAATAACATATGATACATTCACGAAAAATTAAATGTATGACGAGTTAGAGGGTTTCTATTTATATTTTAAAATTTCAAAAAAGTTTTTTAAAAAGTTTAGAAAACTAACTCGTCATACATTAAAAAAGGTAGAAAATCAACTCTACCT
>AUXO011516220.1_pt1 | contig 12300 bp, 12 predicted proteins | sample 768731 | NCBI WGS metagenome assembly AUXO01 (sample SAMN02715735, study PRJNA202380) | gut metagenome | biome: sheep rumen | host: Ovis aries | place: New Zealand: Palmerston North | reverse complement strand
AGATACTATAAAAAATATTATAAAAGAATGTAAAAAATTAGGAATAAGATTTAGAACAGGAGATCCACTATTAATACCAATTTTTCCAGAAATGTTTGGAATAGATATAGAAAAAGATGATATTTCTAATATCTATGCTGGATGTCAAGCTGGAGACGAAATAATTTACATTGATTATTTAGGAAATGTAGGAGCTTGTTCTTATATACCTACATTTGCAGATAATATAAAAGAAAAGTCATTAGATGATATTTTAAAAAATAATAAATTATTTATAGATTTAAGACAATATAAAGAAAAACTAAAAGGAAAATGTGCTAAATGTAAATACAAAATGATATGTGGAGGATGTAGAGCATCAGCGGTAGCATTTAAAAATTCATTATTTGAAGAAGATCCTTTATGTTTAATTGATTAGCCTTATATTTATATAGGTTTAGTTTTTAATATGCTTATAAATATTTAACAATATTATAAAAAATATTTAAAAGGAGGTATTTCAATGAAAAAAGAAGTTAAGAAAGACCCAAAAACAACTACTAAAAACGAACCAAAAAAAATAATTACTTGCAGAATGTGTGGTTAAAAAAGAGGGCAGAAACCCTCTTTTTATATTATATTTTATAAGAGGAGAAAAAATATGAGTATTTCACCTAAAGTTTTATATAAGGGAAAAGATAAATATACAACATTCCATATGAATATTTGCAATGGATCAGATGAAGACATAGAAGGTTATATTAGTTATAAAATAACAATGCCAAATGGAAAAATAGATATAAAAGAGTTTAATAGAATAGAAAAAATAAAAGCAAATTCAGAAATAAATTTATATGACAAATACTTTATAGAAAAAGATTTTGAAACAGGAAGATATTTTGTAGACGGAAGATTTTTTTGGAAAGACCAAAATATTTTATCTGATACAAATAAAAATGATTTTTTTGATATTAAAGAATAGAGGATGTTAAAATGAAAAAATTAGATGGATTAAGATTTTTACAAGAAAACTTTCCTAATTTAACAGTAGATTGTTTATTTGTTGATAAGGTAGAAAATTTGAATGCAACAAATTTGCATTTAAATGAAAGCCCTGACAGTTTGTGTAGAGTTAGAGGAGGAAGGAAAACAGGTTCAGAATTAAATTTACCACAAGGTACATTTACGGATGCTGAAAAATTAAAACAATTTATAAAAACACAAAGTAAAAAAGACTCTAATATGGAGTTTGTAATACATAGAGTGTCACCCAAATATTTTTCTGCTCCATTTGTAGGAACATTAGCAGTATATAATAGTAGTAATATACCAAGTATAAAAATAGAAATACAAAGAGTAACTAAAGAATTAGTTGATTCTATAGATAAAGGAAAAAGACCTAGAGATTGGGAAGCTTGTTTAGTAATGGATTATGATTATTTAAATAAATTTCCTAAAATACGAAAAAATGAAAATGTTAATTTAGAAGCATTAAAACATTCAATATGTGTTATTCATGAAGTAGGAGAGAAGATATTTGATATATACGAAAAAAATGGAGAAAAAATAGATACGTATACTCGTTTTAACATATATGATTTAGGACAAGTATTATTTGACGATCACAGAAGTAGTGATTCATTTATTTCTAATTTAAAAGTAGATACATCTAAATTGAACAATAATTTTTCACCCCGCAGTATAGGAAAACCGATACAAAAAGATGAATTACAAAGATAAAAAATTGTAATAAAAAGACTTTCAAATTCATAAAAATAGAATAGTGAATTTGGAGGTTTTTTTATGTTTTTTGTTTTTAATAAAGATAAAGTTTCTGCATATATAGTATCAGTTTTAATAGTAGTGGTACTGCTTGGAACTGCTAATTTAATAAATAATAACATTTCTATTCCAACATCTAATACATCAACTAAATTACTTCCTATATATAATGTTGAAACAAAAGAAAATAAAGTAGCTCTAACAATGAATTGTGCATGGAATGCAGATGATATAGATGAGATTTTAACAATTCTAAAAAATAATAATGTAAAAATAACATTTTTCATTGTAGGAGACTGGATACAAAAATATCCAGATAGTGTAAAAAAAATATATGAAGAAGGGCACGAAATACGGAAGCCATAGTGATACTCATCCACATGTGAATAATTTATCATATGAAAAAAATGTTGAACAATTAGAAAAATGTAATGAAAAACTAGAAAAAATAATAGGGAAAAAAACTAATTTATACAGAAGCCCATATGGCGAATATAATGATATTGTAATTAAATCTGCTACAGATAAAAATTATTATACAATTCAATGGAATTTAGATACACTAGACTATTCTGGAATAACAGGAGAAGAAATGTGGAAACGATTAGATAAAAAAATAAAAGCAGGTGATATAATTTTAAGTCACAATGGAACAAAACATACAGCAGACTCATTAGATATGATTATAAAAAATATTAAACAAAAGGGTCTAGAAATTGTTAAAGTTTCTGATTTAATATATAAAGAAAATTACATTATAGATAATAAAGGAACTCAAATAAGAAAATAAGTAAAAGAATATTATTTTTTTCAATGGAAATAATAGTAATAATAAAATTTAAGGGGAAAACAATGAAGTTTGTAGGTATAATTGGGAAAAATATTTCTTTAAAAAATATTAATAACCAAGAAATAAATATCATTAGATTAGATGAAAAAAATATAATAAATGTAAAAAATATTAAATTTCAATTAATTATTATAAATGAAGATTTGAGCAATTTTAATACTAAATTAGAATATTTGGAAAAAATTTTAGAAAATACAGAATATGTAATTATTAATTCGGATATTTATATAAAAATGAAAATAAAACCATTTAAAAAGAAAGTTATAACATATGGACTAAATCATAAAGCAACAGTAACTATATCAAGCATAAAAGATGGAAATGTTTTAATTGATTTACAAAGAGAAATTGAAACATTAAATAAAAAAGTAATTGAATCTGAAGAAAAATTAGTTCAAACGACTGGTACTGTAAATGTATATGAGATACTTATTAATTATATAGTAAACACAATTATAGAAAAATAATTTATCAAAGTATGGAAAATACTAACTTTTTTGAAAAAAATTAACTTTTTATGTAGACAAAACACAAAAAAAGGTGTATAATAGAGTTTGTAATTATATTAGCAAAGAGAAGAAAGTACAATTGATAAAATAATAAAGATAGGGAGGAAAAATAATTGGATACAAATTATTTAGAAAACAACTACATTACATTAGTTGGAAAAGTTACAGGAGAAAAAAGATTTAGTCATGAAATATATGGAGAAAAATTTTATTTATTTGACTTATCAATACCACGTTTAAGTGGAAATGCAGACATTATACCTATTACAGTATCAGAAAGATTAATAACAGATGAAATGTTATCACAAGATAAAAAATTATTAATTAAAGGGCAATTTAGATCATACAACAGTTTTGAAAATCAAAAAAATAAATTGATTTTAACTGTATTTGCTAAAGACATTAGAGAAGTTGAAGAAAATGAAGAAAACGACGAAAATGAGATGGTAAAAAAAGATACAATAACTAACGAAGTTGTTTTAAATGGTTATGTATGTAAAAAACCTATTTACCGTCAAACACCATTTGGAAGAGAAATAGCAGATATATTACTTGCTGTAAATAGAGCTTATAATAAATCTGATTATATACCATGTATAGCATGGGGAAGAAATGCTAGATTCTGCCAAAACATAGAAGTTGGAGCAGAAGTTAAAATAGTAGGAAGAGTTCAATCAAGAACTTATGAGAAAAAATTTGAAGATGGAACATCCGAAACAAGAGTTGCATATGAAGTTTCAGTTGGAAGCTTAGAAGTTATAAATCAAGAAGATAATGAAAATAAAGAAAAAACAGAAGATCAAGAAGCTGTTTAATAATAAAAAAGATGCTAAGGCATCTTTTTTTATTGTATTTTATTTTATATTTTGATATAATCTTAAAAAAACTACGGAAGGAAGAAACAATGAAAGAAAAGAAACCCAAAAAAGAATCAAAAATAAGTAAAACTACAAAATTTAATATATTAGCTATAGCTTTAATAGTTATTTTTTGTATTGCTATTTCGCCAGTAACTCTTCAAAATGACACTTATTATACTATAAAAATAGGAGAACATATAATAAATCACGGTATAGATATGCAAGATCCATTTTCATGGCATGAAGGATTAAGTTATACATATCCACATTGGTTATATGATGTTTTAACATATAAACTATATTCAATAAGTGGTTTTAACGGAATATATGTTGTAACAACACTATTAGCTTGTGTATTAGGGGTTGTTTTATATAAAGTAAATAGTAAAATATCGAAAAGTGAATTAGTAGCTTTTTTAGTTACTATAGGATCAATGTATCTTTTAGAAGGGTTTATTGCAGCAAGAGCTCAACTTGTTACTTTTATAATTTTTATATTAGAGTTATTTTTTATAGAGAAATTTTTAGAAAAAAGAAAAATAGGATATGCAGTAGGATTAATAATATTGCCAATATTAATTGCCAATTTGCACTGTGCGGTATGGCCATTTTATTTTGTATTATTTTTACCATATGTTGGAGAATATATTATTGCAAAATTAGGAGATTTTATTATATACAAAAAGTTTAAAATAAAAGCTTTAAAATCTAAAATTACAAAATTATCTAAAAAAGAAAATAAAGAAGAAAAAATAAAAAAATTAAAAGAAGAGTTAGAAAATATAGAAAATAGAGTTGCTAAAATAAAACAAAGAAGAGAAGAAGAACTAAAAAATCCATATAAAATTAGTATTACTAAAAATGAAAATGTCAAATATTTAATAATAGTAATGGTTATTTGTGCGTTTACAGGATTATTAACACCGTTAGGAGATACACCATACACTTATTTAGCAAAAACAATGCAAGGTAATACAACACAAAATATAAGTGAGCATTTACCAATGACTTTAATAAATCAAGTTCCAGTAATATGTACATTAATTGTTTTTTTATCTATATTAACATTTACAAAAACAAAAATAAAATTATCAGACCTATTTATGCTTGGTGGATTATGTGTATTAATGTTATCTTCAAGAAGACAATTATCAATGTTTACAATAATATGCTCAGTTGTATTAAGTAGATTGGTAGTTAATATGGCAGCAGAATATGAGTATGAAAAAGACACATTAAAAAAATTAAGAGATAAAATAGCTTCTTCAGTAATTGCAACTATAGTTTTAATAGGATTAGTTGGTGGATTAAGCTATTATATGGGTAAAGATAAAATACATCAGCCAATAATAGATGAAAGTACTTATCCAGTACAAGCGTGTGATTATATTGTAAATAATATAGATTTATCAAAAGCTAAATTTTATAATGAATATAATTATGGAAGTTATATGCTGTATAGAAATATTCCTGTATTTATAGATTCAAGAGCAGATTTATATGCACCTGAATTTAGTGGGTTAAAAGATGATATTTTTTCAGACTTTATAAATGTATCTGGATTGGGAGAATTTTATGAAGACATATTCGAAAAATATGGAATTACACATGTAATTTGTTATAGAAATTCAAAAATTAATTTAGTAATAATAAAATCACATGATACAAATTATAATGAAATATATGAAGATAACAATTTTATTATATATGAAAGGTTAAATGCTAAAAAAGAAGAAAAAGAAGGAACAAAAGAAATAATTGATAGTGAAAATGAATTAAAAAATGTAGTGGAGGAAAGTATTGAAAACAATAACAATTAATGAAAATGCTTCAAAAAGAATAGATGCTTATTTAGCTGAGAAGACAGGACTTTCAAGAGTTACTGTTCAAAGATTAATAGAAGAAGAAAAAATTTTAGTAAATAATAAAAAAACAAAATCTTCATATAAAGTTCAAGATGGCAATATAATAACTATTGAAGAAGAAGAACCAAAAGAAATAAATTTAGTAGCTCAAGATATTCCAATTGAAGTTGTTTATGAAGATAGTGATATTATTGTTGTAAATAAGCCCAAAGGAATGGTAGTACATCCTGCAAATGGTAATCCAGATGGTACACTAGTTAATGCTATAATGGCAATTTGTAAAGACTCTCTTTCTGGAATAGGAGGGGAAATACGACCTGGGATTGTACATAGATTAGATAAAGATACATCTGGTTTATTAATTGTAGCAAAAAATGATAAAGCACATATTAACTTAAGTGAACAATTAAAAAATCATGAAGTTAAAAAAACATATATAGCACTAGTTAGAGGAATTGTAAAAGAAAATGAAGCAACTATAAATATGCCTATTGGAAGAAGTACAAAAGATAGAAAAAAAATGGCAGTAACGAAAACTGGAAAAAATGCAGTTACACATTTTAAAGTAATAAAAAGATTTGATAAATATACACTTTTAGAAATAAGAATAGAAACAGGAAGAACACATCAAATAAGAGTGCATTTATCTGAAATAGGTTATCCTATTATAGGAGATACAACATATTCAAATGGAAAAAATGAATGGGGAATTAGTGGGCAATGCCTACATGCTAAAAAATTAGAATTTAAACATCCAATAACAGGAAAACAAATGAGTTTAGAAGTAGATTTACCAGAGTATTTTAAAGCAGTTGTTTCAGATTTAGAAGGGAGGAACTGATTTATAGTCAGTTAAAAAATATGGAATTAGAGAGACTTCAAAAATTTTTAGCAGAAGCGGGAATTGCTTCTAGAAGAAAATCAGAAGAATTAATTTTACAAGGAAAAATATGTGTTAATGATAAAGTAGTAAAAGAATTAGGAATAAAAATTGATCCAAGTAAAGATAAAGTCACATATAATGGACAAATTGTGGAAAAGCAAGATGAAAAAGTATATATTTTGCTAAATAAACCTATTGGTTATGTTACAACAGCAAAAGATCAATTTAATAGAGACTCAGTTTTAGATTTAGTAAAAACAAATAAGAGATTAGTGCCAGTTGGAAGATTAGATATGTATACATCAGGTGCATTAATATTAACAAATGATGGAGAGTTTGTTTATAAAGTAACACATCCAAAGCATGAAATAGAAAAAACATATACGGTTACAATAATTGGAATAGTTAAAAATGAAGAGGTAGAACAATTAAGAAGCGGTGTAGAAATAGAAGATTATATAACAAAACCAGCAAAAGTAAAAATCTTAAGAACAGACGAAGAAAAAAATCAATCAAGATTAGAAATAACTATACATGAAGGAAAAAATAGACAAGTAAGAAAAATGTGTGAAGTTATAAATCATAAAGTTTTAGCATTACATAGAAGCAAAATTGCAGGAATTGAAGTAAAAGATATTGAAATTGGGAAATGGAGATATTTAACTAAAAAAGAAGTAGAAAAAGTATTGAAAAATTAAAAACAAACCTATATAATAAATCAAACAAAAGATAGAGGAGAATACAAATGAATCAAAACAAATATATTCCTGAAGGATGGGAAGAAGCAGCAATAAGATTAAATGAAAATAATATTAATAAATATATTAATTCTAATGAAATTTTACAAGGATATGTAGACAATTGTGATGAAAAATATAATTTACATATAAATTTTGGAAATGGAATAAAAGGAATAGTTCCTCGTAGTGAAGTAGAAGGAATAAACATTAGTGAGACAGGACTTCCAAAGACCAATTTATGTACGGGAAAAGTTCATAAATTAATACAATTTAAAATTACAGATATAAATGAAAAAAACGAATTACAACTTTCAAGAAAGAAAGTACAAGAAGAAGCCTTAGATTGGGTAAAAAATGAATTACAACCAGGACAAATTGTAAATGGAATAGTAAAAAACATACAACCATATGGAGCATTTGTAGAAATAGGTGGTGGAGTTGTAGGGTTAGCACATATAGAAGATTTATCTGTAGCAAGAATAAAAACTCCTAGTGAAAGGCTTAAAATTGGACAAAAAGTAAATATTATGATAAAATCTATAGACAGAAATAATGGAAAAGTTATTTTATCATATAAAGAAACTTTAGGAACATGGGAAGATAATATAAAAAAAATACAAACTGGAACAAAGACAAAAGGAATAGTTAGAGAAACCGAAAAAAACAAAAATGGAATTTTTATTGAATTAACTCCAAACTTAGTTGGTATGGCTGAATATAAAGAAGGCTTAGAATATGGACAAGAAGTAGAAGTTTATATTAAGAAGATAGACACTAACAAAAGAAAAGTAAAATTACTTATAGTTTAAAATGAAATTTATTTATTTAATAATTTTAAGGAGGAATTTTAAATGGTTGAAGATAACGAAATTAAAGCACAAGTATCACCATTTGCAATAAGAGAAGGAGAGATAAAAACATTTGATGGAAAAGACGGATATGTTTCTATGAACCAAATTATTCATAAAATTGATATTGGACATATTACAGATATTCACTTTGCTATATTAGATTTAGTAAATGAATTTGAATTTATTACATCAAGACAACTATACCAAATGTTACAAATAAAAGGTATAGATCCTAAATCTCAAGATAAATTAAATAATAAATTAGAACAAATGGTTAAATCTAAAATATTAACTAGATATTATTTTACTTCTGATGAAGGAAAAGGAATATATAGAATTTACTGTTTAGAAAAAATGGGTAAATATCTATTAACTTCTAGAGAACTTGAATGTAAATGGCAACCTTCAGATAATACAAAACCAGTTGCTATGATAAAGAAAAGATTAGCAGGAAACCAAACATTAATAGCCTATTTAAGAAAAGTTAAAGCATTTGATAGTTATATAGTAAAACCTACAATAAATGCAAAAGTATCAGGAAAAACTTTTAGAGCTTCAGGTGGATGTGTAAAATTAACAAAAAATAAAAAATCAATTCAATTCTTATTTGAAGCAGTAAGAAGAGAACAAGATTGGCAAAGAAAATTAGTTGACAAAGTAAAATTGTATAAAGACTTTTATGAAAATTTCGTTCCCATGGATTCAGGATTCCAAGGAATTCCACAATTAATTTTTATATGTGAAGATGAAAGACATATGGCCGAAACATTTAAAGAAATAATTACAAATGGATTAGAAATTCCACAAATAAAATTATTATTTACAACAGATTTAAGACAAAATGAAGAAACATTAGAGAATACACTAGTTGAATTTAAATTAGTAGATGGAAAATATAGACAAGAAAATATAGAATTAAAATTATTAGGAATGTAAGAAAAAAACGTACAACAATATTTATATGTTGAAAAATGTCGATATTTGTAATGGAAAATACTTTGAATTAAAAAATTCAGAGTATTTTTTTGTTTTAAAAAACAGATAAAAGCCTAGGGATATTAACTATTTGCACTAAAAAATTGAATTTTTTAGATTATTTTACAAAATAAGAAGAATACGGAAATAAGGAGTTTAGCAATTTTTATATAAATGGAAAGAAGAGAAAAATTAGCGCAATACTAAATTGTAACAAAAACTTAATCTAAAAGTAATAAAAGTATAAAACTGCCTTCCGTAATATAAAAAACAAACTATGTTAAAACAGTAAAAAATAGCCATTGACTTAAAGAATTTTATTATTTATATTAAAAGTAAATAAATATAATCATGTTAGTAAATAGGGGGTTTAGTAAATGAAAGAAAAAGGTGCGAACAAGGTTAAAAACAAAAAAGGTTTATTTATAACAGCTATAAGTGTAGTTGTTTTAAGTATTATGATTATCTCATTTGTAATATCAAAAGGAAATTTAACTACAGCAGTTTCAAGTGTAGGAGCATTTATGACCAATATGTTTAATGGAGAAACAGAAGCAAAAAGAAGTATCTCAATGGAATCTAATGAAAATTATGAAAATAAGGTGCCTGGAAGTTGGCATTTAGATAAGTCAGCTGAATGGACTGCAATTGATAAAGCTAAAATTACATTTGATGTGAGCAGCGTGATGAAAACTCAAAATGGAAATTACAAAGATGTGATATTAGTTCTAGATATATCTGAATCTATGGCTAATGATAAATTAACTAAAGTACAATTTGATTCTATAGAATTAGTAGATTATCTGTTGAATGATTTGAATAACAGAGTTGCACTTATAGTTTATAATAGTGCTGCAGAAACAATAACTGATTTTACAAATAATAAAACAGAGTTAATTAATAAAATAAATTCAATAACAGCATCAAGAAGTACAAACTATAATGACCCATTAAAACATGTAAATAGTATAATGGAAAATTATATAAAAGAAGAAAATAGAGATGTAGTAACTTTATTTTTAACAGATGGATTCCCAAATGTAGATACTCCAAACCAAGTAGGGACTTATGAAATGCTAAAAACAAAATATACATATATGGCAATAAATGGTATTCAATATGAAATGGGAGAGCAAATGACACAAGAACTTGTAGAAATATCAGATGAACAATGGGTAGCTGACATGGAAACATTAGAAAATGTCTTGTTCGAAACAGCAATTGATCCAGTAAAATATGAGACATTTGAAGTACAAGATGTAATAAACAGTGAATATTTTGCATTAGAGACAGTAGAGGATATTGCAGTAACAAATGGAAGAGTAGATTTAACAGAAGAAGATGGGAAACAAAAAATAACATGGAATTTAAATAATACAATTACAGGTGCTAAGTCAAAAATGACAATAAATCTAACATTAAAAGACCAATATGTAAAACAAGAAGGAAATTACCCAACAAATAAAGGAACAAAAGTAACATATAAAGAAACAAATAATACACAAACAAAAGAAACAACAGATACGCCAATATTAAGAATGCAAGAATATTCAGTAATATATGATGCAAACACACCACAAGGAATGATAGTAAAAGGAGTGCCAGAAACTGAAAAATATTATCCATTTGATACAGTAGCCAAGAAACAACAAGAGCCAACATGTGAAGGTTGGAACTTTAAAAGATGGGAAATGATTACAGAAAATATAACAAATATAAATGAAGATACATTTATAATGCCAGCAGAAAATGTAACTATAAGAGCAATATGGGGAAAACCAAGCATAAGTAAATCTACAAAAGGAACAGCAATAAGCATGGCAAAGCCAGAAATACAAATAGGAGACACTGTATATTATAGTCCAAATGGAAAATATGAATGGGAGTCATCTTATGCTGCAAGATATAAAAATAATTCATTTCCAAATTTGACTTTAGATAGTTCGGAAGAAGGTAGTTTTAGAATAACAAAATGGAAAGTATTAAGTGTAGATGAAGAAACTGGAAATATTGAAATTGTACCATCGAGTTCAAATGGTAGTGAAAGAAAAGTTCCGCTTTTTTTCGCACAAGGATATAATAATGCAGTATATTTATTAAATGAAGCATGTAACAAATTATATTCTGATACCAATAAGGGAATAATTGCAAGAAGCATAGCTGAAGAAGATTTTATAAAAGCAGGAAAAAAAGAATATAGTACAGACACAGATAAATCAAATAATTGGACAAGAAGTAGAAATGATTATGTTGGAAGTGCTGCAAAATATGGATATAGTTCACGTTTTTCATATGATAGTTTAGTATATTCAACAGATAGATATTATCCAAGTATTTATGGACAAGAAAATAATTATAAGATAGATGGGAAAAAAAATGGAACAGGTTATAGTAGAAGTGAACAAAGTAGCCTGATAGAAAGAGATTATAAAGAAGGATATGTACAAGCTAACACTAGCATAGAACCAATTCAAACACATTATAGTATACGTATAGAAGAAGACGTAGAAACTGGAAAAGTTGACGTTTTATTACCAAATGGAAGTTCAACTAGCTATTGGATAGCAACACGTTCTGTAGACAAAAAACCAAATTATTGTGATTTTAATATTGGACATGTGAAAAATGGATTATTTGGGGGAACAACAGTAGCAGCTTCTTATTTATTTAGTGCGGGAAATATTATTCCTACCAATTCAATTTTTCCTGTGGTTTCTTTAAACTCTGTATTACTAGATGAAACAGAAGAACTAGACTCATCAGGAAGGCCGATATTGGAAGTAATTGAATAGATGCAATGAATTTATTTACAATTGGCACAGTTATGAAGTTGTTATTTTATTTAAAAAGAAAAGTAATTTATAAAAATAGAAGGCAAGGAGGATCAAATGGAAATAAAAAAAGAGGGTAGATTTAAGATAATTATTTTTATAATAATTTTAAGTTTGATTGTCTTATTATATATAAATAGTGTACAAGCTAGATCTAAACTTCTAGATAATGATG
>AUXO011122085.1_pt1 | contig 12300 bp, 13 predicted proteins | sample 768731 | NCBI WGS metagenome assembly AUXO01 (sample SAMN02715735, study PRJNA202380) | gut metagenome | biome: sheep rumen | host: Ovis aries | place: New Zealand: Palmerston North | reverse complement strand
TCTGGTAAATTAGAAAATGATACTATATCAACACTTTCTATTGTATCTTTACTAATAGAGCTATTTATAAAATAGGTTGTCGACTGTGTCATGCCAAGATTTTTCATTACATATTCTTTATATATAGCATCTCTACCTTCTCCATATAAATTAAATTTAAAGGATTTATTTTGCATCGTATTAGGATTATCAAAACTACCGTCTATATAGATATATAATCTATAATTAGAAATATTACTAGTAACTATTTCCGTATCATCAGTTAACTCTATTGTATCCCCTTCAATTTTACCATCAAAATTACCATTATTAAGTAACGTTAGTACTTCTGTCTCATTCTCAGTAGTTACTTTATATAATTCCCATACTAGGGATTCTTCTGCCAACTCTGTAGGAAATACTTCTAAGTCTAAATATAAATCCATTGTAGCAGTATCATTTTCGCAAAGATTTTCTAAATTAACGCTAATATCTTTTTTAAGACCATTTTCCTTATTAGAGATAGGTCTTAAACCATAAGCATTAATTGTATTACCTCCTTGAAATACTATTTCAGGAGCACATACTCTACCATTAACTAGAGCATTAATTTCACTAGACCATTCGAGCCATGCAAAAGTACCTCCAATTAGTAAAAGTACAAATGCTACTATAGATATTACTATTATTTTACTTTTCTTACTTAAATTCTTTATCTTATTCATTATATTCACCCTCTATAACTCTAGAAAAAGTGATAACTATTAAAATAATTAATCTTCATAATTATCACTATCATATCTTCTATTAAAACTCCCCAGTAATATGAACACTATCAGCAGTTATTACTGCATTAAAATGATTATTACCATTAAAATTTTCATTATTTATCTTAGTACCATCTAACCATATATATACATTAAACGTAAGTAAATTAGTACTTAAATCATAAGCATCTACTATCTTATATGGAGTACCTATCGTAGCAGTACTAAAGTCACCACTATAATGATTTAGTATATTACTAGAAGTATCAATAACATCAACATCATAAGATAATGCATTAAGTGGTATTCCTTCTATCTCTGTAGGATTAATATATAAATTAATTGCTCCATCAACACTACCTGTTCTTAATTTAGCAGTTACACTTTCCATTACCCCACCACTTCTAGTAGCAGAAGGTATCAAAACCCCTGTTAAATTAGGTTCACTTATATTATAATCAATATCTAATTTACCAGCAGTACTTTCAAAATTACCACTATTAGTAACAAATCTAAAAAAAGCATACGCGCTTCCAGCAGCAATAACAATAATAACAGAAACCACAAAAATAGAAATAATTATTTTCTTTTTATTACTCATAACCAGTTACCTCTTTTTCATCATTGAATCAATTTGAATATTAGCTCCAAAGTGTTTTCCCATCAAACTATTCTGATTTACGCCAGATTCCTCTAGCCATATATACAATACACAATTATAACTTTGAGAGTTAGCATTAGTATCTATATAAAATATATTATTTCCATTAGCAGTAGTAGATAAACTAGCAATTGTATAATAATTACCAGTAAAACTAGTGGCATTACCAGTAAATGTCTGCGTATTGCCAGTAACACTATGAGTACAATCAAGCCTATACTTAAAATCACTAACCATCAAAGAAGCGTCTATATCAATATTAGATAAATTAATATCAACATTGATATCATAGCCATTAATAATATTATTACTAGGAGTCAAACTAAAAATAGTTTTACTAGCTTTAGTTTCGACTTCACTTGAAGAAATCGGAATACCCGTATTTAAATCAATATAATCATTATTTGTAAATACTACTCCTAATGATTTGTCAGATGAACCAGTAGTTCCACTTAAATCACCAGCACTAGTACTATAATAAGCATATGTTGCCCCAATTACAGTAATAAAAATAATAGAAACAGTAATAGTAAAAACCAACATTAATTTTCTAAACTTCACGATAATCTCCTCTCTAGTATCTATAATCTAATAAAATAATAACACATTTTATTTAACTTTACAACTACCAAATATTATTATTTACAAAAAAACTCCTTACATAAGTAAAGAGTAATATTATAATTCTAAATTATGATATACATTCTGAACATCATCTAAATCATTTAAAGCATCAATAAGATTACATACTTTTTCATAATCTTCTCCATCAAGAGATATATAATTATTAGGAAGCAATGTTACTTCACTTACAATAAAATTATCATATCCCATTTTAGTCAAATTATCTTTAACATCAATAAAACTATTCGGATCAGTATAAATAGTATAACTATCCTCTTCAACTATGAAATCAAGCACATCAAGAGATAAAACATCTTCCATAAGCTTATCTTCATCATAATTCTTTTCTAATACAAGTACTCCTTTTCTTTCAAATAAATAGCTAACAGAACCATCAGTACCAAGGTTACCACCTTTTTTTGTTAGAGCACTTCTCACAAATCCGGCAGTTCTATTTTTATTATCTGTAAGGCAATCAATCATAATAGCAATACCACCTGGTCCATAGCCTTCATATCTTACTGCTTCATAATTTTCATCATTACCTTTATTTTTAGCTTTATTAATAGCAGACTCAATATTTGACTTGGGCATATTTTCTGCCTTAGCTTTCTCTATTACCATTCTTAAAGCCGAATTATTATCCGGATTAGCGTCTCCACTCTTTGCTGCTACAAATAATTCTTTAGCAAGTTTTTGGAAAACTTTACTTCTTTCACTATCAATAGCTCCCTTTTTTCTCTTTATTGTTGACCACTTACTATGTCCTGACATAAAAATCTCTCCTTTTAACTATACACTATAATAATATTTTTTTATTCCTTAGTCAAGAACTAACCAAGATAATTTAATAAAACAGGCCCAAGAATTATTAATAATATTAAAGGAATAAAGAAAAATACTGAAATAACACTAATCTTTGTTGGAATCTTAGATATCGCACTTTTAACCTCCATTATTCTTTTCTCCCTTAAATAATCAACTTGATTCTGCATCGTATCAATTATACTACTACCATACATATTAGATTGAGTAAGAGTTAGAATAATATTATTAATATTATCAGATGGAATATATTTTTGCATATCATTTAAACTCTCTGTTAAACTCTTACCATACTTAGTTTCTCTTAAAGCTTCCTTAAATTCATTAGATAACTCACTATCAATACTATTTGTAGTCATAGATATAGCTTCCGATAAATTTCTTCCAGTCTGTAAAGATAATGTAAATACTTCAAAAAAATATATTGCTTCAATATCAAGTTTCTTGCTTCTCATTTTTATCTTATTATCTAAAAGTACTTTTTCAAATACAAAATAATATAATACTACTACAATTATACCCACAATATAACCATATTTAAAATTACTAAATATAAGCATAAATAATAACACTGAAGTAATAAATCTAATACTTAAAAAAGTTTCCGCATCATATTTAGATTCAAGTCCCAATAAATCTATCTTAGTCTCTATTTTACTCAATCTTTTCTCATTAAATAAACTCCTAAGAACATTCTTTTTCTTTTTCCTTCTAGTCATTATTGCACCTCTATTCTAAGTATCCTTCTAAGAAGAAATACATATATACTAAACATAACTATAATAATGGCAATAATAATATAACCAAGAGGTGAATCAAATAAAGGTTTAAAATAATTCCTATTCAATATATATATAAATAATGTAAATACAATAGGCACAAAAAACAAAGTATATACTACCATTTTAGGAGCGGAACTAATATTCTTAAGTTCTTCATTTAATTTTTTCTTATCAAATAAAGTTCTCTCTATCGAAGAAAATACCTCTACTATATTACCACCAGTTTTATTTAATATTGTAAGAGAAGAACTTAAATAAACAGCCTCTTCCAAATTAACCCTTTTAGCAAATCTATCAAAGACAGTATCAACTGATAATCCAAACTTCATATCCAAATACATCTTCTTAAATTCATCATTAATAGGTTCAGGAAGTTCAACACTTGCTATTTTAATCGCCTGAAGAGTACTTTTACCAGCTTTAAAAGCATTGTTCATAACAATAACAGCTCTAAGTAGTTCACTCTCTATTAATTTAGTCTGACTTCTATAATAAAAATAATAATAAATATCCAATATATAATAACCAATAAAATAGTTTATTAAATATCTAAATATACCAAATCCACTAAAATTAAATATTTGAGAATAAATAGCAAGAAATAAAAACACGATAGCAATAATTAATTTATTAGTAATAAAATCAATAGATTCAATCATATCTTTTTGTTTATATTTAATATACTTATCATATTTTTTACTTCTAATTTTAAAATAATTAATTTTCTTCATATAAGGTCTCATTTTTCTAACAAAAGATAAATACTTATTAACTATTCCATCACTAAAAGAAATATTATTATCTTTAATAGGTTCAATACTATATGCACTAATTCTCTTAATTTTTTTACTAGAATTATATAATTTTATAATAATGATGATAACAAAAACAATAAAAATAAACAATATTATTTCTAATAATAACGTAATTCTATTATCCATAATTATCACCCTTCTTTCTATTCAAATATATCTTTAATATTCTCGAAACCCTTTCTCGCCAACTTTTCATATACTAAAGGTTTTCTTTTATAAACACCAAATTCTCCCATTACACTACCATCACTCGAAATTCCATTTAGTTTAAAAGAAAAAATTTCTTTCAAAGTAATATTACCATCTTTCATGCCAGAAACTTCGCTTATCGAAGTAATCTTTCTCTTACCATCAGATAGCCTATCTATCTGAACAATAATATCAATGGCATTTTCAATATAACCTCTAACCGCTGACACAGGTATTTCCATTTCATTCATTAATATCATTGTCTCTAATCTATTTAAAGAGTCAATAGGATTATTAGCATGAAGAGTCGTAATAGAACCCTCATGTCCAGTATTCATAGCTTGCATCATATCAAAAGCTTCTTTTCCTCTTACCTCTCCCACTATGATACGATCAGGTCTCATTCTAAGAGAGTTTCTAACTAAATCTCTAATTGTTACTTCTCCTTCACCTTCATAGTTGGTAAGTCTCGTTTCTAATGATATTACATGTTTTTGATGAAGCTTTAGTTCTGCGGCATCCTCTATAGTAATAATTCTTTCATCTTCCCCTAAAAAACCAGACAAAATATTAAGCAGTGTTGTTTTACCACTACCAGTACCACCAGATATAATAATATTAAGTTTAGCCTCTACTGCTGCTTCCAAAAATCTAGCCATATTAACAGTAAGGCTACCTCTTCTTAATAAATCATCAATACTTTCTAACTTTTTATTAAACTTTCTAATAGTTAGAACTGGTCCCTTCAAACTTAATGGCGGTATAATCGCATTAAGTCTTGAACCATCTCTAAGTCTAGCATCAACCATCGGATTTGCTGCATCAATCGTCCTACCTAAAGGCTGCACAATTCTTTGAATTGTTCTAATTATATGCTTATCATTAATAAATGAAACCGTTTCATCCTTAACAATCTTACCGTCAATTTCAACATATACTTCATTAGGATCATTAACCATTATCTCTGTAATAGCATTATCTTCCAAAAGTGGTGTAATAGGACCATATCCCATTATTTCATTTTGAATCAAGTTAAAAATATGTCCTCTTTCCAAAGTACTTAAATCATATCCAGTAAGAGTTCTATCAATTTCATTGTTAATATAATCCTCTAACAACTCATCACTAGGAATATTCTCTTCAATTAAATTCTGAACAATCTTAACTCTTAGTTCCTCTAGTAAACTCTTATCATTAAATATCTCATAGTCTTTAACATTAGAGGTATTAAGATTTTTAGGCTTAACTTCAAAAGCCTCAGTTAAACTTTTATTAGCCATTACCTTACCTCCTTATTATGAGAATCACCTATTAAGTCAAGAGCCAACTTCTTCATATTAGAAATATCTCCCGAATGAAAAGTATTAATATTTTTATTTAAAGTAAGGATCTCACCATTCATTACATATTTGTCAATATTCTTAATATAATAATTTCTTGATATTGTATAATCAATATTACCACCAATCATTGTTCTAATATCATACATACTCATATAATCTTTGCCAGTATCTCTAGAGTTGTTTAAAAGAATAAGATAATTTTTCTTACCAGTATCCTTAAATATACTAAGTAAACTCTTCATATTCTTAAAATCAACTAAATCATTAATAAGAACAAATAAAGTCATATAAGAATAATCCATAATTGTAAGATTAATTTCATCCAACACATGATTCATATCAACAAGTACTACATCATACTCTTTTCTAGCGGAATCAAATATCATCGGAATAAACCTGCTTTCAATCTTTAAAGCCTCTCTAGGATCTCTAGGGCATGCCAAAACATCAATATATTTATTATAAATAGTTACATAATCTTTAAGAGTAGTAAACCTATTATTAGCCATACTATCAACCATCATAAAAATATCTTTTTTATTCTTAACATCTAATGATACTGCTACTCCCCCAGAATATAAATCCATATCAATAATAAGTACTCTCTTTTCCATCAAAGAATAAATGCCCGCCAAATTAAGAACAGTAGTAGTCTTGCCAACTCCACCTTTTACTGATGATACACTAATAATTTTACCAGCCATATTTTATCACTTAATCCTCTCAATATTCTTTTCTTCATCTACTATAGTTCCACTATATTTAGTTTTAATTTCTACTAAATCAAAATTAAAACTTTTTCCAAAAAAACCTTTAATATTTTTACCAAGTTCAATATCCACTTTTCCATCTTCAATAATAACAGAGATATTATTCAAATTATCACTATTTTTTAAAATGTAATCAACTACACTATTCTCATCAATACTATTAATATTATCTAGAGCATATTCAATAGCCAAATAAGAAGTATTAGATAACCTATTCTTTTCGTATATTGCATCCGCTACATCATAAATAAGTACAAATAAAAGTAAAATAATAGGAATAATAAGTATAAATATAACAAGTGATTGTCCCTTATTATTAAGTTTCATTAGGAACATTCCTTTCAATACTAATTCTATATGGATTACCAAGTATCAAATTAAGACCAGGTGTTATAACATTTATATCCCTAGAAATTTTAATCTTAATATAATCATTATTATCTTCCCTTTTAATAGATACATCAGAATATATTTTATCTATATCCTCAATACTCTTACCATTTTTAAACAAAGTAACAACATCAACGCTCATATTTTCAAGTTCATTTTTTTTACTCATTATAAGGCCAAAATCGATAATGGCAAATAATATAATTATTAATACAGGTAATATCAAAACAAATTCCACTAAAGCTTGACCCTTTCTATTCATATAACTCTCTCCCTATTTTCATTACAATTATATCAAAAATATACAAAAAAAGAAAGATATTTTTATCTTTCTTTTAATTTTTTATTATCAACATTTTTCACATTATCAATTTTATTATTTTCTTCATCATCTTTTTTAAATATAAGGTATAGCAAACCAAGAACAACCAAAATAATTAATATAATTATAACAAATCTTTCGGCATTACCATTTTTTTCTTCTTCCTCTGCAACATCTTTAGTTTCTTTTTCAACTAGTAATTTATATTCTCTTTCTTCACCATTTTCAGCAGTAACCTTAATAGTAACAACATTTTTTCCTTCTTTAAATTCTTCATTTCCATTAATTTCTACTCTAGAACGATAATCTTCTGTAATAGCGGTAATATCTAAGAATTTAACATCAGATTTTACTTTTAATTTATACTCTAAAGTATCCCTATTAAAATCAATATCATAATCCTTAATATTAAGAGATTTCAAATAATTATTTGAAGAATATACATAATATACAATTGGCGTAGCAGCAAAAGTTTCCGCTACTTCTACTGTTTCATCAACAGTTTCATCTTCATCAGAAGAATTAACTGTTCTAACAACATTAATAGTATAAACTTTTTCTTCACCATTAAGAGTAGTAACCACTACTGAAATAGTCATATTATCACTATCAATTATATAACTAGATAATCCAACAACTTCATCTTCCTCATTAATTAATGCACCAGATAAAGTAATTTCTGTAGTACCTTCAGGAACAGTAAGAGTATATTCAGTAGTATCACTATCAAATTCTTTATCAAATTCTCCAATATCACTATTTAAAGAACTAAGTCCTGTCTCATTAGGAATAACTTCAATGGTAAATGTTAAATCCTCAAAGTCACTAATAGTTAAATATTTAGCAAGCCTGCCACTAATAGTAACTTCACCAGTGCCCTCTTCTAAAGCTTCAAAAGTAATAGTAAATAATACTCCCTTATTCTCACTATATTCACTACCAGCGGCAATAAATTTACCTTCTTCATTATTAACACCAGTAAATTCACCAAATTCTACATTAACCACTTTCAAATTATCACTAGTATTAATAAGTCCTTCAATACCATCAATAAAGTCTTCACTAACAATAAGATTACCCTCCTCATCAATTAGTTCTTCAAGTATTTCATTAGAAACAATAACATCTACATCAAAAGTATCACCTTTCTTAACCTCACTAGGAACCTCTCCTAATTCAAGTTTTAAATACTCATTTTCTTCTCTCTCAGTATCGATATCAGCTTCTTCTTTTAATAACTCACTAACAAACATAATATCTTCTAAAGTAAGTTCAGTAAATTCTCCCTCTACTATACTTGGAGCACCTTTTTCAATTAAAAGATTAATAAGTTCTTCAGGTACTTCTTCTTCATTAATATAAACATTCATTAATACTTCTAAATCTTCTAAAGTAAATTCTGTCTTTTCTTCAGGCATTTCATCTTCCCCAGTAGTAGGGTCTTCAGGATTTATTTCAGCATTATCACTATTTTCTTCTCCATTATCTAAAGGATTATCCTCACCATTTTCCGAAGGAACATCAGTATTTTCCTCATTATCATCTTCTAAATTTTCATCAGTTCCATCATTATCTGTATCATTAACTAAATCTTCTTCTTTGGTTTCTTCTACTTCTTCACCCACAGTATCACTATCTTCAATAGGAGCATTATCTGCTATTTCTGCTGCTAATACAATTGTAGCATTAGATAATTGTGAAAAAACAATTATTAATGCTAAAAATATTTTAAATATGTTTTTTATTTTTTTCATCATTATCATCCTTTCTTTTTATATTAAACATAATTTAATTCTTAATTTATTATCAAAATCCCCTTACTAAAACACCTCCCAAAGAGTAGATAATAGTCTTTCCTTTCTATCATCTTCATATTGATTATAGCACAAAGTTCAACAAAATTAGCAAATTTGACACTTACTTGACACTTTTTTTATCTTATTTTAAAAAATAATTGTTTTTTTTCCAAATTTTATACTACTTTTTCTTGACTAAAAATAATATAAATTATATAATACTATTGCTTAGCAGCGGATACTAGTATATTTAGTAATGTGTCATATATAAGTAACTATAGCTGCATAGCGAAAGTATAATAAAGACACCCTATTAAATAATTAGTATACCTTCTAAGAGAAGGAGGAAAGAATAATGGCTAGATATACAGGCCCAAACAACAAAAAAGCAAGAAGAGTATCATTTTCAATCTTAGAAAACGGTAAAGATATTGCCAAAAGACCTTATGGTCCAGGACAACATGGAAAAGACAGAAAAAGAAAACCATCTAACTACTCTATTCAGTTAACTGAAAAACAAAAAGTAAGATTTATGTATGGTATTTCTGAAAAACAATTCAAGAAATTAGTAAATGATTCAGCAAAAATGAAAGGTGTACACGGTGAAAACTTACTTATTCTATTAGAAAGCAGATTAGACAACTTAGTATATAGAATTGGATTTGCCACTACTAGAAGAGGAGCTAGACAACTAGTTAACCACGGACATATCACTGTTAATGGTAAGAAAGTTGATATCCCTTCATATAGAGTAAAACCAGGAGATACTATCGCTATCAAAGAAAATTCTCAAGATCATAAAGGAATCGAACTTGCTTTATCTAATAAAATTAAAAGAGTTGACTTTATTAACTACGATGAAAAGAAAAAAGTTGCAACTTATGTAAGATATCCTGAAAGAAGCGAATTAAATGCTGATATAAATGAATCACTAATCGTTGAATTCTATAGTAGAGTATAATTAGTACTCTACTTTTTCTATAAAAAAAAATCTCCACCAGGAGATTTTTTTAATCACTATATTTACTAGTAATACCAAAATAATTTTCTAATGTAATCCAATCACCATCATTATAAAGTTTCTTTGCTAGTTCTAAACCAACATATCTAAAATGCCAAGACTCATACTTATATCCAGTTTCATTAGTTTTACCTTTAGGATATCTAAGTATAAATCCATACTTCCAAGCATTATCACTAAGCCAATTAGCTTCTGGTGTTCCAATAAAAGTATCATTAATTTGATTAACATCAAAAGCAAGACCAGTTTGATGTTCCGAGTGACCCGGTCTAGCAGAATAAGTATCAGCCATTTCTTTACCATCACGTGAAACATAATTATTATATATAATTTTCTGAGTATTATAAGATCTAAAACCACTCGATAAATAAATATTAAGACCAAGCGCTTTAGCATCCGCAAACATCCTATTCATATTACTTCTTGTCTCACTAGTAATATCGCCAGGATAATATGTACTAGGTATCGAATAGGTCTTATTAACAATCAGAACACCATCTATATAAGTAATACCATTTTTTGTATATCCTTTGAAACCTTTTGAAGTAGTAAAAGTCCTATCAACAGAAATATTCTGAGCTACTTCTTTTTTCTTAATAACTTCTAGTATAAATTTCTCTTTAGTTGTATTACCACTACTATCTTTAGCTACATAGTATAGTTCATATTCTCCTATAGTATTAAAATCATATTCCCCTTCTACAGTAACATCTATCTCTTCATTAGAATTATCATTAGCTTTAACACCATCTAATAAATCAATTTCTATTCCTTCTGTTGTACTAAGCCTATCACTATAATCAATACTAGGCTCTTCCCTATCAACAATATCAATATCATAAGTATACTTTTCTATATTATTAAAATAGTTCTTTATCTTAAGCACAATCTTCTTCTTACCTACTATAGAAGTATCCACTAATTGTTTATCACTAACAATAGTACCATTCTTAACACTCTTAATATAATCAGTATTATATACTTCATCATTAATATTAACTATTCTATCACTTGCTAAATTAACTTTTAATTTCTTAGAATTATAAAATAAATATCCACTTATTCCAAGTAATAAAAAAACAAAAATAATAATAGATATAATAATTATTGTTTTCTTTTTATTATTAACTTTCTTTTTCATAATTAATAAACCTCACAAAAACATTATAAATATATTTTACTAAATTTGCAATAACATATCCTATAAATTGTGCTATAATAAAATACATGGAGGTTTAAATTATGGAAACAATATTACAATATGGTGAAGAAGTATTAATATTTAAAGTATCAAATAATATGAAAGAAGATGAATACATAAAAGGAAAAGTAATCAATAGTAGAGAGTCAGAAGATTTATCACATCATAGTAGTAGTTCATGGTATGAAACAATTTATGATGTAAGAGGAGAAGATGGATATCTCTATACAGGTACTTATAATCGTGACTATATAGACAAATATGTCTTTTTTAGAACACCAGAAGATCATATAAAATATCTACAAGAAAAAATTAACAAAAATTATAGAAAAATTTATGACATAAATTGTGAAAATGATACATATACCGAAACAATTAATAATCTTAGGCAAGAACAACAAAAGCAAAAAGCAAAAATAAAAAGCATCTAAAAAAGATGCTTTTTTCAAAATAAAAACCTTTATAAAATAAAGGCTTGTTTCGCATATCTGGTGGCTCCAGCGGGAATTGAACCAGCGACACAAGGATTTTCAGTCCTCTGCTCTACCGACTGAGCTATGAAGCCAAAATAAATGGCGGTTCCGACGGGAGTTGAACCCGCGATCTTCTGCGTGACAGGCAGACGTGATAACCACTACACCACGGAACCATTGGTTGCGGGAGAAGGATTTGAACCTACGACCTCTGGGTTATGAGCCCAGCGAGCTACCGAGCTGCTCCATCCCGCGATAAATTTACATGGCGGAGGAAAAGGGATTTGAACCCCTGCGCTGCTTTCACAACCTCCCGGTTTTCAAGACCGGTCCCTTCAACCA
>AUXO010425217.1_pt1 | contig 12302 bp, 7 predicted proteins | sample 768731 | NCBI WGS metagenome assembly AUXO01 (sample SAMN02715735, study PRJNA202380) | gut metagenome | biome: sheep rumen | host: Ovis aries | place: New Zealand: Palmerston North | reverse complement strand
GAAAAGTGATGGAACTTTATATAGGGATTTCCTTAAAGAAGGGATTAAGCCATCTCAAGTAATACATATTGGTGATACTTTTGGGGCTGACTATGTTCAGCCTAAAAAGCTTGGTATAGCAGCAGTTAGGATTCCGAGATACATAAATAATGTTAGTACAGCTAATAAAAAGGTTAGTATTGAATATAATTATTATAATAGTTTCATTAATAATACAATAGGAAATGTAGAAGATGAATATTACAGGGTTGGATATGCAAAGCTGGGAGGTTTGTTGTATGGATTCTGTAACTGGTGTTACAAAGAAGCTAAGAAGAATAATATTGATAAGCTTTTCTTTCTGTCAAGAGATGGCTATGTTTTGAAACAGGTATATGATATATGTTTTCCAGATTCTGATATTAAGTCTTATTATCTTGAAATATCCAGGCGAAGTGTAAAAGTCCCTCTTTTATGGAAAAGCTCTTCATATAATGAACTGCTTGATACAATATGTGTCAGGAGAAAGATGTCGCTTAGAGCTGTTTTTGACAGTATTGGTTTAGAAATTGATTCTTATACAGATGAAATAAGAAAATGTAATCTGGAAGTAGATACATGTTTTTATAAAAATAATATTCACAGGAATTTAAAACTTAAAAGACTATTAGAGAGCGTTAAACCGGATATTATTGCTAATTCCAGAAAAGAATATGACCGACTGTTAGAATACATGAATAAACATTCTGTTTCTGGTAGAGTTGGAATCATAGATGTAGGCTATTATGGTACTGTTCAAAGATATCTATCCAAATGTCTGGATAGTGCTGGTATCATGTGCGATATGATAGGTCTATATCTTGTGGGCGGAAGTTCCAATAAGGATGGTACGATTATAAATAGCTACCTTCTTGATACAGTAAGTTACGATGATATTATTGCGACTGTAAAATCATTTTCGGGTATATTGGAAATTTTATTTAATGAGTATGATGGTTCGGTAAAAAAGTATGTTTACGGTAAAAATGGTATTATAACCCAGCGTTATCTTAATGAATATAGTAGTGAAGGAAACAGCGTTTATAATAATTTGGAATCCTTAAGAAGTGGAGCACTTGATTTTGCTAGAAATGCAAGCAAGGATAAGATGATGCACAGATTGCAGTGTAAACCACGAGAGTATTTTTTAGGTATATATAAACTGTGTGCGACTCCTTCGTTAAAAGAAGTAAAAATGTTTGGAGATATGCCTATATTTGAGTTAGGTGATGTCAAGAAGCTTGCACAGCCACGAAATATGTTGTATTATCTGATGCATCCTGTGAATATGATAAGTGATTTTGATGATAGTGATTGGAAAGTGGGCTTTTTGAAAAGGCTCTTTATATTAGAACTACCATATTTCAAGCTGTTTTTTATAGTCAAAAAGTATTTTAGAAGGTAATGATTTTGAATGACAGATGTCTTATAGGGATTGTAACATATAATCCATCAATTGAGAGATTTACAGAATGTATTGGTTCGCTCAGTAACCAGACAGATAATTTGATGATAGTAGATAATGGCTCTTCAAATGTTGCTGAAATTGAAAGAGTTATTGATAGCTTTAGTTTGAAATATAATATTCAGAAGAACCAGACAAATGAAGGCATAGCAAGTGGTCTTTCTGATATAATGGAATATGCTGAGAGGAATGGGTATGAATGGGTATTGACGATTGATCAGGATTCCGTGATTCAATCCGGCTTATTGGATAGATATAAAAAGGCCGTATCATTGTTACCTGACGTTGGAATGATTACCTGTCTAGTAAAAGATAGAAACTATACAGATATAAGAGAAGAATACCAGAATAAAGCCATAATAAGTATAAAGACCTGTATTACTTCAGGAGCATTTACATCAGTCAGGGCCTATAAGGAAACTCCGGGTTATGACAAAAGCTTTTTTATAGATTTCGTTGATAATGATCTTTGTTATAGTATAAGGGAAGCGGGATATCGGATATATAGAATCAAATATTTAGGGTTGTTGCATGAAAATGGATATGGAGAGAATAGAAGCTTTCTAGGAAAAAAAATAGTGGTGTTAAATAAATCAGCGGATAGAGTATTCTATCAGGTTCGAAATGCAAGAAAGCTATACAAGAAGCATATTGATTATAGTGTTTTTCAGTTAATGAGATTCTATATATTGGTATTACTTAAGATATTATTATATGAAAATAACAAGTTAAATAAGATACATATGTATATAAAAGGGATGATTGCAAGATAGGTGTTTAAATATCTGGCAATCATCCGTTTTTGAAAACACTGGCTTCTCATAGTATTGAGATTATTTTTTTTAGAGAGTGTCTTTTGCTAAAAGCATTTAGATACATCCGCTTAGCGTTATGAGACATTATTTTTAGGTCTTTGTTATCTATATAATAGGTTCTTACTATTTGCTTGGCAAGCTTACGGGCTGAATTGTTATTATATACAGTTCCTGCTTTAAAATGTTTTATAATGGCGGCTGATCCAGTGTTTGATGAACAAATAGATGGAATTCCTGCAGAGGCAGCTTCAACGATTACTACAGGCATTGGATCATCACGTGAAGGACAGATCAGGAAGTCGGTATTATCATACAGTTTATATATATCCTCTCTTTGTAATACTCCAAGATATTCTACGTTGTCAGGATATCTATCTATCAGATTATTGAGTTTTTCATAGATGGGCTCATCATCAATGAATCCTGCAAATGAAAACACACTTCCGTTTATGACTTCTTTTGGAAGTAAATCTATAGCCTTAATAAGTATATCCTGCCCTTTTCTATATGTTAAACCAGCGATGATAGAGTAGCGTTTCTTTTTTTTGTGCGAATTATTATTTCTGAGGTGCTCAGAGTTATTATCATGAATGACCGGGATTATGGGAGAGTAGTACAGTAAGTTTTTGGCTGTATAAAGGGGATGCCGTTTTAGTAGCTCTCTTCTGGCATAAGCTCCCACCGCATATATATGAATATTCTTTGAGACTTTTCTAGGCGTTATTTTAGCGATACTTCTATCATAACAGCTTCGTGATTCGTGAATCCACCATATAACATTAGAATCAGTATTAATCAGTAATTTGATAACAGGCGCACAAAGGATAGTGTTGACTATTATTTTTGAAAAAAGCCGCCTGATCCTCAATATGAATTCCGACTCCATAAGCTTTGGGTAGATGATTACAGGAATACCGTTTCTTGCGACATATTCGCCAAATGTTGGATTATCACTACTACATATTATTATAGTCTGATAGTTAAGTCCTTTGAGAAGAGAGGCAAGATGATATAAAACTATTGGAGCGCCGCTAAGTGATAATTCGTGACTTATGAGCAGAATGGTTTTTGAAGGATCATCATCAAAGCCTTGAAGATTAGTCTCTCCATATATTTTAGAATCCGCTGTATGAAGAACGTGAATCATATCATGCAGAGAATTGATGTTGGGTGTCTTTTGAGAAGGCTTCGAAATATTGTACTTTTTTCTGGAGTTATTATCTAATAGTTTATTGCGTAAAATGTGATAATAAGCACTTATAATAAATGAAATTCCAGAATAGTGATATATGGATTTGAAGAATGCTCTAGTTTTACTATCGGACCATTTGTGGGACAATTTACCTATTCCTGCCTTTATATTTTTTTTGTGATGCATATATAATTCAAATACTCAGGTTATGTAATTGATCAGCAAGTCTGACTAGCAGATTTAAAGCTTTTGGTTCATATATCTGGTATTGATTAGATACTGCCTCATACCTGCGTGACTTTAATAAATGTCACACATATTTATCATATATTATTATCTCTTATGCGTAAATATAAATATTTGCTAATATGCATAAAAGTGATAGAATTAAGGACGCTATTATGTTGAAAAGGAAATCATTTATAAAGGTGTGGTAATGTAGCAATGATAAATTACGACTATTTATATGATAAAAGTTATTTTGATAAATTTATTAAGATTAACCATTTTTCCACAAGAAAACTACATTGGCGCGAATATGCTAATGCTACAGTTCTTCCATTTATGAATGGGAATCCTGATATGGCAGGAGGACTTGTAGATGAAAATGGAGATTATGTTGATGGGTCATCCTTACATATGGGATTTGGAAATGGATACAAATTTAGTGACTCAAATAGAAGGGAAAGCGATGAAACAGTTGTTCTGCTCGGACTTTGGCCAAATATATGGGGGCATTGGCTGACGGATAATATTCGGAGATTATGGGTACTTCAAGATGAAGAGTTTATGAAGAAGTACGGGAAGCTTAAGTTTATTTATATTCGGTATGGCCGTCATAAGATTGGGAGGAATGCATCTGAGCTATTAAAAATATTAGGGGTTGAAGGAGTACAGCTGATAGGAACTAAGGAATTAGTAAAATATAAGAAGGTAATACTTCCGGATGAATGTTTTTTTAGAACACCTGATACTAACAGATATTATACAAAGGAATATGTTCAACTTATTGATACCATTCGTCAGTACGCATTAGATAATTATAAGGACACAGGAATCAGGAAGGTGTACTATACCTATAGAAGATATTCTGATATTAGAGCTATGGGCGAATATAGACTGGAGGGTTTCTTCAAAAGACTCGGATATGAGATTATCTCGCCTGAACAGTATTCCTTGAAGGAACAATTTAATATTTTACTAAGCTGCAATGAATTTGCTTCAACAGTTGGTTCGGCAGCACATAGTGTAGTTTTTTTAAATGAGGGTACTAAGGTTTTCCTTATACCAAGGCTGGATTCAATTAATGAGTATCAGATTGCTTTGAATCAAATCATATCCCTTGATGTCACTTATATAGATTCAACTCTTTCGTTATATCTGCATCCGGAGCATCCATGGGGAGGACCATTTTATTTTATTATAAGTGATAATCTTCTTAGAGCCTTCGGAAAAAAGATGAAGCGAAGGAATAATAACCGTGGATTTGCTATATATAGACAACTTGGATATTGGTTAAATGGCTGTCAGAAGCCGGGGGATTATTATAGTAAAGAATATCCTAAGTATCTGGATATGCCTTCTGATTGGATAGAGAACTATTCTATATTACATAAGCGGATAGAGAAGATTACAGTTCAAAGAAAGGTAAGTAATATGTTGGTTAAACTAATGTCTTTTCTGGCAAGGCTTCGGCCTTATAATTAATGATGCTTTGGAAATAGGTCGCATTTTCATAATCCTGATGCTGAACTGTTTCTAAATAAACTAAGAGCTGAATGATAGGAGTGCTATTGAATAAGTTGTTGAATTGATGTTGAAAAACAATTATACTGCAATCATTATTATTAGGGAGACAAGGATGCTTTATATAATACTAAAGTACCAGAAAATGAGAATGATAGAATCTTCGATAGATTACCAAAACAATACTCAGGAATATTGGTTAAATGTCTGGAAAAAATGATAAAGAAATAAGGTGGGAAGTGTAGATGAGAAAAAATAGAATACTTGTTACGGGAGGTGCCGGATTCATTGGTTCACATCTTTGCGAACGGTTACTTCAAGATGGAAATGACGTTATATGCATTGATAATCTATTTACTGGTTCTAAAAATAATATAAGACATTTGCTTGCTAATCCATATTTTGAGTTCATTCGTCATGATGTAACTAAACCCATCATGGTAGAGTGCGATCAAATCTATAATCTGGCTTGTCCGGCAAGCCCTAAATGGTATCAGAAGGATCCTATATATACATTTCAAACTTCAGTATATGGGGCGATGAACTGTTTGGGATTAGCAAAACGTACTGGTGCAAGAATACTTCAGGCATCTACATCTGAGGTGTATGGAAATCCTTTGGTGCACCCTCAGCCTGAGACTTATTGGGGAAATGTTAACACTATTGGCATCAGGTCATGCTACGATGAGGGGAAAAGAGCTGCGGAAACTTTGTTTTTTGACTACAAAAGACAGCATAATGTTGATATAAAAGTAATGCGGATATTTAATACCTATGGACCTCGAATGGATATTGGAGATGGAAGGGTAATTAGCAATTTTGTTGTTCAGGCATTACAGGGGCAGGATATAACTATTTATGGTAAAGGTAATCAAACGCGCAGCTTTTGCTATGTGGATGATCTGGTAGAGGGAATGATTCAGGTTATGAATAGTAAGGCTGAATTAACTGGTCCAATTAATATAGGGAATCCGAGAGAATTTACTATAAAAGAACTTGCCAATCTTGTCATAAAGTTGACAGAATCTGATTCTAGAATAGTTTATAAACCATTGCCTTCAGATGATCCAACTCAGAGAAAGCCACTAATCGATCTGGCAGAGAAAGAACTTGGATGGACACCCAAGGTTGAACTGGAAGAAGGTCTGGAGCATACAATAAAGTATTTTAAAGAACAGCTTTGAAAGGTAAAACTTTTATTAAATGGATACTTTAAGATCATAGCTTTTTTTGAATAAAATCGTATAAGCGTGCTGGGGGTATAGATATATAATCTTAAGTAAAAGCAAACTTATATGATTTTTTTTAGCTACAAAACAAAGGATAACTGAAAGAGGGCTGTGGTTTGAGAAAGAGATTTGGTAAATACTATTTGAAATGAATAATATACGATATAATGCGTGGAAGTGTGAATATTATGGTTGTGTTAAGTAGAAAAAAACAACGTATCAATAATTCTGTAATTACTGTTCTAATATGCCTGACTTGTGGTCTTTTGGTTGGCGTACTCTCAGTACTGTTACTTTATCTGAAAGGATATGTTCCTTTTGGGGATAAATCTTTGGCATATGAAGATGCATATTATCAATACATGGATTTCTTTGCTTATTTAAAGGATGCTCTTAATGGAGAAAATAATATTTTTTATTCATTCTCCAATGGATTAGGAAAGTCGAGTATTGGTCTTTTTGCGTATTATCTTGCCTCGCCCTTAAATCTTTTGGTGGTGTTATTTGAAAAAAATCAGATGAATTTGTTTTTGGATATTTTGATTGTTATAAAAGTCAGTATTAGTGCAGTAACAATGTCTTTTTTTTTGATAAATAGGTTTAATGGCAGATTGAAGACCCTTTTTGTGATACTTCTTGCTATAAGTTATGCTATGATGCAGTATTCTTGGGCGCAATGTAGCAATGTAATGTGGCTGGATGGAGTGTGCCTTCTTCCGCTTCTTCTTTTAGCAGTTCATTATTTGGTTTATCGTGGGAATTATTTTTACCTTACTTTTATGGTTGGAATATCTATCCTGATACAGTGGTATACTGCGGGGATAAATTGTTTATATTGTATAATCATATTTGGAACGGAACTGGCATTTATTAGCGTTGAACGGGGAATATTTGATCTTCTTTGGTATATTAAGAAGGTTTTATTATATGGAGTAAGTATGATTGGAGGAATCTGTCTTAGTGCATGTTTGTTCCTCCCAACGATTTTGGACCTTCGGAGTGGGAAAGGAGAGGTTGACTGGGAGATATTTAATAAGGCTTTTCGTGGCAATATTCTTACAGCAATTACAAATTATAAGATTGGAGGTGTTAGCTCATTTACGGAGGTTTGTCTATATTGTGGAAGTGTTGTACTGATTGGATGTATTGCGTTTTTTATGAATTCCGAAGGAGAGAAGAAGAGAAAGGCTGTGCTTGCCGGATTAGTTTCAATATCACTGCTTATTATATATTGGCAACCATTTTTTGCTCTGTTTTCTCTTTTGAAAAATGTCAAAAGTTATTGGTATCGTTATTCCTATGTTAGCATTTTTGGATTAATATATGTGGCTGCTTTCTTTTATAAAGATTATTATATGTCAGAAAATCGGGGGCTGCTTCTTCGTAGTTCCCTACTATTTTGTTTTGTGATTCTCCTGACAGATATTATAAAGGGTGAGAATGATCAGTTGACATACTGGACGTCTGTTATTGTAGTTGTTACAGCGTTAGTTCTTACTGCTACAACTAGTAGGTTGAGATTGGTAAAAAAAATTGGCGGTGCGATTCTTGCGTTTGTTTTGTGCACAGAACTATTGTTGAATGCATCAAAGCTTAATGATAAATATCATTTAGATGATGCAAAATTTTATGATGACTATGTAGTAAGTCTGAATGCTCAGATTGAAGGTATAAAGCTGGAAAATGAATTTTTTCGTATCACACAGTGTTCCTCTAAAGAGATGCAACATAGAGGTTTAAATATTAATGCAACCTATGACAATGCTATGTCTTGTAACTATGCCGGGATTGCATCATATACTTCATGTCCGGATCAAGAAATACTTGATTTTTTAGAACGTGCAGGATACCGAAGCCAAAGTGAAAGTATGTCAATTATAAATACATCAATCTTACCGATAGATTCTCTTCTAAATGTAAAATATGCATTGCTTCCTCATAACATATCGGGATATTCTTTGATAAAAGACCCTGATAGTTTAACGGAGTTGGCTGTCTATGAGAATTTGTATCAAATGCCTGTGGCATTTACCTATCACGGGGACAATGGCATGATGGGGGAATATATTAATCCATTTGAATATGTGAATGATCTATATAGCGTTTTGGCGGGGCGTAAAGCTACTGTTTTTATGAAGGAGAAGTTTGAAACCGTTGAACAGAATGGTGCAGTGGTTTATAAAATTTCGAGAAATGATGATGGCCCTTTATACGGAAACATTCCTTGGAGTAACTATCAACAGAATTTTTCGATTGATGTAAATGGCTGTTATACTCAGGGTTATTCACGTCGGCTGGCACCTTCAGTATTTGATATTCCTGAAACAGATCAGGAGACGAGTGTAACATATTACTGTTCTAATAAACCGGAGAATCCACAATTTTATCGAACTGATTTGAATGAGTTGAAAAGACTGTCAGAACTTTTCTGGAGTAGGAGTGCAAATGTAGAAAGATTTGAAAATGGTTTGATTAAAATGTCTGTTTTTGCAGAAAATGGTGATGATTTGTTTGTGTCTGTTCCGTGGAATCGGGGATGGGAGATTCGTGTGAATGGACATGTAGTTTCAGCCGGTAAAATCGAAAATGCCTTAATGAGTATTCCTCTTTCGGAGGGAGAAAATATGATAGAAATGAAATATTTTATACCCGGACTGAGGATTGGAATAGTAATCAGTCTTGTTACCTTTATCATATGGATTCTTCTATTTATAAGGTTTATTAGAAACTGTAGAAAACATAGATTGGTCTATCCTGACGATAAAATTATGTTATGTGGAAATGGCGAAACTGAGGAGATTAAGAGCAACTGAAAAAGAATAAATTATAATTTGAATTTATGCAAATTTACAGTATCAGGCACGCTATTAAAAATGAACTATGAATAGTAATCACAGGTAGTATATTGATGTGGAAATTTAAGATAATCTATGTTAGTATCATCTACATGTTTAGACTATGTTTGGGAAATAGACTATTTCAGATAAATAAACTGCATCAGTATTTGCGTATGTTTTGTGACGATTTCTTTTGCTTGTTTGTTATAAGAATTTAAATAAGCTAAAATAAAAAAAAGGAGTCTGTATTATATATGAATGAAATTGTTAGAGGTACAGCTTTCAAAGTACAGCATGTTTTTATTATCGGAGCTAAATCTATTGGGCAATATGGTGGATATGAGACTTTTGTAAATCGCCTGATTGGTGAGCATGAGGATGAGCCGCTAATAAAATACCATGTGGCTTGTAAAGCCAATGGGGATGGGAGTATGGATGAAAAATGTCTATTTCCACTTGTCAAGGTTTTGAAAAAAAAAGCAGATGGTAGCGTGGCTGAGTTTGAATATAAGAATGCTCATGTTTTCAAAATTCCTTGCCCGAATATTGGTCCGGCTGTAGCGATATACTATGACTGTGCGGCTATATTGTATTCAATAGATTATTGTAAGAGGCACAGTATAAAGCATCCGATTTTTTATATTCTCACATGCCGCATTGGTTTGTTTATAGGTTCTATAGTTAAAAAAATTCATGAGATTGGAGGCAAATTCTATTTGAATCCAGACGGTCACGAATGGCGTAGAGCTAAGTGGAGTGTCCCAATCAGGCGCTATTGGAAGTGGTCAGAGAGAAAAATGGTGGGGGTTGCTGATCTTATTATCTGTGATTCTGTAAATATAGAGAAGTACATAAAGTCTGAATATAGAAAGTTTTTTCCGACTACAACCTATATTGCTTATGGAGCAGATGTGGAAAAGAGCTCTTTGACAGATGATGATATCAGGTTCGTAGATTGGATGAATAAATATGGGCTGAGAAAGAATCAGTACTACTTAGTTGTTGGTCGTTTCGTTCCGGAAAACAATTATGAGACTATGATCAGAGAATTTATGAAGAGTCAGTCTTCTCGCGATTTTGCGTTAGTAACAAATACAAATCCATCTTTTCTTGATGAACTGGATAAGAAACTGGGGTGGCGAGCGGATAAAAGAATCAAATTTGTTGGTACAGTATATGATCATGAACTTCTAAAGAAGATCAGAGAGTGTGCTTATGGATATCTCCACGGGCATGAAGTGGGTGGCACGAATCCTAGCCTGCTAGAGGCTTTGGGGAGTACTGAATTAAACTTATTGTTGGGTGTTGGTTTTAATAAGGAAGTTGGAAAAGATTGTTGTCTCTATTGGAATAAGCAAAGCGGTAACTTGAGCGGATTAATAGATAAAGTTGATGGTATGAATGAACAGTTGCGTTATATGTATGGACTTAAGGCTAAAGAACGTATTGAGAATGCATATAGCTGGAAGTTTATAGGAGATGAATACAAGAAGGTATGGCTGGCTGAACAAAGGAAACTAAATCTTAGGAAAATGTAATAGGTATCATACAGTGTTAAAAATGTAAAAATGAAATATTCGATGAGACAAGATAATATTAAAAAATGAGGTTTTAATGTGAAATCAAAGAATACATTTTATATATCGTTATTAAATGTAGTATCGTGTTTTTCGGTAATTATTCTTCATTCTAATGGTGCTTTTTGGATATATAGTACTGATAGATATTGGAAGACTGCCAATGTGATAGAAACCCTTTTCTATTTTGCTGTACCATGTTTTTTTATGATTTCTGGAGCAACACTTATGGATTATAATGAAAGATATGGATTAAAGGATTTCTTTATAAAAAGAATAAAAAAAACTGTAATACCTTTTTTGGTATGGAGTATTATTGGTTTTTACTATTATGGATATTTATTAAATGCATATAATCCACGAGATTATAATCTAAAGGAAATACTAAATGGAATAATGAATACCTCATTTGTAAGAATCTATTGGTTCTTTCCTCAACTATATATTGCATACTTGGGAATTCCTCTATTTGCTGCAGTAAAAAAAGAAAGAAGAAAAGAAATCTTTACGTATCTTGCTGTTGTTGGCTTTGTTTTAAATGCGTTAATTCCATTTGTTAATAAAGTTTTTAAATTGGATATTAAATTTCCGCTAAATTTGAGTGTTGTTACTGGGGGGTTACTATATGTTGTGATAGGGTATTTGATTAATGAATATGAGATGTCTTCTAAATGTAGAATTATAATATATATATGTTCTATAATTGGTTTTTTAGTTCACCTAATAGGGACATATATAGTTTCATCCGAAGCTGGCGAGGTTATACAAACTTATAAAGGTTATTATAATATGATGGCTATCATGCATGCTGTTGGTATATTTGTTTGGTTCAAGTATAATTATGTTTTTTTTGATAAAAAACCAATTAAAAGAATTGTTGAGACTATTTCGGGATATACATTTGGGATTTATTTGATACATAGATTTATTTTGGATGCGTTGAAGCTTTTGCCATTTGTTAGAATTACTTCAATATTCTTTAGATTAGGATCGCCATTTGTGGTTTTAGGTTTATCAATGTTAGTAATATGCTTGCTTAGAAAAATACCTGTTATAAGTAATATTCTTTTTCCATAAGCAAGGTTTTAGTACTTTAATCTGGGCATCCAAAGTATCTGATAAATGCCCGATATCCTTTGAAAACTGAGTGGGGAGGCTGACCGTTTTGTACGATGAGTGGTAGTAAAATGTAAAACCTTTGTAAGTAAAAGTGTTTTGCTGTGAAGCAAATCATTGTAAAGATATTGGAGAATACTAACGGTTTATCAGGGAAAAAATTATGAAAAATGGAAAACTGATTAAGAATTATATTTATAACACTTTGTATCAGATTTTGGTTTTGCTTGCTCCAATTATAACAACCCCGTATGTAGCTCGTGTTCTTGGAGTGACTAATATTGGAATTTATCAGTATACGCAATCT
>AUXO016020375.1_pt1 | contig 12307 bp, 6 predicted proteins | sample 768731 | NCBI WGS metagenome assembly AUXO01 (sample SAMN02715735, study PRJNA202380) | gut metagenome | biome: sheep rumen | host: Ovis aries | place: New Zealand: Palmerston North | reverse complement strand
CCTATGTCAGGCTTAAGGAGGAGGATATGATAAAGAGCGGATACGCAAAACGTGAGGTGATAAATCTGCTAAAAAACTGTGTAAAGGCGAGGATGAACCTTGTGTTCTGCGGTGAACCCGCAGCGGGTAAGACAGAGTGTGCCAAGTTTTTTTCATCGTTTATACCTGCCAATGAGAGGGTGATCACCATAGAGGATACACCGGAGTGGCATTACAGCCTGATCAATCCGGACAAGGACTGCGTGGAGCTTAAGGTTGGTGAGCAGATGGACTACACCAGAGCCATAAAAACATGCCTTCGCCTAAACCCAAAGTGGATGATGCTGTCGGAGACCAGGTCAAAAGAGGTTATATATCTGGTGGAGGGCTTTTCCACCGGTGTCAGAGGGATGACTACCCTTCACACCGATGATGTGAGAAAGGTGCCCGACCGAATGGTAAACATGGCGGGACAGTCCAGGGATGAAGGCAGGATGGAAAACGATATTTACAGTTTCATCAATGTGGCAGTGATGATACGGCGCCGGGAGGTGACTGACGAAAACAACGAGAGAGTGGTGAGACGGTACATAGATCAGGTCTGCTTTTTTGACAGGAAGGACGGCCAAAACAACACAATTATGATGGTGGATGACGGACGGCTTATAAACGAAACTCTGCCGGAGGATGCAAGAATAAAGATGGAAAGGGCTGGCATAAAGGATCCGTTTTGCTATGAGATGCCGCCGGAAAAGCACATAAGACTTACGATATCAACCGATACTGCGAAGGCGGGATAGGGAGGTTTTAGTTGAAGGAAAAAGTATTATCGGATGAACTAAAAAAATATGGATACGTGTTTTCCGTAAAAAGATCCGGTGCACAATATGCCGTGGTCTTTGCGGGGATGATCGCACTTGGACGCGTGTTTTCATTGGGGGTGGTATCCCAGATTATTCTTTGTGCGGCAGGGGTTGCCTTTTTGCCTTTCTTTATGATCAATTCAGCGAAAAATGAACGTCATCAAAGGAGATTTTCAGATCTCAACATCTATATGGAGCAGTTCTTGTATTCATTTATGAAGACGGGCAAGATCCTGTCCAGCCTTGAGGATGTGATGCAGCTTTTCGGAGAGGGACAGATGCACAGCACCATCCAAAAGGCCAGGGAGTATATACTTCACACTTATGATGATATAAGTGTGGAAGAAGAGGGCCTAAAGATAATCGAGGATGCCTATCCCAATGATATGTTGCGCATTCTTCATCATTTTGCGCTCCAGACGGAAAACCTTGGAGGCGAGTATGGTGAGTCTGTGAGACTCTTGCTTGAGGCCAGGCGTATGTGGGCAGACCGTGTATACGAACTTTTGCAGGAAAAAAAGAAAAAGAGGCGGGATATATTTTTGTCCATAGCGGTGTCCCTTCTTTTATGTCTGATGATATATCTTTTGTCAGCAAAGCTGAACCTTGATCTGGCAGCCATGCCTGTGGCCCAGGCAGTGACAGTCACGGTGCTTATTTTGGACTTTTTTATCTTTTACAGGGCGGATGTATCACTTACTTCAGGTTATGTGGAAAGTGTTCACTCTGATGGGGAACACTACGCTTTGGAATACGAGAGACTCAGGGACGAGATACCAAAAAGGCCATGGGAAAAGCTAAACCACAGGGTGATGAAGAAATACGTTACAAAGGAGATAGAAAAGGAGTTTCCTTACTGGCTGATGCAGCTGTCCCTTTTGATGCAGACTGAAAATGTCCAGGTGTCACTATATAAAAGCTACGATGGCGCGCCGGAGGTCTTAAAACCGGCGTTAAGGGAACTGATCGAAGGCCTAAAGAGCACTCCTGACAGCATAGAGCCGTATATATCCTTTTTAAAGGAGTATACCCTTCCGGAGATCCATTCTGCCATGAAGATGCTCTATTCCATCTCTGAGGGAAGCGGAGGAGATGCCAGATCACAGATTGCGGATATCATCAGACGCAACCAGAGACTTTTGGATAGAGCAGAGAGAATGAAAAATGAGGATGCGGTGGCGGGAATGTACGGACTATTCCTGGCGCCGCAGATCACGGCGGGAGTAAAGCTTTGTGTGGATATGCTGCTGCTTTTGGCAGTGTACATGGGAGGGGCATAGATGGATACGATATTTAAGACCTTTGCGGGAATATTCTTTTTAATGGTTTTAATGGTGGCTGGACTATCACTTTTTGTTGCATCTGTAGATGCAGCTAATGCAGACAGCTATGCCACATCGGTGACCAACAGGATACGCGCTTCCTATTTTGACAGGGAAGTGATAGCTGCCTGCAAGAAGGAGGCGAAAGGAAAGTCATACGGGCTTGATGTAGACGTTTTTACGGATGAGAAAACAGGGGAGTGCTATGGCATAACGGATGTTTCCTATGTTTATCGGGTGCCGGTATTTGGCATCAGCCACACCTTCCATGTGACATCCGAGATGTATTAAGGAGGAGTCTGATGAAACAGATCATGGAGGAATATGGGGTGGCGATATTGGAGGCTGTAGCCACAGTAGCACTTTTGGGACTTTTTGCAACCCTGGTGTTTTCGCCGGGAGGAGTGATGTCCGAAAGACTTATGGCCTATGCTTCCGATTATGCCGGTGAAGCAGGTGCCATCGATCATATCAGCGCAAAGGGTATGGTCGTGGGCGGCCGGGATGAGATGCCGGAGCCATGTGCGGTGAACTGCGTATATGAAAAAAAGGAATACGGGGTGGCAGAGGTTTTTGATATACCTAAGGGATATACACTGAGGGTGACCAGGGCCTCTCTTTTGGATGACATAAGCAGCGTTGAGACAGGGGAAGGCCGTGGGAATATGGTGATGAAGTCCCATGACACCGGAAGTTGTGATATGACTTCTGACATATGCAGAGATGGAGGACAGAGCCTTTTCTTCCCTGAAAAAGGGTACTATTCACTTATGGTAGCCTGTGCCGATGGAAATGGACACAGTACTACGGGGGTTTATCTTGTCAGTGTGAGGGCCTGATATGAAGCAGATGGTCTTTATACTTTGTGCCATGCTCATGGTTTTGTTTTTTTCCATTCCTGTATTGTCCATTGGGGAATACACTACAAGGTCAAGGAAGCTCGAAGACGCTACAGCCTCCGTGACACAGGAGGTTTTGGAAGAAACGATGGAAAGTGCCACTGAAGCAGACACAGATATAGATATACTTAAAAGCGAGGTCAGAAAGCGCATTAAAAACAGACTTGGTGAAAAGGCGGATATCGAGGTTTCGATAAAAGGAGCGGATCTTAAAAGGGGGCTGCTTTCAGTAGAAGTCAGTGAGACCTATCGCGGGATACGTGATGCATCACATACCTTAGAGACAAAAAAGACATGTATTTTAGAGCGTGAAGCCATGCGTCCTATGATACCTGTATGCTTTTATCTGCCGGATATCACTCCGGATACGTCATCCACATATACCCTTGGGTATGAGAGGCTCTACAGGAAATACGAGCTTCAGTCGGGAGAGGATATTATTTTTCCGGAAAACCCACAGGAACTTTTGATCCCGGTATCAAAGGAAAAGTGTGACACTTATCGCTTTAAGGGCTGGAGGCTGGTAAAAGAAAACGAGGATAGTGTGCCATATAAAGATGTAAAAAGTCATAAGGCCGGCAGTACCTTTTTATCCTTTGACGGAAGTCTGTATGGGGGGATAGCCTTTGAGGCCGAGTATGTAAAGCAATAGCTTTAGATGGAGTTGAGAAATATGGAGCTTATAAAGAAAAAGAAGGGTGCCTTTATTCTGACACTTTTAGTTTTGCTGATCTTTTTTTCCATGCGGGCAGATGCGGATGTGGGGATACTTGCCACGGTAGGAGCAGACTCCTGGTGGATCGGAGATTGCCATTACAACAGGTATTACGTTATAAGGGATGAGATATGTGACGTGTCGGGGAGTGACAGGATCAGCTTTTCGTATGAGGATTCCTACACCCTAAGCGAGACCAGATATGACAGTGATGGTCCCTATACATATTACTATACCCAGATTGACGAGTATTACGATTATTATCCCACCCTTGCTTCGGCGGGTTCGAAAAACAGCTATGTAACATCTTGTGTGGGGGATGGTGCTTCATTTTCCATAAATAAAAACATGAATGCTTATGAGCAGGTGTTCATAGACCATGACATAACGCTTTTTGGAGAGGATCATACCATCACAAACTGTGGAAACAACATGGATATTATTTATGCCCGTTCGGGAAATGTGACCATTCGTGATCTTGGCTTAAACGGTAATGAAAAGATATGCAACGTTGACATGGGCACCGGAGTGGGATCGGCCTGCATCACAAATGATGGAGCAGATCTGACTCTTAAAGACTGTAAGATCTACGGTTCCCATAACAGCAGGAGCAATGGTGGCGACAGTGATGCCGGAGGCACCGGTATAGAGTGCTTTTCAGGGAACACCACTGTGGCCGGATGCAGCATAAGCGACTGTGATGGATTTGGCATATACGTGGGCAACTGGCGTTCTCCCGCGGACTGTTCTTTTGGCAACATAGAGGTGACGGACTGCAGGATATATGATTGTGCCGGCGGTATCGGTAATGCCTATGGAGGAAAGGTGACCATGAATGGGGGCAGTATCAGTGCCACCAGATGGTACAAAAGAGGTATTTACAATTCCTATGACGGCACCTTTACCATGACAGGTGGAAACATCACGGAATGTGACCATGGAATTACAAATCTCGGCACATTTTATCTGCGCGGAGGTAATTTCAGGGACAATGAGATAGGTGTATTCCAGGATGGCAGGCTTATCATGTCGGGAGCTGTAAGGCTTGAGGTTGATGGGGCTAAAAATACCATTTTGCTTTTGCCCGGGAGGATAATAGAGGCAGATGGTGAGCTGACGGGCGAAAAAAAGATCGGTTCTGTCATGCTTTTGGATACAGATCGAAAGCTGGGCAGGGAGATACTTAAGGTGATCTATGACACCCCGGATGATGAGATCTTGCACCTGGATACAATGGATATGGCATCACGATTTGTTCCGGCATTCAATGATGTGCCTGACACAGACGAGAGAAATGAGGAAGGGGCCGATGCCTCTGACTGTCTTTCGGCAAAAAAAGAAGAGGTTTTTTACACTCATAAAAAAAGCGGTACCCATCCCTCAGCTTTCAGGGCCGGGGCAGGGTATGACCGCAGAGGAAGGATCTATAACGGTGATATTGGCACGGTTGTACTTTCAGCATGTTACAGGGCAAGCTTTGATTTGAACAGCAATATTACCGATACATATCTTTCCATGAAAGAGCCTTTCTTTGATTTTTACTGGATGGAACCTCTTTGCTTTCCTACAAAAAGGAAAGTAAGCGCCACGCTTTACGGTAAAAAGGTGGACAAATCCCTTGCACTTTTGGGATGGTCACTTAGACCGGATGGCAGCACAAGGGTATATGAGGATGATGAGATCATGTCTATGCCAAATGATTTCACCTTTTATCCGGTTTTGGATGCTACCATGGCAATGACCTATCACAGCAATTTTAAGGAGCCAAAAAGGTATGAATTATCGGGAGTTATGGTGACAAGGATAAATGGCAAGGAGAGAAGGAGTGCAAACAATAACAAGTCTTTATCCGAGGACGAAATCGATATGTCTTACACCCTCTATCCCATGTATGATGGTTGTCACAGTGAAAACATCATAAGGGGAAATGCCGGGCCTTTGGATGATGTGCCTGACTACCTGTACAAGAGTATAGATACTTCATTTGATGACATTAACTATGGCAAGACCAAAAGGGAAGTGAGATACAGACATATGGGATGGTCGCCCACAAAGAGTGGCATCACATATAAAAATGCATCCGATGATGATCCAATGACACATATGTATGTGAGGAACGAGTCAGGAGATATGCAGCTTTCGGGAGACATATCTCTTAACAAAAAGAGATGTATCAGGGAAAATGACAGGCGCCTTTTCAGACTGTTCTTTTTGTCGGAGTATATAAAAACCTTTGGGCCGGATTACACGGGTGACGACAGGGCGTTCATTATCCACTTTTATTCGGTATGGGATGAGGCTCCCTATCTATGTGTTAAAAATGCGGAGATCCTTGAGAGGGATGTAGATGACAGCATGAAGGAAATGCTTTTAGAACGTATAGTACCGGGGGATGACCGCCACGAGAAATGGGATAATGAGGATGGATATGATGATATAAGGGTGGTAATAAAAGGTATAGATGAAGAAAAATTTTTGGACAGATTTAAAGGCTTGGGAGATATGGGAAGTGTCACTGTGGACTATGAAGCGTGGGATATGGCAGGTAATCACAGTGTCTATCCCGTAAAGGTCACCGTGCTTTCAGGGGAGCACCCAAGGGTGTTGAAGGTAAAGGATGACGTGGAAAGCGGATTAAAAAGATCTGCGTTTTATTACAGGTTTATAGAAGATGATACGGTGGACACCCTTTTGCCGGACTCTCTTTGGAGAGTGCAAAAGGACTACAGAACCGGACTTGATAATGCATTGAAAGATAAAGGGGAGAAATAAGCTATGAGGATGATAAAGAGATTACTCTCAGGGCTTTTGGCAGCGTGTGTTTTTGCCGGAGGCTTTACGGGGATGGGAGTACTGGCAGCCGGTACAGATGACCGTGCTGATGGCATAGTGGACATAAGGGACGTGGTATATATAAACGGGGAAAAATATGTGTGCTATGACAAATATGAACAAAAGAATAACAACACCCATAAGACGGACACATACGGCAGGTTTTTAAAGCTTTCGGATGAATACTACTGCGTATGGCAAAACGGGGTGGATTATCAGAACGGTGTTACGGTAAAGGCCTTTGGTCAGGCCCCTGTTTACGCAGGAGACAAAAATATGGAGAGGTATATTTCCATTGGCAATCAGACACCATATCAAAATGTGGAAAAAAGCAGGGTGAACTCCCATACGGATCCCTTGGCAGATACGTCGCGTCCCTTTGATCTGTCAAAGGACAAGGCTTTTTTGAAATATGGGACAGAGGATTGTGACGGTAATGCAAGAGCTCCGAGATATTACATAGACAATCTTTTGTTTGGTGATCCCAGGTATTTAAACGGAGACTATGTATGGCTTTCGGATATGATTAGGGACACAGTAAAAGACAAGGATGATCCCGATATGACCATGAAGGTTTTTGCGGGAAGCATCCCTCATTCCGGTACGGAGCGTCAGACCTGGAGGGGCTACCTGGGCGGAGCCAGCAACACAGCAGTGGACAACCAGGGATGCTTTTATTATGAGGCACGAGGCAGTCTGCCCACTGCAAACGGGATCACCAGCGGTATGTTTGAAAAGTGGATAGACAACGGGTATGACGGTGGCAAAGAATTTTATTACTGTTATTCATTTACGACTGCAGATGGCCAGATAAACTATGGCGGATACAGCCATCTGCGAAGATATCCATATAGAAATCCTAACGATCCTTATACCGATGAAAAGGATACTACCAGTTATCCAATAGCTAAAGCAGCCTGGGATACCTATCCCAGATATCCTGCAGGAGCCAACAAATATACACCCTATGCCATAGTAAATATTCAAAAGGTAAACCTGGAGTGGCAGAGGGGAAAGACAGCATACAGTTCCCTGGTTGACCGGGTTTTGGATGATTACTCCTGGAACTACTCGGATAATATGGGCCTCAGATACAATGCAAACACAAAAAAGTGGGAGGACTCGGACAGGACCGAGACCATGGGAACCTATGCCTGTGGAAAGAGAACTTCTGTATCTGACACACCTACCATAGGCGGAAAAGCAGGAACTCTGGGTACGGCCGGAAAGCCGGTGTACTACGGAAAGTCACTTATGAAGCTTACCAGAAATGGTTTCAGGGACAGCGAATGGTACTTTTATGGCACAAAGGAGATCCTTGATTCTACCATTGAGCATATAGATTTAAGCAATTCAAACAACAATACAAAGACTACAAATACCAACAGAGGGAGGACAACAGGCTGGTATGTAGATCCGGATCCTACCTGCTACAAGGGTACAGCCGGCACGGTAAACAATGCAAAAAATCAGTATTTCTTTCCTTCCATAGACCTAAAGCTTACCAACAACAGCAATACCAGAGTACTAAGCCTCGGGGAGGTGCAAACCAGCGAAAAGCCCGGAGGTCATATGATAGAAGATGCTGATGGCAGAGAATACCCCGAGTGCGATACTGTAAGATATTTTGAAAACGACAATATTACCGGGGATATGGACATAGATCTTTTTGGACTTTCAAGGATTAATGCCTTATCACCTGAGCTTGATAACAACTCCGGAGATCTGCATTACGTGGAAGGAGGATTAAAGCCGTCGGATATTATGGTGAAAAAACATAAGGTCATTAGGGAATCTCCCCGTTTTGAAAAGGCCTATAATGTGGATGCTGATGTTAAGATCTACGAAACAGAAAAGATCTGGGATAACGGGATACAAAAATACAGGTATGAAGCCAAAGGAGAGGCTTCGGATGAAGGGAGGCTTAAAAACATAACAGAGGACAGTGTGTTTTTGGTAAAGGCTACTGACAGGATATCCGGTGAAATGTGTGAAAAACTCATATACATGGAACCTTCCGCACCTGCAGGGCTTTTGCTTTCGGGTGAGATCCTCAATGAAAACAGCGATGCCTCAAAGCTAATGGCCTGCACGGATGTAAAGCTAAATGACAGGGCTCACGGCCTTACAGTTTCGTGTATTGATGCCGCCGGAAACGAAGACCATAGGGCATTGGCAGATGAATATATGCTTTTGGGAAGGGCAGAGGTTACTGATACACTAAAGCAGCTAAAAAAGAAGTATAAGGGCCTTATGGATGACTGCAACTCTTCACAGGAGGAGATAGACAGGGTCGCTGCTTTGATATCTGACTATGAAAGCATTAGCTTTGCCGGAGCCATAGACAATGAAAACAAGACTGTCAGGGCACAAAATGTATCAGCCAGGGGTGCCGTAATGAAGATTATGGTGGTGATGCCGGAGGATACGGTGGCGGGAGAGAGCCGCGCAAGAAATGAAGACATTGTCTATAAAGGATACTCTCCTTACCTGGCGGATGAGAAGTATATGAACTATGCCATCCTATCATTCTACGTGACTCCCAACGTGTTTTACCAGAACAGAAATGACAACACAGATGATGAAGGCTTTCATTCATACAGGGATGAAAAGACAGGCATAACATGGCATTTTATCTACGATGGTGCGGGGTGCATCGACTATCTCTATACGGATAGTGATATCAGACCTCTGATATCAAGAAACAAAACTCTTGTGGTGCCGGGTGAGATTAACGGGATAAAAGTGTCGGGTATCGGTGGATCAGGCAGCAGCAGCGACCTTCACACCTTTATTCCTGAGGGCTATCTGTCCGAGAGCGGGGAACTTATGAGATACGATTTCTCCTCCGTTTACATACCGCCTTCGGTAAAAAGGATAAATGACGGTGCGTTTTTCGGCATAAAGACAGGTAAAGATGTGCCGGTGAACAGCACTGAGGATTATCCGGGCTTTACAACTATAAGGATACCGGCAAACATAAGCTATATAGGAGCATTTGCATTTTCAGGTACCAATTTCTCGTCGGTAAGGATAGATAATGCTGCAGGTCTTTCCGTGGGCACAAAGGCTTTTTCGGACATGAAGGAGCTTAGGGAACTTAGGATCTACGGCGATCTTTCCGAGGAACAGTCTTTTGTGATAGGCGAGGAGGCCTTTAACGGAGATGATAAGCTTACGATCATAAGCATACCATCTGAGATATCTTTGGATGGCGGAGAGTTTACCGTGAATACCGCTACAGGGGGCATGACTGCGATCTGTGCCTCATACCGTGGACCGGTATATGCAGGAGAGTATCCGAAAAATGACAGGGTATCTGTGTATCCCGTATACGCTGCACGTGCCGGGGAAGAAAAACTAAGTCAGGATAAATATTACCTTATGTATGCGGATGACTTCTATGACCTCTGTGAAAATGTGTATGAGTATGACAGGGATGAGGAAGGAAATTGTTTTATCAGGGATCCGGGACTCCTCATGAATGACATCTCAGAGAGAACCTGTGATAAAAAGCCTTTGGGGGAAAAGTGTGATGATAATGAGATGATCTCAGTCGTGGCCTTTGTGGTAAAAAGCGCAGAGATAAACGGAGAGAGTATTCCTCTTTTGGATGACGCCGGAAGGATGGAGACCTTTTCATATCTTCTGACCATACCCTTTGAGGAAAGATCCGAAAAGACGGTCTTTATGGATGAATTTGAGGGTGATTACGAAAAGGTTATGAGGCGACTTGATGAAACAGAAGAGGAATTAGAGTTTACTAAGGCATCACTAAAGGTAATGAAAGAGGAAAATGAAAGGCTTTTAAGGGAAAATGAAAGACTTAAGGCTGAGGCTGCTAAAAAAGATTCGGACAGTACGGGTGCATCAGGACGCAGTGATACATCAGGCACAAGCAGTGTGTCCGGAAACGGCGTTACCTCAGCGGTATCATCCGGCAGTAGTTCAGGCGGAAGCAGTTCATCCGGTGGAGGCGGTTCTTTAGGCGCAGGAGGTTCATCCGGTGGAGGCAGTTCTTTAGGCGCAGGAGGTTCTTCCGGTGGTGGAGGCTCTTCAGGTGCAGGAGGCTCATCCGGTGGAGGGGGCTCTTCAGGTGCAGGACAGGCTGCCGGCAGGCTGATCTCGAAGGCGGGGAACTCAGAATCTTCATCTGCGCTTTACAAGAATTACACAAAGCTTTTGAAGAAGAATCAAAAGCTGACCAAAAAGGTCAGGAGGCTGAAAAAGAAGAACCTGTTGTTAAAGGAGACGGTATCACGGCTTAAGCAGCAGAAGACAGTTCTTAAAAACACAATAAAGGCGTGGAAAAGACCCTGAATCTTTGGTATGATAGCTCATGGTTGATCCATAGGAGATATAACAATGAGCGTAGAGATAAGATCAGATTTAAGGGAAGGCGAAATTAGCCTTTACATAGACAACAAAAGCTTTTTATATGATGTAAACGGTCTGGTGACGGCGTTTTATCCCGGAAGCCGCGTCAAGATCACAGAGGATCCGAAGGATGCCCAGATAATACTTGGTGTGCCAAAGGGCGCAGACCGTATCACCATTAAGAACTCTCTAAAAAAAGAACTGTACGAGGAGCTATCCCGGCGGCAGGGACATACCCTGCCCTGGGGAACTCTTACGGGAGTGCGCCCCACAAAGCTTACCTTAAGGGAGCTTGGCAGAGGAGCATCCTTTGAGGAGACGGTGGAGCATATGCAAAAGAATTACCTCACCTCAGAGGACAAAGCACGTCTTGCCACCCGGATAGCAGTCAGGGAGAGGCAGATGATGTCTGTGCTTGATAAGGACAGTGTTTGCCTGTACATAGGTATCCCCTTTTGCCCGAGTATATGCCTCTATTGCTCCTTTTCGTCCTATGCCATAGGAGCTTATACCGCTTTCGTGGACGATTATCTTGAAGCGTTAAAACAGGAGATAAGAGGTACGGCGCCACTGCTTTCGGACAGGCGTATAGAAGCTGTTTACTTTGGAGGCGGAACTCCTACATCATTGTCTGCCGCTCAGCTTGACGGCCTTATGGATACACTTAAAAAAAGTGTAGATCTGTCTAAAGTCTCGGAGTTTACTGTTGAGGCGGGACGGCCCGATTCCATTACGGATGAAAAGCTTAGGGTTCTTTCGTCCCATGGGGTAGACAGGATATCCGTAAATCCCCAGACACTTCAGCAAAAGACGCTGGACACCATAGGACGCAGGCATACGGTAGAGGATTTTTTCAACGCCTATACCATGGCAAGGGAATACCCGTTTTTGATAAATACCGACCTTATTGTAGGCCTTCCGGGTGAGGGAGAAAATGAGGTGGGGGATACTCTTGAACGTATCATAAAGCTGGCACCGGACAATCTGACGGTACATTCCCTTGCGAAAAAAAGGGCTTCAAGACTTACTGAGCAGTGGGATGATTATTTTTTGGATGCCTTTGTTTATACGGACGATATAGAGCGTATGGTTTTTGATGCCGCATCAAGACTTGAGATGGAGCCATACTACATGTATCGGCAAAAGGAGATCGCCGGCAACATGGAAAACGTTGGTTTTGCAAAAAAGGACAAGGAGTGTCTATACAACGTTCTCATGATGGAGGAGGCCTGTGACATTTTAGCCTTTGGTGCGGGAGCGGTGTCAAAGTTCATTCCAAAGCCTTATGGAAATGAGATTTCCAATGCCAAAGCTGAACGC
>AUXO015670574.1_pt1 | contig 12307 bp, 16 predicted proteins | sample 768731 | NCBI WGS metagenome assembly AUXO01 (sample SAMN02715735, study PRJNA202380) | gut metagenome | biome: sheep rumen | host: Ovis aries | place: New Zealand: Palmerston North | reverse complement strand
ATTAAAGATACGGAAGATGAAGCATTTTCTTTCTTGGAAGATATTGAAAGAGATAGAGCAGAACATGGTGGGCACCGCTTTATGGCAAAAGCACTTCCTGAAGGTGACGGGGCTGTTGCTGATAAAGATAAGTTTGATGGAAAGATTATTTCCGAAAAGAATACTCCTCTTATTCATAATGAAAAAGAGTTCTTGGATTGGTATGCAAAAGAAGTTAAGGGAACGGATTTAGAAAGATATTTAAGTAGAGGGGACGCATATGAAATTGCAAGCATTCTTGGAAACTTTAATTTAGGAGATACAGGAAGTGCTCTTGCGTTCCATCTCGGAGAAAAACCTGTTGATTATTCGACTGGCAAAACGGTTAATGCATATGGATTAAACGACCTTGGTTTTAGAGATAGTCAAGGACGGGCATTAGGAAATCCTGATATTGAACAACTTACAAAAGAAGGCGTAAAAAATGCAATCATTCGCCTGTATTCTGGAGCAGACGCAATGACTGCTCTCCACGAAATTGGACACATCGGATACTGGCAGATGAACAACTCCGAAAGACAGGTCTTTGGTTCGTGGGCAATTCAAACAATGAACCAGTTCGTAGAAGATATCTTGACGAGTATGGGCTACGAAGGGACTTTGAGAGAAAAGGCGATGGCAGCCATTAAAGACCCGAATATTCGTACTCAAGGCATTTTCGAAGAAGTAAGGTTCTTATTAAATTATCCAGATTTAGATATTAACAATTTAAATAATTTACCTGCTAATGTAAGAGGAAGTATTCAAGTTGCTATTGAAGAACGCTTCGCATGGGAATTCTCTATGTGGTATGCCGAAGGTTATACAAAGGGCGTTGAACCAAAAGGTATCATTCAAAGAATCTTAAACAGAATTTGTCATAGTTTACGTCAGGTTCTTGGAATGGTCAGTGGAACTTCCGAACGTCTGAAGAGCGACAACTACCAGAAAGTTAAACATAACGGAAAAGACATCAGATATAACGCAAACGCAACGTTCGAGAATATGAACCTTAACAGTCGCCAACCACAAGTTACAGAAACACAAGAAACGTAGCAGGAAGAGCAAGCACCACAGCCGCAAGTAGAAGAAGAACCTATGTATGCTGAAGAAGGAGCAAATCTTTCTGGAGTAGATACTACACAACAAGGACAGCAATTTAATGAAACTCCACAACAGGGACAAAGTTGGGGAACAACAAGAAAAGTAAATCAAAGTATTTTATAGCAAGTTCAAAATATGTCCGATGAAAAACTCTTGGATACAATAAGCAGAATGACCCAAAATACAACTCCCGCTACTGCGAACGCATTATTGTTTGAAGCAACGAGAAGGGGTCTGTTGAACCAAAACAGAAATACTCCTTTACCAATCAACCCAGATTAGAGTATTTTCCAAAGAATAGAACAAGACAGACTTGCGAAACGAAACCCAATTGACAGAACTGGGTGGGATTCGGAGATAAACCAAGAACCAGTAAATGAAGATGTTCGAGATATTCCTACTGCAGAAAGTGAATTAATGAGAAGAATTATCAGCGGAGAACAACCTAAAGAAGCACAACCACAACAACAACCACAAATACCACAACAAGAAGAAAACTATATTCCATCAACAGAAGAGGAACGTGGGAACGAAATCTTTAATAATATTCTTGGAGAGATGGCAAGACAAAATAACCAACAACAACCTACCGTTTAGAAGGAACAACCTAAACAAGAAACTAAAGAAGAGACCAAACCCCAAGAGCAAACATAGCCAGAAAAACAAGCAGCACAGACGCAGTCTTCTTGGGCACAAATTCCAGATAGAATTGCAAAACAACTTTATAATAGAGTTCTCAACGGAGACGAAAGAGCAAAGAGACACTGGGATAGACTGCCTAATGAATAGAAAGAAAGAATTATTGCAGAGACTAATGCAAAAGAAGATTAGGTATTGCAACAACCGAAACAACAGCCACAAGAACAACCAGTACAAAAAGAACAGTCAGTACAACAAGAACAACCTAAACAACAGGAAGAACCACAATATGAAGAAATACAAGAAGAACAGCCACAAGAAGAAGTAGAAGAAACAAAAGAAAAAGCAAAGGCAATTCTTGGAAAGAAAGTTTCTGCTTATACAGACGCAAATAAAGAAGTTAATGTTACTTACGCTATTATGGACTTAAATGACATCGTTGCGTCAACCATAAACGATAACGGAAGATTTATTACTAATCCAAAATACCCGAGACAGTATCAGCCAAGAAATAGAAACAGCGTTGTCTCCGAAACACAGGTACGGAGAATTTCTACAGAAATGATTCCAAAACTTCTGGCTGCGGACAATAAAGTAAATTCTGGTGCTCCCGTGGTATTAGGAAACGGTGTTGTTATTAACGGTAATGCGAGAACCTTGTCCATTACAGAAGTTTATAACGACAAGAGATTGGCGGATAACAAAAAGAAGTATCAGGCATACTTAAAAGAAAACGCTGCTGAATTTGGACTGAAACCGCAAGACTTAAATAAAGTTCAAAAACCAGTATTAGTTCGTATTCTGGAAAACGAAGCAGACGCATAGAGCGTTTCTGAATCCTTTGCTGGCGGGGCTGTGTTAGGTGCAGCGGAACAGGCAAAGGTAGACGGTAAGAGAATTACAAATAGCACATTAAATAAATTTAATCCAGATGTAGTTAACCCGTATGAAAGCAATGCTAACCACAATTTCGTAATTAACGCAATTGAAGATATTACCAGAAACAATCCTGAACGCCTTGGCGAGTTCTTGTCTGCAGGAACAGGAGAAGAAGGAGACACAAGGAATGGTAAGGTAACCAAAGATGGTATCGAACTTATTAAACGTGCATTGTTCGCAAGAGCATACGGTGATGATAGTTTACTTGTGTCTATGGCGGAAATTAACGAAGATGACGCAAAGAATGTATTAACAGCAATGATAAATGCCGCTCCTGTAATTTGTTCAGTATAGGCAAAAATGGAACAAGGTCTTGCGTATAATTACGATAACTTTACAAAAGAACTTGTTGACGCAGTGAAACGGTTTAATAGACTTAAACGCCTTGGAGAAACAATTACACAGTTCTTGGCAGAAAACGATACAGCGTTATTTGCAAAAGAGGAAGTTTCCCCTGAAGAACATGAACATTTGGAAAATCTTGAAGCGATGAAACGGTCTGCTAAACAGATAACAGAGTATCTTAAAGAATATGCAAATGGCGTAATTAAACAGGGTAACCCGAACCAAGCAGACCTGAAAGGAAACTTTAAAGAGAAAACTCCGTTGGTAGAACTTGCTAAAGAGGCAAGAGAAAAAGTTTCCCCAAGACAGGTTGATATGTTCGCCGCTCTTGAAGAACCACAGGAAGCAGTTAAATCAGAAAAGCCAAAAGCACAGAAACAAGAGAAACAAACAAAACAAAAAGAACCTGTAAAACAAGAATCAAAAGAAACCCCACAACAACAAACACAACAAGAAGAAGAGTTGACTACAACGCCAAGACAAGTGGATATGTTTGCTGATTTCGGACAAGTCCAAAACGACGAGACAAACGAAACGAGAAGTGGTAATATTGAAAACACGAACGAAGCAAATAACCAAGATAGAGGAGGAAACGAAAATGGCGAAACCGAAAAATCAAGAGGAACAGAAGATATTCGAAGAACTTCTGGAGAAGTACAAGGACAACAAACTGGCAATGGAAATGATAAAAGGACAGTACAACAGCCAGAAAGACAAGTCAAGTTGGAATCTGATGAAAACAACATTAGGTTGGATAGAAGGGTAAGCAAAACCTTTAGTGGAATTTTTGATAAATTAAAACTTTCTACAAAGTTAAACGACTGGTTTGATGTATCCAAAGGAAAGAACCAAAAAGAAAACTTTATAAAATCAATTAAGACCGCACAGGAAAACAACGAACACGGGGCTGCAGTTGACGCTCCAAGTGTTGAGGATTTGAATGGTGCGGTTATTATTTTGCATAATAGCGGACAAGCAGGTTTCTATATTAAAGATGGAGACTTTAAGGGAGTGTTTAAAGACCCGAACTTAAAGGTAAAAGGTATCTCTGAAGATATGACTATTTTGGCACGTGAGTTAGGTGCTGTAAAAGGTGATTGCTATGGATTGCCTTTGGTTCGTCTTTATGCAAGAGCAGGGTTTGTTCCCGTGGCAAGATTAAAGTTTAACGAATATTATATGGATAAATCAGACCCAAAAAATAAATTCTTGTTAGAAGAACAACCGTATGTATATTCGTTGGCAGTAGACACAAAAGATTTGTCGGAGTTCCATAAAAATTTAAGGAACGGAGTTTACGGACAAAACTTCTCTAATTAGGTTTTAAATACCGCTGATGACGTAGTGGAAATTCAAGACCACGATACCGCAGTTCGTTTAGGCGAAAACGAAAATGGCGAGAAATATATTAGAGACCTTGATGAACTTTCTGAACAGGAAACAGAAGAACTTAAAAATGAATTAGGTAAATATAATTTCTGGGACGGAAAAGATTTATGGTACGGCGGATATTCAGAACTTCTTAATTACAGAGATGACGCTCTCAAGAAACAGGGTCAGAAACCAAAGCCACAGCAAACCAACCAGAATAATAAATAGACTACCGCACAACAAACAGATAAGAAGAGAAAAGAAACAAGGGTAAGAGGGGCTGTTGCTGACGCAAAGAGAAAAGGCGAACTTGATACAACTAAAGGCGTATTAAACTTTATTAAGAAAAAAACAGACTCTTATATAGAAAACTACATAGCAAAGAAAAAGAAAGAAAAAAAGTCGTTTTCAAAAGAGGAAGAAAATAAAATTAGAAAACACGCAGAAGAATGGAAAGAGTAGGGAGTTGCAGACGTTGACAATGTGTGGAATGGAGAATTCAACGATGTAAAAGAACTTCAAGAATTTGACAACATTAAACATTTATCAGATAAAGATATTGATAGAATGGATAAAATTTACGATACACAAGAAGAATATCAAAACTTGTTTATGGAAATTGTCAACGAAGAAAAACCACAGTACGTTCTTCCTTTAATTAGAAAAATAAATACGGAAATTAAAGGATTAAAACATCCACATAATCTCGCATATATATCTAAATTAGGGTCGAAACTCCTTGACCTTAAAGGAGAACACAACTCAAAACTGAACCTCAAAAACGTAGAATCGGAAGAAAAAATTAATTCTGATATTGATAACATTATGAAATACGTAATTGAGCCATATTACTATGAAGATATGGACGTAGAAGAAGCAATGAATAATCGTGCTGAAGGAGGTTTCATTGATACTGGTGTCCGTTACATGAAAGCGACCGAACATGACAAAGATACAATTAGAGAACTGAATAAGTCTTATAACGACGAGTTCTTTAAGATTGGTAGAAAACTCGGATATTCCAATGAAGAAATTAAAAGTATCCTTGCCGCTCCAAGAATTATTGAGAAAGTAGTGAACGGAATAAATTCTGATAGCAATTTCCAATTGTATTTAAACCCGAAAGACGAATAGATGTACGGAAAATAGATTAAGGCGTTTGCAAAGTTAAACCATCAGGTTAATGAAAAACTCTGGAAAAGAAGAAAAGATAAGAATGACAAACTGTTCTACGGAAAGAATTATTATAAGAGTCCAGACGGAACTTGGAAACGAGAAATTTCCGACAGGAATGCGAAACTTAATTCTGACAAAATTGTTTCTGATATTTTGAGGAAAGGAAGATTGAGTGGTCTTTCTTATAAACTTGGAGATATATTATCTCACAAAGAAGTTCTTGACCATTTTCCTAAACTCAAAAACCTTGATGTTCGTTTCTTTGATAAGGACATGGTAACTGATGGACTTATTAAGGGAATTACAGTAGATGACCTTGGTTTCACCGCTGCTTACGACCCAAACAACAAACAGATTGTCGTAAACTCTGAAGACTTTAACATCAATATTGATGAGGAAAATCTTAAAACAGAAGAGGACTACGAAAAGGCAATCAACGGAATAAAAGAAGCGATAGATGAGATGCTTCCATTTCTTTTGCACGAAACACAACACGCAATACAAGATATTGAACTTGAATATAATTCTTCCAATAAGGTTGTTTCTTTAGTTTTACACGCAAACCTGAAAGATGTATTTAAGTTTGTTAAAAATACAGGAACGAAACAGGATATTGATTTGGCAAGAAACAAATTGAAGAGCGTTAAAGACATCTATGAATTATTAAACAACAAGAAACCTTCAGAAGCAGAAAAGAGCCTTAAAAATTTACTCAATAAATACATGAATAATTACAGTATTTATTATTCAAGCCTCAAAGAAATTGAAGCGTATGATACACAAGAAAGATTTGCAAAGAACTTGGACGACCACCTTCCGCTGACTTCCGCAGCACAAATTATGGATGGGAAAACTTATGACGCGTATAAAGATTTTGTTAAAGGAAGAGGTTTTCTTATTCGTTTTATGGAAGCAGGCAATGAAGCGGTAAACTCTCCGTTCAAAGATAAAGTGTTCGCTGCTAAAATGGAAAACAAATATAATAACTTGTTCATTAAAATCGGAAGAAGATTAAGAATGTCAGATGACAGAATCAAATGGGCGTTGCATAAGAGAAAACAATTACAGAGACTTAAAAACGATATAAAGAAAAATAATTTATGGAACATTGATTTAAACGACATAACTCTTAATGTAAAGAACGATTAGGCGTTCAACGATTTTGTAAAGATTAATGATACTATTACCGCAACATGGTGGAACGAAAAAATTCAGGGAGATAAACTTGGAATTAAAACAGACTACTCCAAAGGAATATACGTAAATCATTTCGGAGAAATGGTATTCACCATAGATGATACTGACGCCAAATTAAATATTAACGTAGAAGATATTGGTTTTAATGATACAAAAACTATGAGTCTTGAACAACTCCTTTCTCACAATGACCTTTTCAAGGACTATCCTCAATTGAAAAAATATAAAGTCGAATTTAAACACTTGGGGTTAGATACCGCAATGGGAGTGTATACAGCAGGGACTAACACAATAACAATGAATCTGGACTACTTCAACGGAGAAAATCGTCCAAGAATAAAAGAAGTAAAAGATGGCAATGTTACAAGATATTATACAAAAGAAGAATTTAATAACCTGTCCGAAGAAGAAAAACAAAAAGAATCAGAGACAACTCAAAGATTTTTCGCAAGTGTAGTATTGCACGAAGTTCAGCACGCAGTACAAGAAATTGAAGGAAACTTCAGTGACGTGTACGCCTCGATGGGAGAATAGATGGTTACCGATTAGGCTGTGTTAGAAAATCCATCAATATTTAAGAAATATATACAGGACAATATAACAGACTTAAACAAACAACTCGCCAAAGATAATCACGCAAGAGTTACAAAAGAGTATATAGAAAAACTTTTCAAAAATGCGGATTAGTTCATATCGTATAACGACTTCTATAATTCTAAAACAGATAAACAACAAGAAATAATCGACAATATGAAAGACGCCTTCCTGAAATCTCAAGACTGGAATATGAAAACTGTCGCACAAGACCTGTATACTCAACAGTCTTCTGAAATCGCAGCAAAAGACACACAGACAAGATACCTGCATAACAAACAAAATCTTCCACCTATCATTTCTTCTCCAAGACACGTTGCTGTTAAACTTGGATAGAAAAACGAATACAGATTCCAGTAGGCAACAGAAGATAATCAAACAAAGAAGAAGAAGAAGGATGACCTTACATACAAAGAGAAAAAGGCAAACGCTGCTGGAAGAAAGAACCAAGAAAATGTAGATAAGATGTGGGCGAGAAAGAATAACGAAATCGCTTACAGACATAAGAATGTATACTCCGTATCATTCGATAAGGCGGCATAGGACAATCCAACAAACGCAAGAATGATTGAATACTTCAGAAGCGATAAAGATATTTGGACAGAAACAAAAGATAAATCTGATGATTCCATTACGTTTGTTAGAAAGAACCCGAAAGAACATCATACAAGAGTATGGAACTATTCTGGAATAAACGGTATCGAGAGAGCAGATAAGGAAAAGACTAAACTCCGTGAATGGTATGATTGGTTCAAGAAGCAAATTATAACAAAATTTATTAACGATAGATATGCTCTGTATCAGTTAGCAAGTAAACTTGGTGTTCAAAAAGCGTACGATAAATTGGTAGTCCTTGCAGACCAGTCCAAGACCGCAAATACAGCAATGGAAAACGGTATTAGATACAGAAACAAAGAAGGAAAGATTGTCCGTACCAAAGGGTTGAACCAAATTATCAGAGATATTGGTGAAGATAACCAGAAGTCATTTAACGACTACTGCATTGCGTTCCGTGTTTTAGATTTGCAACATCACGTAGAACGTTTGAGGGTTGCAAAAACTGATGAGTAGGGAGAACTGATAAGAGACCAATACGGTAATACTCTGTACGATATAAAAGAAGTTATAAAAGAAATCAAACAAAAGATGACACCAGAAGAAGCACAAGAAATAATAGATAATGTCAAGAAAGATAAGAAGATAGCAAAACTCTTTGAAGATAATCGCAAGGCGTTCGTAGAATATAACCACGCATTATTGTAGGCAACATTACTTGACAGTGGCATTATCACACAAAAAGGATATGACCAACTCGTAGCGAATGACCCGAACTTCGTACCGTTATCTAAAGTAATGGACGATGAAGATTGTGGTCTGACAAGTATGTACCGTGCAAGCGGACTTGTAGATACAAAGAATCCTATGAGAAAAATCGGAAGTAGTATTCGTGAAGTAAAAAACCCGTTAGGCGAAATGCAGAAACGGACAGCAATTTATTATTCTATCGCAGCAAAGAACAAAGCAGCAACGACATTTATTAAAGAAATTGCAAACAAAGAAGAAGTACTTGCGAATGGAGATAGAGTTGCACGGGCACAGGGTATTATCAGAAAAGTAAAAATCAAAGAAGAAAATGAAAAGTTCATCACACAACCAGAAAACAAAGACCAGATTATCTATGTATACAATAATGGCGTAAAAGAATTTTATCAGGTATCGGATAGAGATATCTTCTTGGCATTACACTCTATGGACAGTCAACAGTGGGGAACTATCGGTAAACTTCTTGACACAGTAGGTCATAAACCTGCGGCGTTGGTAAGAGCGACTGCAACATCAACCCCAGACTTCGGTTTGAGAAACGTTGTTCGTGATACGTTTGAAGCGTTCCTTACTTCCGAACACGGATTTATTCCGTTCATTGACTCTGTATGGGGTATGTATCAGTTCGCAACCAACTCCGAATGGGCACAGGAATATGCTGATGTTGTAGGAGAATACGGAACACTGAACCGCGACAATGGCAGTGATATCGTTAGAGTCGGTGACGTAATCGACGAAAAATATAACCCGATAACAAACACAAAAGAATTCGTACAAAAACAATGGAGAATTTTCCAAGACGCAGGAAAGACCAAACAACAAAGGGTAGACGCATTAGGAAGAATGATGACAGTAACAGAGAAAAACGGTAAGCGTTTTGCGGCTGGCGGAAAAATAATCTTATCTCCGTTCGTTGGTGTATATAAGAGTAATAAAAAGTTGAACGATATGTTTGAACAAGGAACTCGTATTGCTGAATATAGAAATGCAAAGATGGGTTATAACGGAACTATGGATAGAATAAAGAGAGGCGGTCTGCTTAACTGGAATGCAAAACTCAAAGACGCAAAAGGAAGTAAAATTGACGCCGCACACGCAGCAAAAGACATTACCTTGAACTTTGAACAACACGGTTCTTGGGGTAAAGTGATTAACCGTTATGTTCCTTTCTTCAATGCAAGTATGCAGGGTATCTATAAAATGTGCAATGCTATTGAATTGGCGACCAAAGGGATTGACGGACATAATAAACCTAACGAATTACTGAAACAAGAAATGCGGGTTAAAGTTGCTATAATGACAGCAACCGCAATTGGTTTGGCTTTCGCAGGTCAAGGTGACGACGACTACGACGAAGCACCAGAATGGGAGAAAGAAAGTTTCTGGATATTACCAAACGGATTCCGTATTCCGAGAGACCAAGTATTCGGAAGACTGATAGGATATACTGTAGAACATGGCATTGACCAAGCGTTAAAAGGTAAGTTTGAACCGACAGATTTCTGTTGGAATATCATCAAAAACTTTACTGTGGAAAAATGCAGTCCGACTCTGTTGGATATGGCAATCGGTTACTGGGGTAACTACGACACATTTAGAAAACAACCAATAACTCCAGAATATATGGCTGATAAACTTGGTTATTTGTAGGCAGATATTTCAACTTCTAACCTTGCAAAGAACACGAGCGAAGCATTATATGACATTCTTGGGGTGAATATTGGAGCAAAACAAATTGACTGGGCATTAAGAATGCAGGTTTCCAATATGGCAAAATACGCAAAAGGGTTGTTTGACCTTGGGTATAAGGCGTACGACCCCGAAAACTTCAACGAAAGAATGGCTCGTGGTTACGACAAATCCGATAGCACTGGTTCGGCAATAGGTGCATTGAGTGAAGTCCCTGTATTTAGTACATTCGCCACAAACAGAACCGTATATAAATCAATCTCCGATTTCCAAGACAGATACCACGACTTAAAGGTATTGAGTTCTGACGAAAGCAAAATGACCAAAGAACAGAAGAGAGAATGGAAACGGTATCAGGACGCATACAAGAAGTTCTTGAAATTCCAGAAAGACCTGAAAGCAATCAAACAAAACAATAAATTATCAGGAACAGAAAAGAGAGAGAAAGCAGACAAGATATTCCAACAGCAAATCAAGATTGCTAAATGGGCAGAAAAATAAGGGGGTGGCTTTATGCCACCTCTTTTTTAATGAGGTAACAGCAAATGGATTTATTAAAATCAAATACTTATTCTATAAACAAAAAGAATAAGGTGGACGGTTTAAAATTACTTAACGACATTAACAATGAAACTATTTCCGTAGCATTCTTTGACCCACAATACCGTGGTGTTTTAGATAAAATGCATTACGGACAACATAGAATGAAAGACAGGTGTTCTTTGGTTTAGATGAATGAAGAAAAAATACGTACGTTTATTGAGGGAATAAACAGAGTATTAAAGAAAAGCGGTTATTTATTCTTATGGTTAGATAAGTTCCACTTAACAAACTATGCAGAGAACTTCTATAACTGGATTTATAATACAGATTTATAGGTTGTAGATATGATTACTTGGAACAAAGAGAAGATGGGTATGGGGTATCGAACAAGGCGTGTTTCAGAATATCTCCTTGTTTTATAGAAGACGCCAACAAAAGCAAAGGTAACTTGGACAGACCATTCGATTCCCGATGTGTGGTCAGAAAAAGTATAGAGAGACCATCCACACAGCAAACCTATTGCATTACAACAAAGACTTATTGAAGCAACAACAAAAGAAGGAGACTATATTCTTGACCCAGCAGCAGGCGGTTATTCCGTATTTGTGGCGTGTAAGAATGCTGGTAGAAACTTTATTGGTGGTGATATTGAATATGGTGATGAGTGAAAATAAATGGTTGAACTATATATTTAAACTTATTCCTTTTATCGTAGTCTTTACCGTAGGTGTCTGCGTTGGCTACAAACTTATGCCAGAAAAAGTGGTAGTAAAAACAGAGGTTAAAACGGAAACAAAAGTAGTAGAAGTGGCGGGGGAAACCAAGACAGAAGTCAGGTACTTGCAAAAAGCAAGCAACTCCGATGCTGATGTAAATATTAAAACCAACAACCCAACGGTTTCCGTAAACGGAAAGAAATACGAATTTGAAAAACTTCCAGAAGAGAAGCATAAATTCGAGAATGGAAAACTGGAAGTAGAGCAAGGGTACACATTCAAGATAGACGCTTCCGCATTAGTTCCTAAACAGCCGAAGTTCGGTTTAGATTTGGGATACAGTAATCACGGTCTCGTGGTAGGTGGAAGATATAACTTCAACAAGAACGTATCTATCGGAGTGTATGGTGTACCAAAACCAAGAGAAGGCAGAGATAAATTTATCGGTGGCGGACTTACAATTAATTTCTAACGGACTTGTCCGTCACATGAAATTGACGTGAACGATTGTTTATGATATAATCTGTGTGACGGTGAGAACACGAATTATGTCAAGAAAGGAGATTATGTGTTATGAAGACAGTTGATTTTGATTACTTACTTCTTTTTACGTTACCTTCCTGTCCGCAGTGCAAGGGATTAAAAGATAGTCT
>AUXO013707426.1_pt1 | contig 12308 bp, 23 predicted proteins | sample 768731 | NCBI WGS metagenome assembly AUXO01 (sample SAMN02715735, study PRJNA202380) | gut metagenome | biome: sheep rumen | host: Ovis aries | place: New Zealand: Palmerston North | reverse complement strand
AAGTGAAATTGGTGAACTCATGTTGTTTAAGTTTATTGTTTGTTACAATGTAATTATACTGATATTTTATTATTTTGAAAAATTATTCTGCAAATTTTATTATTCTTGCAAAACAATTATCTCCATACTTTTTACCCCTTTCAAGGAGCCAATCTGCAGCCTCATCCTCGGTTCCAGTATACTGCTCAACGATGTGCACTTTACCATACGTTTTGTTGACACTAAAGATCACTGCAGTATGAGTATTGATTTTTGGAAGTTTGTCTTCAGGGACAATGTTAACAAAGTAACGAGTACGGCTGTTACCACCCCAAACAATCGGTTCTTCTTTTTTAAGGCGGATGACAACACCTGATTTGAACTTGTAATAGAGAACAATTACATGATACCAGGTTTCATCCCAAGAATCTCCGGTATATGACTTATAATTTTTATTGATTGTATGGAATATCTCAGAACGATCAGTATTCCATGAAACATGAGGTATACCGTCTTGGAACAGGTCACCGTTCTTTTCTAAGATTTCTCTCCACTGTTCTTCAGTCAGCTCATCGAAATTTGCTTGTTCACAAATTCGCTGTTCGATTTTGTTATAACCGTTTGTAATATCTGAAAAATCGATATTCAGAATCTTACCTAACTGGTCTCTCAATTCTTCAAAGGATTTTGTTTCCATAATTGTTATTGTTGTTACATAGTAATTATACTGTTTTGTTTGTACTGTAAAAAATAAAACACAAACTTTTTTCAGATTATTTTAGGAGCGACATAGAATCCTCTGGTTCCCTGGACATGGAAGGGATTATCCATCGCTCCGAGTTGTGCAATCCGGATTAAATCCCTGGACATTTTCCCCGCTTTTTTCGCTCCAATAAATAATCTGTCCGACATACTTAATCATATTGTGCCGAGGTTCGAACTTACCTGCAGGAAGTTGTATTAAGGGCTCTTATGATTATTTATGTTCAGGTAATAGGGAAACTTTCTTGCTAAAAGATTTCCCTATTTTTATTTTTATCAGTATAATTACTATGTAACAACAATAACAATTATATTATGAAAGTTCTAACAACAAAAATTCAAGGCGCTTGTATTTCTGTTAACGTGTTGTTCAAGAACAAACGTTATAAAATATATCAGAAATGGAGCGATGTACGAATTTATGTATATTGCGATAATGGTTTAGGTTTGATCGCAACAGCAGAAGATATTGACGGGCTTGGGACTATTGACAGTGTTTGTTATAGTGATGCAAAAGCAGAGAAGGTGTTACGTGAAAATGTAAAGATTATGGAAGAGTATTTGAGATTATTATTTGAAGAAGATTAAATTATAAGAATATGGAAAAATATACATTGGTTGGAATAGATGGTAACTGCTTCTGCGTTATGGGTTATGTATGCCAATGCATGCGTAGAGAACATAAGAAACAGTGGGAAATAGATGATTACCTCGCTGCAGCTAAGGCTAGTGACTATGACAACCTCCTTCGAGTATCATTCGAAATGATAGAGGATCTTAATGCTCCTTATGCTGATCTGCCTGACCCAAATGAGGAGAATATGGTTCATATCCCCAAAGAAGAGTTCGCAAAACTAATGAGCATGATGCTGGATATGCAAGCTGCTCTGGTTCAGAACAAACTTAATAACAATCCAAACACTATAGAAGATTTACCAAATTTTTAGAATATGGAAGCATGGCAGAAAATCGATGAAATCGTAGAATTCAAAGGTCCACAATTTGTAGTGGATGAACTTAAACAGTGGATGCCCACAGATCAGCTTAACAAATTTGCAAATGGTCTTGCTATAGTAGCTGATTATAGTTTCTCTGATGAACGTTCAGAAGAGGAAGAGTAAATAAGAATCTAAATAGTTTAAATAAGTTAGGGAGCTTTCGGGCTCCCTAATTTATTTTATCTAGAAACATAAAAAAGTAAGCGAGTCTCCCGACTAGCTTACTCCACATTGTAACAACTTAAACACAACCATTATGAAATAGATAAGGTGTCCATCAAACCTTTTCCTAAGGGCTCCATCTTCCACCATCCCCTTAGATTGTCGTTGGTTGTTCACGACTTAAACTTAATAAACTTAATATGGACTTAAAAACATTATTTATTAAGTTTCCCTTTTTCTTGTTCTCTAAAATTATATTCTCTTTTTTCGATTATGATTAATCTTCAACATGAATTGCATGTACTACAGCTTCTTCCAATCGGTCAAGATCGAATTTGCTAGAAATTCTAGTACCTAGAAAATCTTTTCGCTCTTCCTCAGTAATTAAGCCCTGTTCAACACCGCTGTCAATAAGATCCATAATGTCTTTAATTCTACTCATGATAAATCTATTTTTATTATTAGTACCCCAGTTGGGAATCGAACCCAAATCAGAAGTTTAGAAGACTCCTGTTCTATCCGTTGAACTACCGGGGCAACATGACAGAAGGAACGGAACAACCTAGTTTTAACTTTTATTTCCTCTTATCTTCGGTACGCCCATAAGCCTTTACTCGAGTTATTATGCTTGCTTATTGCTTTCCGCGGTCTGTGGCGCATATACTTTGATATGTGCTAGCCTCTGTCTTTGTGGGCCCAGCAGGGCTTGAACCTGCGACCTACTGATTATGAGTCAGGTGCTCTAACCAACTGAGCTATAGGCCCATCAGATTAATCTGATATAAATTATATATTTTATTCTTCAAAATAATTATACTAAAAATTTCAGAAATTTTTCCAAAAACTTTCTAGAAATTTTCTTTAATTTCCGAGTTCAGTAATAACTCAAAAATATCGTCCTGATATTTTTTAGTTAATTCTATCATCTTGATAATTACCTTTCTGTGATTCTTATGTATTTCAAAACTACCGAACAAGGAACTACTTACACTGATATTATATGTACCATCTGCCATCTTTCTTGTGTAAGGTGTAAAGCGAATATCACCTTGCTTGAATTGTGCTTTCCATTCATTCTTATACTTCTCACCCCAGTAATCCTTACACCTTACAAGGCCAGGGATATTATCAAATGTCTGGGATAAGAAGTTCTGGAAATGCTCGCGAGCCTGTTCCTTTTCTTCATCAATCTTCTGTTGTTCTGCGATTGACAATTCTCTTACCCAACCCTTTACCCAAGTCAAGTTAAATGCTACATCTTGCCAAACAGCTTTCAAACCTTTCTTGTCTGTGATTGTTATGTCAAGATCTTCAAGGAAACTCTTTGCCTCATTAATCTTAAGTACAACCTCAGAATCAGTACATCTCGAAGGAGTATAAGGAAATGGAAAACTGGACCTGTATTTGGTATACTCATCGTATCCTTTATAATACAACCCATTCTTAAATCCTTCAGGCAAATCATTGTTGTTCAACCAAACAACGATATTACCTCTTAAATACTCACAATGCTTGTACAAGCAATATGTACCACCAACTGCAGTGTATTCATAAGTCATTAATAAGAGTACCAATGCTTTATTAGGATCATCTGTGATATACAGAACGTTGTAATTAGTTTGATTCTTTAATTCTTCATAACTCTTTACAACCCTGAACTTTTCTTTGTTATAGATTACCATAGTTATGTATTTGTTGTTACAATATAATTATACTATTAAATACGAATAACATAAAATGTGTATTAAACTTTTTTAGGAGCGAGGGTTAAAATTAGCATCTTTACATTTAAATGCATTTGGCACTCGGAGTGCCAGTTAAAAAATGCATTTAAATGCTAATTAGCATAATTCGCTCTTATCATGCATATACATAAAATAAAAGGGAACCATTACTGGTTCCCTATAGAAAGGAGTGTTATTCGCTTAATCAGCGTTTCTTAATTTCTTGTATGCAGCTTTAATTAACTGTTGAACACGAGTCTTAGTTAATCCTAGGCTATCTGCGATCTGGTCATCTTCCCATTCATAATCATATGGAGCGATACCAAATTTCTTCTTAAGAATATCTCTTGTTCTTTCATCAACAGAATTCAAAAGATCTTCCACAGTGTCGATTACTTCCTGTTTGTCCATCTCTACTTCATAATCATTACGAGATGAAGTAGCCATAGCCAAAGAACCCATTGTTCCAGCTTCTACATTACCTTCATCATCGTCATGACCCCTGACAGGGGCATTCATCGAGTTCATGATTACATCACAGAGTTCATCCTTAGGGATCTTAAGACCTCTTGCTTGGAATAATAATTCTTGTAATTCATCAAGATCTGGGTATCTACCATTTTCTGCAAAGAACTTAGCAGATACTTTATTGATGTTACTACCGATCTGATAATTATGTGGTCTACGAACCATTTCAGCTGCATCACCATAAAGATATTCAATCATCACCTTACGGATCCATGGATATGCGATCGTAGATAATCTAGTACCTTTACGATAGTCATAATGGTCAATTGCATTTGAAAGCCCAATCATTCCCTCATCTACGAAGTCTTGCATTTGCTCTGGATTTTTACAGACGTTTCTTGCGATAGAATAAACAAGCATCTGATTATGCGCCATCAACTTTTGCTTGGCTGTGATATCACCTTCTTCTTTCCAAAGACGACCAAGTTCTACTTCTTCTTCTCTTGTAAGTGGTTGGTCATATCTACCACGGCGAACTCCTTTAAGGAATGCACTGGTCATATCTAAATCTCCAGCATCTACTCTGGATTCACGAATTGCTCTTGTATGTTTCATATTCTAATTATTTCTTTCTAGATTATTTATTTCAAACAAACGATACCGATGATCGTAATATGTTCTCTCTTACAAAACTGTTCAGCACTACCACAGAACATATACCAAGGACTTACTTGCTGCCAAAATCCGGCGCATTTAACTTCTACACACCAAGGTTTCGAATTAGTCTCTGGATTATCTCTTACTATTCTATATTGCTTAGTTTCCATATTGATTCTAATTTAAGTTGTTTACATAGTAATTATACTAATAAAGCATGGGATTAAAAAATCCCATGCATACAATAACAACAATTTAACAATTTATTTATTTCAAGACGGGTAACAATTCCTGTAAGCGCCAAACCCATCATATACATAGGTCCACCCATTACTCATCTTGACTTGAACAGTCTGACCTACCCATCTTGCGTCTAATACCCTTCCACAAGGTAAGGTCAAACCTCTACGGTTATTATAATTTTCATATACGAATACGGTACAATTATCAAATTGTAATCTTCCGTAATTTATAGTATCTCTTGTAAACATAATTATTTTTATTTTACTCGTTCAATTGCTTCAACCAATGCTTTATGGAAGTTACTTCCTTCAAGATATTTGTTAGGGCCCCAATCAATGTATTCTGAACTCATTACTGCACAAATCAGATTTTTCAAAGTCTGAGATCTTTGTCTTGTACCACTTTTGTAAATGAAGAATGAAGTACAGCAGCGTTCTCTTCCCATAGGTACGGCCATATATCCAAACAAACAAATTGTATTATTGATTGCTTCCAGATATTGGTCAATCTTATTTTCATCGAATACCTTAACCATAATTCAAATTATTATTTGTTGTTACAAAGTAATTATACTAATCAATTCAATAATCAAAAAATAATTTGGCACAAATATTTCAGGAGTGATAGTTTGGGCATATGGTAGGAAAATTGGGGATTCGCTCTGAGATGATATGTGTAGACCCATCCAAAATTGGGGATTCACTCTCCCAAAAAACACACACATAAAAAGCCCGGACGAATCCGGGCTTCAGTGTTTTTCAGAGTTTCAGTGTTTAGGTTTTATGCGGGGAACCCAGTCTCAGGCAGATCCTCGATGTAGACGAAGGCCAGTGTATTGCCGTCACAGTCAGTTGCAGTAAAGTTATACTGATATCCCCAGTCATAGGTACCGCTATACTCACCACAGCTTGCAAACTGATCGTTGATGGGCTTACGCTTTTTCCAGGACCTGCTGATGATATTGGCCCAAGAGAGGGCGATTGAGCTGACACGGCCCTTTGCAATTCCGTAATACTCCTCAGCCTCTTGTGCAGACTCAAACCACTTTACACGGCGGACAAATCCGGCATATCGGTTTCTTGTCTGGCTTACCTTCTCTTTGTCGTACTCGAATACAGCGACGGGCTTGGTCTTCATATCGGCAGAATTACCATCGTGGTAAGGGCAAGCAGGGCAAGCAGGCTTAGCAGGCTGAGCAGGCACCTGGGTATGATTAGCCATAATCTTGGCAACAACTGCGGTCAACAACTTACCTTCCGGTGTGGCAGGCTTCTCATCCTTCTCGACCTTCTCGACAAGGCCAAACTTCTCCAACAAACCAAGCAAGGTATTGTCGTTCATGATAATCTCTACACCGCCAACCAAGAATGCGATCTCACCGTCTCTCAAAATTGTTTCCTTCATAATCAAATTGAATTTATAAATTGTTTTAATTGTTTACATGTTAATTATACTAAGATTGTATGAACTTGAAAAATTATTTATGACATAATTTCAGATAAATCGTGTTCATACATATTAGATGACAGATAAAACTCCAGGTCAGGAGAGTAATAAGTATGTTCTACACCCGGCATCTTAGTTTCTTCGAAATCTGTGTCAGCCAAAGCGTCCTCGATAGATTCTTTATACTGAGGATTCTCTTTTGCCAGACGTATCATTGCATTGTCAATCATAGCCTGAGCTTCTTCCTTAGTGCCAACAGTGTGTATCCAAGTTACAGGATGCTCGTCAGCAAACTCAAGGAGATCTACTACTACATAAAACTTTCCATTCATATTACTCAAATGTTTCGATTGTTAAATATACATCGTTCTCAGAATAAGAACAACAGGTTGCAACAGAAACCCATTCAGTATAATTTTCTTCTGGGTCAAGAACAAGAATCTCTATTTCGTTTTCTGTATTGACCTTTGCAGCCAAGACATAGGCATCATAGGGGCCGTTTCCACCATCAAGGATGACGCATGGGTAATCATCTTCAACGGTATCAAGATCTGAATAATCAAAGTTATCTTCGGTGAGGCTACCATCTTCAAGAGCATTGGCAAAGTTAATTCTGTTACCGTGCTTACGAAGAATCTCGATAGCTTCTTTCTTATTATTCTCTGTTACAAAATCTAAAGTAAACATAGTAGAATTATTTTATAAGTTCAAAGATGTCATCCATGTCAATGTTATCCATTTGGGCCAACTCGTACACAGCTTCATAATCACCATTTCTAGTAAGCTCTCTAGTTTCTGCAGCCAATGCATCGACATCTTCTTGAGTTTTGATGTCATTAAAATAGAATGCATGTTTGAAACTGCTTTTCTTGAATTTTTCGATTGTCATAAATAGTTGTTTTATGTTGTTACATAGTAATTATACTTATAAAACAGAAAAGGGGAAAAATTTTCCCCTATATTTTTTGTAATAATTTTTTAACAGCGGCGGCGAATATAACGCTTGAGCCAGTTTGCAGCCTCCATCACATCAGAGAACCCGTTGTAATCATTTGTGACAGGGTTACGGTGAATTACATAAATGTATTTTTGACCATAGGCACCCCAGCCATAAGGAGCATAGCCACCTTTGATTTGACGGCGCACATAGATCTCTCCGTTAGGCTGCTTGTGAAAGAAATATGAGATTGAATTATTGCGGTAATCACCAAGAGAGGTTGCTGTAACTTCAACACTGCCCTGACGGGTAATATAAATGTTTACACCAAGAACTTGTTTGATAACTTTGATCTCAAGAGAATTAAGCTTTTGTGCCATAATTAAAGAGTTTAAATTGTTTTATTGTTACAATGTAATTATACTACATATATACAATAATAAAAAATATATGTATAAAAATTTTTGAATTATTTTAGGAGCGACGGTTAATGTGGAAACCAGTCCAGGGATTTCTAGATTCTAATAGGCTCGGAGTGATGTTTTTCCTCCCCTAGTAAAATGCCCATTTTTCGCTCTGAGTAACTCTCGAGTCCCTATGGTGAATTTTTGGACCATCGCTCTAAACGATTCTGGATTAAAAGAAAGAAGCTAGCTTCCCAGCCAGCTTCTCCCGTGATACCTCTTTTTCTAGTGATGATAAATCTTAGTACAATTAAATTACGTTACTCATGTTTCAAATCGTAACTAGATATCTGTTGATAGATAGAATCGAGATATTCTTTTTCTAACTCACCCCAATTCCTACAAAAACTTTCTTTATAAGTGTCATCCTCTTCATTGTAGTCAGTAAACAATACCTTGTCATCCTTGGTAATTATCGCGTGAAGAACACAGATATCCCTTGCACATATAGGATACTTATCCCACATAAATTTTACTTTCTTACTATGCTTGACTTCTTTCCCGTGAGTGGTGAGGTATTCAAATAACTTCTTCTTAGATCTTTCTAGTAATTGTGCTTTAGTTAAACCCATAAAATACTTGGGGTTCTTTAATATTATATATGTTACAGAATGCTAACGATTTAATTTACATATAAAAAATGCTAGCCTATTTCACAACAGACTAGCATCCAACATCTATATATAACTTAAACTATTATTTCAATTTAGGTATTACCATCCAGTAATCAGGTGCTTTAGAATATTCAGATTCTTCGGCGTTAATTATTATTTGTTCAAAACGTCTTCCTTTTTTCTTTTCTTCTTCAAGTAAAACATTAACAGTGGACTCTGGTATAAAAGATATATCAGCTGCATGTAGATTTTTAAAGCATGAACCATATTTACCTTCAGAAAAGTTTACCCAGTAGTCATATCTTTTTATTCCGTCTTCTGTAGTTTTAGATTTAGATTTAAGGTATGGATCTTTTATTCCAAATGTTCTTCTTCTACGTGTACTAGCAAGATCATCATATGAGCATGCTCTGTCATAATATAATCCAACATGATAACATTGGTCTATTGCCTGGAAGTTTTCAGAAGTAAGATGTTCACCAAGATGTGAAGAAATAACGGTTACTTTATCTCCTTCTATTTTTTCTTCATAATAATATCTAGCACCTACACCAAAAGAATAACCAGCAAATCCATTAATTTCAGAATTACCACTAGATCTATCATGATGCCATGCCATTAATACAGGTACACCATAAGGAGGTAGTTCTTTTCTAGTAGATTTCCAAGGAGCTAAACAATAGTTCCTTATCTTTTCATAAAGGATTTCATCTGGTGTTTTATTTTTCATTTTACTTCTGATTTTTCTTAGAATTTTTCTCGAAAACTTTCTAGAAAAATTTCTAAGAATCTTTCTAGAAAGTTTATTAGATTTTTTACTTAATCATTTCGAGATAAGTTGCCTCATCAATCATGCGAATTCCAAGCTCGGTAGCCTTACTGATTTTAGCTGGACCTGCAGCGCGACCTACAACGAGGATGTCAAGCTTTTTGTTTACTCCACCTGAACCATAGATACCACCATTATTGACGATTGAATCTACAAATCCAGACCTACTAAAGTGGTCGAACAAACCTGTTGGAAGAATACGAAGGCCATGGAGCTTAGTAGAAGTAGTTGATATGTCTATATCAGACTTTGCCTTCAACTTGCGAGGACCACGAGGCTTGCGAACCTTTTCCTCATTGCTCTTTTCAACCTTTACCTTTACTGGCTTAGGAATTACGATAGGTGTAGAACCTTTCTTAACCAGGTCATATAACGAACCTACTAATTCTAGTTCTTCATTAGGACGGCACACGATGTTAAGGGTCTTACCATTCTTTTTGAAGAATTCTACATACACCTTATTACGATAAGTATCGCGTACTATTCCATAGAGGTCTGCCAACTTGGTACCATACTCAGGCTTGGTAGTTTCAAGCTCTTCTGGATTGACATACTTTACAATGTCAAGTTCCTTAAAAGTCTTATAAGTATTAGCCATAGTTGTGGGTATTTTTATTGTTTACATATCAATTATACTATCAAAACTCAAAAATAAAAAATAAAATTCACAATTTTTTCAGGAGCGAATAATTCAAAAATCCTTGAATTCTAGTAATTTTCTATATTGACACTCGGAGTGTGTAGCAGAATTCTAGAAGCTTAAGACATTCGCTCCTGTGCTAACTGTATTAAAAAAGGAACTACCTAAGTAGTTCCTTACAGTACCCCCAAATGGAATCAAACCATTACTTATTCTTTAGGGGAGAATTGTGCAATCCTTACACCATGAGGGCTGGTTGACCGCTCCTGGCCGGTCTACATTGGTGGAAAGTACAACAACAATGTTCTGGTCTTCCGTGATAGACTTATTCTCTACCAGATATGGGTTATTCTCACAATCAAATATTGTTGCCCCTTCTTGAGGATCACATTCCCTAATGTCTTCTTCGACAGGGTTGTCAATCATATTTAGATTAGTGAATGTGTTACCGAATGCGAATGGAGAAATCTTTATCTCCTTGTGGTCTTTTACTTCAATCTTAACCATAGTCTTTCTATTTATTTAACTTAACCGTAAATTACATCACCGAACACAATATACTGGAAGATATTCCAAGCATCGAAGAAATCACCATCCTCGTTTACGAAAGTGGCTTCATAGTTCTTATAAAGGCCATCAGAATATTCTCCTGTTACTTTCTTAGATAGGATCTCCTTAAAGGCCTGTTCAATACGTGCCTTATCTATGTGGTAGACAGGTGTGTAGATAGTTTCTTTTGGATGCCCAGGATAGAGGCTCCTAACTTCTTCCTGATATTCTTCTATCTGTAATACCTTAGATATGTTGTCCACCCTCTTCTTGTCGTTGTCAGCCTCCTCGTTGACAGCAACACTGATGTATCCACCATTTAGGATCACATTGGCCAACTTATCTTCGTAACAATCACCTTCGCCTTCCTTCAGCGGCTTATTCTTTTCATCGACATATACATCGAAAGTATAATCCCCATAAAGGGCGTCACTGAACAGAGTTACCAGATCGTCATGGGTAATTTCGATATTATTGATTACAATATCAGCTTTCATACTTCTACGATTTTTACTTCTTTTATTTCGAATTTAACTGATGTATTAAGATTCTTTGAGAATCCTTTTACCCCTTTCAAGGTCTTGAATATCTTGGCATCAAACAAGTCTTTGACCCAAACATATATCATACCTGAATAGTAAAGATATTCTCCTGTATCTGTATTTTTAATTACGTATCTCATTACTGTAATTTATAAAGATAATCTACTAGATATTTTGCGGCTTCCTGTGCGCACTCTTCCTTGGTGCTACCCTTTACATCGATACCTGAACCGCCGATCTTGTCGCTCATCCATATACCGTATTGCCCATTTTCATGGTATAATTCTAAGTCTAGACTTATGTCTTCGTATTTGGTGTCTTCCTCTTCCTCACAGTCCTTATCCTCGTCGAGGCCCTTTTCATCATTGAATTTTTCCCCTAACATATCGAGAATTTTTTCAAACATGTTTTCGCTATCTTCCTCGTCAAGACCTGTAAGCTCAGGAATGATAGTGTGTTCTATAGTATCCTGAATGATATCTTCCAAATCGATATCCATCAGGTCGTCGTAGTCGTAATCAAATGAACAAATCAGGTCATCTACGAAAAGATCTGGTGTCTGATTACGTAGCATACACCACAACTCTTGACCGTATACGTCATACTCAAAATCGTCCATATTCTTGAACATGGTCTTGAGATCTTTCTCTAATTGTTCTCTTGTAATCATAGTTTAAGTTTTTATTTGTTACAATGTAATTATACTACTGATATTTAGAATCAGAAAATTCTGGATCACATTTATGCACTTCAGCATCAGCAATAATGCCATCTTCACACATGTCTATCCATCCTTCACTTTCGATTTCGGCATCCTCATCATTACGATAACTTGGATAGCTATATACCATTTGTCTAGCATCCTCTATGCACTTAGCCTTAACATATATTGGGTATCTTACATTCCCAAACCGGTAGGTCTTTATGACAAACTTGTATAGGTTTCTCTTTTCCATATGTGTAACCAAATTTTCTATTATAATTATACTATGAATCTATCCGATCTTAAAATCCCTATACAATAATATTAAATACGCGTAGGGGTGTACGCGTAAGAGGAGCGAAGCTTTAGCAGTGGATCTAGTCTACCTTACCAGCACTCGGAGTGACACACCCCTAGTCCCATCCCGTCCATGGTAATTCGCTCCGAACGACTCTCCATCCTTGTCCCCACCGTACTTCTTTTAAAAATATCTCCTTCCATTTTTTCTACCAACCAAGGAGTAGTATAATAACATCGTAAACATCCATACTGGGGCTCTTAAGACCCATAGAACATCTGTAATAACTTAAA
>AUXO015727451.1_pt1 | contig 12309 bp, 13 predicted proteins | sample 768731 | NCBI WGS metagenome assembly AUXO01 (sample SAMN02715735, study PRJNA202380) | gut metagenome | biome: sheep rumen | host: Ovis aries | place: New Zealand: Palmerston North | reverse complement strand
CTTGTTGCTGAGTCGGCTGGGGAGGCTTCTCCCCAGCCCGTCCCCAAAACTTCAAAGAGCGAGGACTCAGCAATTACCACAAAAACGAAGTCAAAATAATTTAAGGTGGATAATCTTATGTACTTAACTTATGACGAATACCTAAACTATGGCGGTGATGGGGATGCTGTAAATGAATTGGCGTTTGAACAGCTCGAATTTGAAGCGGCATCCGTAATAGATTGGTATACGTTCAATAGACTTCAAGACGACACAGAATTTCCCGAAAGCGTAAAGCGGTGTATGTTTGCCCTTATACAGCTTGCTTTACAAGAGCATCAGACATTATATGGAGCTGACCCCATATTAGCAACACAGACTGGCGCTATTGCGTCTCAATCAAATGATGGTGTATCTATCTCCTATAATACCCTCAGCGCAATAGATTTACTGGTTCAGTGTAAAGATGCCTCTAAAAAGCTGATAATGCAATATCTACAGAATACCCGCAATAGTCTCGGAAAACGAGTACTGTATAGAGGTTTATATCCCGATGAATAATTACCCTGTTTGGTGGGACACTACCGTAACTATTTACAATAAGTATGAAAATCCCACAACTAATTTAGTAACCTGGTATAAAAAATCAGTGCCCAACTGTTTTTGGAAATATACAGGCGAAAAGGTAGTTGTCGGAGAGGCGGTACTTAATACAAACAGTATTATTTGTAGAATACCTAAAAATGCTCAGTATTTAGATAGGCATGATTGGGAGTTAATTCCAAATGACCAAAAAAATCAATACTTTACATTAAGCCCAAGCGATATTATAATAAAGGGAGAAGTACAGGATATTATAGACGAATATCAAGCGGGTAAGCGTTCTACAGATTTAATCTCAAAGTATAAACGACTACAGGGATGTTTAGAGATTAAAGCCTCAGAAACTGCTACGGGAATTGGTAGATGTTGTGAACACTATTATGTGTTAGGGGAATAAAAATGCCTTCGGTCTATTATGATGTCGGACTATTTAAAGATAGTATGCAATTGCGAGTCAGAGACCTGAAAGGTCGATTTGCTAAGGTGCTTAACTCAGATGACTTACAAATGAAATTTGCAAAGCATATTGGGAAAGACATTGAGCAGTATATTCCAATAAGAAGCGGCACATTGGTATCAAGTACAAGTTATACGTTAAGTGACAGAGCGGGCGGAGTACGAATTAAGTGGCGAGGAATAAATCAAAAGAGTGGATTTGATTATACCTATAGAGCGTACACTGCGGCTTCTCACGATTATCCGGCTCAGAAAAATCCCCTTGCAGAAAGTTATTGGGATGAACGTGCGTTTTCTAATCACGCTATGGCGTGGTATGAATACGGTAAAAAACTTGTAACAAAGGCGGTAACAAAAGAGCTATGAGTGTAGACAAAAATCAGGCTACGATAAATTATCTTTTAACCTGCCCGGTTGTACAAAATAATCCGCTATTCTTTAACTTTGCCACGGTTAAAGAAAATAATAATCAGTTTATAACTTTGTCCAATGACACTATTCTCTCTAAACCATATATTGACGGGTCAGTGTTACGAAGATATAGCTTCACGATGGCCACATTTAAAACTGTATCGTACAATCCTATGGTTAAAGAACCGGGCTATCCCGATGAGAATTTAACAGAGGTAGCAGAATTCCAACAGTTAATAGATTGGTTAAAAGAACAAGCGGATATTCATAATTATCCCGACTTCGGTGCGGATTGCATAATTGACAATTTGGAGATTACATCAGATAATCCCCAACTAACAGATTTAGATACTTCTGTAACTCCGAATATCGCACGTTACATAGTATCAATTAACATAGATTATTTAGACTTAACTAAGCAAACATGGAGGTAAAAAATTATGGCAGTAAAGCAGTTTACTCTTAATGAACATCAGCGGGCTGAAAGAAAACTCTTAATCACTGTTGCGGAGTGGATGGACAATAGCGGCACTACGCCTACTGCTGTTCGTGAAATTCTTGGTAGACGCACAGAAGATTCAAGTATTGAGTACAATGCAGACATCTCTACTACCACTGATATTCTCGGCATCAACTATACGGATATTAACAAAACACAGCCTCAGCAGGATTTTGACCCGTTCCTCATTCTCGGAGGTTCTAAGCTCGGGGCGCTTTTGAATGATATTCGTAGGCGTAATGCAATTAGTGAGCTTAACCAGTTTACTGTTTATGTCATTACTGCATTTATTGATGGAGGCACGGGCAATACTCATGCGTATGAGGCGGAGCGTCACACTAATTGTACAATCGCCTATAATTCCATGGGTGGCGACAGTAACGTAAATATGCCCATCAGTGTATATTTCAGTAATGAAATAACTACTGGTACGGTCGATAAACTCAGTGACGATTTTACGTTCACCGAAGATGTTTAATTAAATTTATGGGAGGACTTTAATATGGCAACAAAGCAGACCAGTATGCAGAATGATTTAGAGATTAAAGCAACACGACCGGCAGATGATGTGCAAGATGTGGTGCTTAATCTTGAACGCAGTAAAAAGCGTTTTAGAGTAGACGGCGATAATGCAAAGATTATAGAGCTTGATGTCTCAGACCTTAGTATGATAACACGCTTTAATGAATCTTACCCTAAACTTCTTGAAATCGAAAAAGATGTTAGAAGTATTCAGACAGAGGGTGAAACTGATGAAAAAGCACTTGGCATGCTGACGACTAAACTGAGCAGTGCCGATACTAAGATGAGAGAACTGATTGATTATATCTTTGATACAAACCTCTGCGAAATCGTTTCTCCTACTGGAACAATGTACGACCCCATTGACGGAATGCTTAGGTATGAGAGAATTCTCGACACTTTTGCCAATCTGTATGCGACTAATATTCATACTGAGGTTGACAAGCTCAAGTCAAGAATTCGTAAACATACCAACAAGTACACTACAAAGAGATAACAACTATGTACGAATTGCCTACATCAATAACAATTGATGGGCGAGACTTCGCAATTACAAATAAGGGCGATTTCCGAATGGTTCTCGATTGCTTTGCCACATTAGAGGACTCAGAGTTGAGCAGACAGGAGCGGTTAATTGCCTGTCTGCTCATTTTTTACCAAGATATAAATGAATACGAGGACTTGAACAGCATACCGGATTTACAGGAAGCTGTGAACAAGATGTATTTATTTTTTAACTGTAATCAACAGCAGGTCGGAGCCCATACAAATTACAAACTAATTGACTGGGAAAATGATGCCCAAATAATAATGTCCGCAATAAATAAAGTTGCCGGGAAAGAAGTTAGATTAGAGGAGTATGTTCATTGGTGGACATTTATGGGTTATTATTGTGCCGTTGGTGAATCTGCACTATCTACCATTGTCAGCATTCGTAGTAAGATAGCTAAGGGCGTTAAATTAGAAAAATATGAACAAAAATTCCGTCAAGAAAATCCACAGTATTTTACTTGGGACGCCCGTACAATCGAACAGAAAGAAGCTGACGAATTAGTTAAAAATATATGGAATAGCGGAGGTTAATAACTATGCCCATTGACAACGAAGGTGTTGTATTACCGGTAAAAATTAAGGACGAAACCACTGCTGGCCTTAATAAATTATTAAATAAAGTAAATAATGCTATTGTTGCTAACGGTCGTAAGCAAACTTCTATCAATGCTCAGATAATGAAACAAGAGCAGTTATTAGCTAATGCGCAAGAAAAAAGAGCAAAAGCATTGGCTGATAAGCGGAGCATTGCTGGTAAATACGGCGCAATTCAAGGCAAAGAAAATAATCTTGCATTAAGCCAGATTAAAAAACAGTATGATGCACTATTAAATGTAGATAAAACTGCGGCTAAAAAGTATGTTAGTAATGTAAACCTGTTTGAGGACTATAATAAAGCGGCTAACGCTCAGAGAAAAGCGGAGGCTGATATTGACCGCTACCAGCAAAAACTTGAGGGCCTTAGAACTGCTCAAACAGCTTTTGTAGCGCAAGAGAAACAGTTAGCTACTACCCGAGATGAAGTGTCTCAAAAGATTGCAGGAAATACTGCTGAACAAGAGCGGCAAAATCAAACATTTAATGTGGCTAATCAGCGAATAGTTGATGTTCGCAGGCGACTGCAAGAACTTGAGGTGGAGCAGGCCAAACTTGCTGAAACGGGCATGGGGTTTGGTATAGAACAGTTTGACCAAAACGCCGCTGAGATTGCTCGTCTTAAAAGGGAACTGGAAGACTATATTGCAAAGCTAAGGGAAACGGAAGAGCCTACACAGGCACATAAAATCTCACTACAAGATATTAGAGTTTTTGTAGGAGAAATCCGAGACACCTACGCATCCATGTCTTCAGTTGTCGGCAAACTTGTTGGCAAAGTAAAAGATATGGTATCCAGTTTGCTCCATTTAGGAAAAACGGGCTACACAAATAAACTGCGTCAGATTGTAACAATGGTAAAAGCATTGTTAGGTCTCCGTGGTTTGTATATGTTGTTTAGAAAAATTAGAGCCGCATTTAAGGAAGGTTTTAATAACCTCGTACAATATTCAAGTAAGACTAATGAGGCGTTTTCTGCAATGAAGAGTTCTTTAGACACACTAAAGAACGCCTTAGCAGTTGCATTTGACCCAATAATACAAAGAATTGTTCCCATTCTTACTACACTGATGGATGCCCTTACTGACGCTATGAATTATGTCAGTATGTTCTTTGCAGTACTCAGCGGCAGTAGTACATATATTCGTGCAGTTAAGTTACAGGAAGATTATGCGGCATCATTGGATAAGACGGCAAAATCTGGTAGAGCCGCCGCTGATGCTTTAGACAAATACGCAAATCCCCTTGACCAGATAAACAGATACGAAAGCGCAAATAATAGAGGCGGCGGTGGTAGCGGAAAAGCAGATACCGGAATAGACCCCAAAGATATGTTTGAAACTGTCGGTGTAGAAGCTATCGGCAGTATTTCTCAGGCAATACAGGACGGAAACTGGTTTAAAGCTGGCAGACTTCTTGCTGATAAGGTAAATACTCTCGTAGAGAATTTTGATGCCAGAGAATTTGCGCATAAACTTGGAGAAAAAATAAATAATGCTCTCGATTTTATGTGGGGGTTCGTTTCTACTACAAGGTGGGATGATTTAGGTAGAAAACTTGCGGACGCAATTGACGGTCTCGTAGAAACTGTATCTCCTAAAAGAATCGGCCAACTTCTTGCAAGTAAATTTAAAATCGCATTTGATTTTCTCTTTGGTTTATCAGAGGAACTGTGGGAAAATAATACTTGGAGTGATTTAGGTGAATGGTTAGCAGAAGTTATAAATTCCGCAATAGATACAATTCCTTGGGCGCGTGTCGGAAAAACCATAAGTAATTTTGTTACAGGAATTGTGGATTTAATATTTACCGCATTTTTCAATATAGATTGGGGCGAACTTATTGAGGGCATTATTTTATCAATAAGTCAAATAGATTTTGGGGCTAAGTTATTATTGCTCACACCCGCACTTATAAAGGGGGTTAAATTTTGGCTTACTCATGCAGAATGGGGACAGATTATTACAGAAATTGTTTTACCTGATATTGGGAAGGCGCTTGCTTCGTTTTTTGCTCCGCTTGGAGCTGGTCTTGCGGCGATGGCAATCCCCTTTGCAATTCCTGTTACATTTGCAATTTCTCGAAAATATAATGACAAAGCCACACTTGAAAACTCAGACGTTTATCAAGAGGTTCTTACATTAAAAGACCAGATAGAGAGTAGTAACGCCTCAATAATAGAGTTCTCTGTTGGCGGAATAAAAGATGTAACAGAGGGAATTGACCCTGACTTATTAGCAAAAATTGAAACCGCAAAAACACTTATTGATAAAATTTTTACACTGTATGATTCTGACCTTAATGATGAGGAATGGTCTACTTTAGAGGGGTATATAGACACAATTAACAACCTCGGACTCGGCACTGTCGTTCAGTATGATTCCGCAACCAGACAGATTATTACTACACGTACCGAAGTTTATAATCTAATTGAGGCTCTATTACAGCAGGCACGAGCTGAGGCGGCTACTGAGTTGCTTAAAGACGCCACAAAAGATTTACTTACTGCGGAGCAGAATCGTAAAACAGCTGTTGAAAATCTAAAAGAAGCAGAAGCTCAGGCGCGCACTGTATCTAATGATTTAAACAAAGTTCGAGAAGAAGCTATCAAGGTTTTAGAGCGGACTGTTGGTCCAATGGACGATGTTACAGACTCCGCAATGGATGCCTATATCAAAGACGGATATTTACACGATGCTACAATCGAATTAAATGGCGAAGTCATGTCCTTGAAAGATGCTTGGCTTATAATGAATGGCTCAATGCAGGAAGCGGCTTCAAATGTAGATGAGGCCCGTGCGGGCGTACAGGACGCAACGAAGGACTATAACGATGCAAGCGGCGCAGTTGAACATTACGGCGAGGTCGTTGCAGACGAGTGGGCGAAAATTCCGAAAAATACTAAAGACGGAGCAGATGCGGCATCGGGTGCTGTCAGTGACAGCGTAACTGATATTACTGAAAATGTCAGTGATATGGCGGACAATGTAACCGAAAATATTACTGACATAAAAGAGGCTGCTCAAAGCGGGTCAAAAGATGCGGCAAATGCGGCAGATACCGCAACATCAGATATTGAAAAAGATGTATCTGATATGAAATCCAATGTAACCTCAGATGTAGAAGATATGTCAAAAGATGCAAGCGGTTCATTAGGAGGCATTTCCGAGGGAGCCAGTTCTTCTACAGATGCGGCAAAAACAGCCGTTTCGGATTCAATGGCAGTGGTGAAGAATGAGTTGAGTACTTTTGCAAATCTCGCAAAGGCCGCAATAATGCTTCCCTTTGAAACATTATCAAATTATGATGCTTATTCAACGACCCGAGATAAAATGTTAGAAGTTGTTAAAGCCATGAAAGCTGTAAAACTTCCGACACTTAATGTGGACTGGTCTACTACCTCAAGAACAGTTACACTTATGGATAAAACATCTAAAATCTCCATTCCTACGCCCAAGTTACAGTGGTTAGCACAGGGAGCTGTTATCCCGCCGAATGCACCGTTCTTAGCTATGTTAGGAGACCAGAAACAGGGAACTAATATTGAAACTCCCGAAACACTGCTTAGACAGGTTATACGAGAAGAAAGCGGTAATAAGGGGAATAAGTATAATGTCAATGTGAGTATCGGGCGTAGGCAGTTGCTTAACATAATTTTGGATGAAGCTAAGCTTGCCAGACAAACTACCGGTCGTAACATATTTGAATTAACCTAAGGAGCGTGATATAATGGCACAGGACAGATTAAAAATAAAAGACAGCAATAATAACTGGGTAGTAATAAAAAGTCCCGACTCTGATGGGTACAATCCTCAGCTTGCTACGACTGACAGTGAGGATTCTGCAAGGTCATTAAGCGGATATGCCCACATAACACCACTATTTACAGTAAGTGGTTATAGTTTAAAGTGGACGGACATCTCCGCAACAGAGGCTTCAAAAATTTTACGACTAATTGTTGGAAAGTCTACAGTAACTTGGCATTATTTTAATGTTGTAACCGCAACTTGGGAAGATGATGATTTTTACACCTCAAATTTTTCAAGCTCATCTGTAACGCTCAAAGAGGGCACAGAGAAGTGGAAAGAATTATCATTTGACATTACACTTAAACAGGGGTTTTAATCAATGAGAGTAGTTACACCCGAATTTTTAAATAGCGAATCACTGACATATCCGCTTGCAACTATTACGCTAAATAGCGGCGATACAATAGTCCTTGACAACCCGGATAAGTTTCAAATTTCAGGTAATGAGGTCAATTGTTCCGCAACTGCATTATCGTTTCCCATAGGTGAATGCGTAGGGGTGTCAATTACTCTCGCCCTTTGGAATGATGATGAGGCTTATAAAAACATTAGTTTTTTAAATGCTAAAATAAATCTTAAAGCCAAAAAACAGGTAGGGAATTCGTATGAAACAATAGACATCGGAGATTATACAGTTATCACTCCCGAAGAGTATGGTGCGACTGTGTATATTGTCGCTGTAGACGATAGTTACAAGTTAGACAAAGTATTTACTTACTCAGATAACTTAACGCTGTCTAACGCAGTTATACAAGCGTGTACACAGTGTTCTGTATCTTATGTTGCGAGTGATTTAAACTTTACTAATCATGAGAAACTATTACCAGAGCCGGCGTCAACAGTTACTTGTAGACAGGTAATTCAGTTTTGTGCTTTGATGGCTTGCGGAAATGCGACATTTAGAGCAAATCAATTAAGAATACTGCCCTGGCAAATATTAACTACAACTAATATGCTTGCGGATGAAAATTCTTATATTTTGTTAGATGAGAATAATGATATACTTATTGAAGATTGGTATTCTCCATCTAATATTAACATAACTTCGCTGAATTTTTACACTGACCCGATTGTGTCTCGTGAATCTGTAACAATAACAGGATTAAGCGTAACTATAGGAGAAAATACTATAACAATTGGTGACGATGCGTATAGATTGTTAATTGCCAGTCCGTTTTTACAAGATGAAGATATTGTAACAGAATATTTACCGCTCATACCTTTTACTAATATATCAGTCTTTACTCCGTTTGATGCCCAAACATTTTCAGATATTAGATTTGAATTTATGGATGGTGTAGCATTTACAGATAGGAAGGGTAATAAATATTTTTCATATATAACAAATGTAACTTATGTGTTTGACGGAGTTACAACAATTTCCTGTTCGGCAGAAAATGCGCCTGTTGTTGATAACGAATATTCTTCTCAAAGCAATACAGTTCTTTCAGCCTTGGCAAAAGCACGAGAGTTAGTTGTAGAGGAAGCTACACAACGAGAAACTGAAATAGGCCGAGTTAATAATGCACTTGCGAATGCCAGCGGATTATATTTTACAACAGAGGCTGACCCGGATAATGTAGGAGCGTATATCTACTATTACCATAATAAAACAAGATTACAGGATTCGAATCTTGTTTGGAAGTTTACAGCGAATGTGGTTGCAGTATATAATAACGGTGTGACACATGACCCTGTAATAACATTGGATGTTAGCGGTACAGCAATACTTGAAAAGATATATGCTATAACATTAGACGCCACTTACATAAAAGCTGGTAGATTATCTTCTCAAGACGGTAAAAATTACTTTGACTTAGACACGGGCGAAGCACATTTTGGTTCTATCCAGTCTGCGATTGATGACATCAGTTCTACACTAAATACATACTTTGATTTTAACCCGACAGAGGGTTTAATTATAGGTAATTCTAACAATGCCGCTATAAAGCTAAGATTACAAAACGATAACTTAGCGTTTATAGATAACAGTGGTAAAATCTTGGCACAGATGAGTAATACACAATTATATATAAGCTCTGCCAGAATAAATACACTGCAAATAGGAACTGATGCTGAGGCAATTTGGGAAATTACATATGACCACGGATTCACAATTAGGAGAACGCGATAATGGCATCAAAATCTCTTACACTATCATTAAAAAGTAGTTCAAGTACATCTGCGCCGTATACGCATACGGTTACTTTGACTATAACTGAACAGTCCCAAGATACCACTAATAACCGCACTACGTTAAGTTATACAGTGGAATTCAAAGCGGGTTCATCTAACAACTATCACTATAATACAGGTAACAAACTTTGGTTAACAATCGGGAGCGTTATTAGTAGTAACGAAGATGTTAATCCAATATACCTTAATGCTGGCGGCAGTAAAACTATAAAATCGGGAACTATTACAATTGACCATAATTCTGATGGTACAAAAACAGTAGATATTTATTTTAGATTTAGGCAGACTCAAAAATCTGCGTATGATGCTAATACTTCCGATACTTTTACATTAACCACCATTCCGAGGGCGTCATCTGTAGCGAATGCTACAGGAACTGTGGGTTCTCCAATTACGCTTAAAATTACAAGAGCATCTACCTCTTTTACGCACACTCTTGAATATGTATTTGGTTCAATAAGTGAAACAATAGCAATAAATGTAGCTACGGCATACACATGGACACCGCCAATATCACTTGCAGACCAAATACCAAATTATGTTAGCGGTAATGGAAGACTAATTTGTAGAACATATAGCGGTACAACACTGATAGGCTCAAAAGAAGCGACTCTTACGTTATCTGTGCCTGATTATACACCAACATTAACTGCGAGTGTGAGCGCCACAGAGTTAAAATTAAATCGCTGTGTGCAGAATTTTTCTAAAGCGATTTTTTCCATGTCGGCGACTACGCAGTATAGTGCTACAATATCCTATTTTACAATAGATGGGGTAGTCAGGCCTAATGGTTATATGTCGGATGTATTAGCATCTTCCGGTACAGTATCTTGGACTATTGTAGTCAGAGATAGCCGTGGTAAAACAGCTTCTACTGTAGTATCTTTATATGTATATCCGTATAATCTTCCTACGTTTACTGAGGCACTTGTTCAGCGTTGCACAAGTTCAGGTATACCAAGTTCTTCCGGCACTTATGCGGCAGTCAGTGTATCTGCAACAATTTCAAGCATAGATGGTCAGAATAGTATTTCAGCGTTAAAGTGTAGATATAGGTTAAACAGCAGTTCAACATATACCACAGTAGATGTTACTAATAATGATACAACTATAATAGGTGATGGGAATATTGATGTTGCAGCCACATATGTTGCTCAAATATATGTGACAGATGCGGCTGGTTCCACAACGTACAGTTCAGAATTTATTTTACCGATAGACAGTATTCCTTTTAATATTCGTGATAGTGGTTCTGGCATTGGTTTTGGTAAATACTGCGAACATGATGATGCGTTTGAAATTAACGAGAATTGGGCTGTCAACATGGGCATGAACCTGCTGATGAGCGGATTAAGCGTGATTCCTGTGGTTGCGTCAAGCGTGAGCGGTGCATCCGGGTATATAAAATATGCAAACGGATTAACGCTTGCGTGGAAACAGTTTGAAAGAGATAACTACCCGATAACTAAAGCATGGGGTTCACTCTATGAAAACACAAATGATGACCTCACACTTGGAGATATGCCGAATAAAGATACTGACGCAGAATTCACAGCCACGCCAGTTGTGTTTGCTTCTCCGAGTGGTGGCAATTCGGCAATCATAGCAAGTATTGTCGGCGCAACTACAACATCGTGGGGAAGAGCATGGGTAGTTAGAGGCGTTCAGTTGGCTAATACAGAAGTAAGAATAAATCTGCTTGCAGTCGGATTTTCGGCAATATCATAAATATATTGTTCTTCCGAAAGAATGTATGATATAATTTTTATAGGCGAAAGGAGAATAAGTCATGAATATAGGTTCAACGCCTAAACACATCTTTATAGTTCCCAATGATATAGATATAACTAATTATAGAGAAATTCAGATTGTTTATTCACAGGCCGGTAAGAAGATTATTATAAAAAATAGTTTATTTAACGAAATTGAGGTTTCAAATAATAATTTAATAGTTAGTTTATCCCAAGAAGATACTTTTAAAGTTAATCCTAACCGAGATATAAAAATACAAGTTAGAATCATGCTTGCTGACGGTGAAGTGATAGCGAGCAATCACATAACAGTTAGTGCGCTTAAATGCCTTGATAGTCGAATTTTGGGGAATGAGTAATGATTATTAACGATGAGATTTTTACACTTGGTTTTCCGATAGATGTTGAAAGTGCCATCTTTACTGATGAGGACAGCAATATCTTACTTGATGAAAACAGCGACAGATTGGCAGATGCGGACATCATATCGGCACTTATAGAATTGCTTACGTTTGAATTGAATATACAACAGTATGTATTAAGTTTTTAGGAGGAAAGCAATGGCAGAAGTCAAAATAACAACTAAACCAGTATCAACTGAGTATGATTATGTCTACGGTGAAAAAGACGGAGCAGTAAAGCGTATTCCGAAATCAAGCATGGGTGCAGTAGTTGACCCAACGCTATCCCATGTCGGTGAGGCGGCAGATGCAGCGGCAACAGGTGCGGCTCTGTCCACAAAGATGGACAAGGTAAACCCTACCGGAAGCGGCACTTTTAAGTTTGGGACAAATGTCGAGGCAACGTCTCCGTCGTCTATTGCGCAAGGTGATAACACTAAGGCCGGAGGCAAGGCGTTTACTGTAACTGCTGTTAGCGGCAGTGCAAATGCCCGTGTGCTTACTCTGGACAGCGTGGAAGGGCTTGCTGTGGGTAT
>AUXO010775387.1_pt1 | contig 12309 bp, 8 predicted proteins | sample 768731 | NCBI WGS metagenome assembly AUXO01 (sample SAMN02715735, study PRJNA202380) | gut metagenome | biome: sheep rumen | host: Ovis aries | place: New Zealand: Palmerston North | reverse complement strand
ACCGACAATTTTTTTCATCATGATAAGTGCATCTTCCGCATCTGGTTTATTGTTGCCGTTGAAGTCAATATCAGAAATTCTGTCGGGAGAAATGTCTTCTTTTCCGAGAATCGCCCTGTTCACGATGATAACATCCAGAATATCAAGTTTTCCACTGCCGTCAGCATCACCGTTTGCGGAAACCGTGACAACCGGATTCACAATCAGTTCTGTTTTCAGATTCGGCATAACAGGTTCATGATTGTACATCCAGAAAGAGACGGTTTCGCCCTGCTGTGGATGAAAGCCTGTATATTCCTGTCCCGTTTCCTGATGGTAGATATCCATGCTGTCAAGATAATAATAGATATTGCCGTCAGTATCCTGCAAAGTCAGGGGGCTTGTTTCAGTTACAGTCAAATCCTGCAAAGTACCGATTTCTTCAATATTACCACAGTTTGTGATAGAATCATCAGGATAGAAATGCATACATCCGGGGATGATGTCTACAATTTCGCCGTTGAATTTGATATGAAGCATATCCCCGGTTTCAGGCCATTCCTGACCGTCAAGTTTTCCGTTCAGACCATCGCTAATCTGGAGCAGGTCAGACCAGCGGGATTTCATTTCATAATCAGAGAGATGCCAGTAAGCAGCATAATCTGTCCAGTCGTAATCACTGACCATCTGCTGAACAAGCAGAGAATTTTCACGGGATTCTCTTACGAGATAGTAACCATTGAAGGAATTACCAGTAAAGCTGTATTTCAGAGGATTTTCTGTTACTTCTAAAGGGAGTATGGGCTGATTCTCATATGTCAGATATTTGACAGTATCGTTGAGAGTGGCGGAAATGCCGTTGATACGTACCGAACCGGAAGTAAAAGTTTCGCCTGTTTCAGAATTCTCATACTGATAAACACCTCCGCCGAGATGTTCTGTAATGGTATAGGAAACAGTATCTAGATAGTCTGCTGCACTTCCGCACCAGTAAATAGCATCATCAGAAGTAACATTCATTAGGTGGTTTTTGTCGTTAAATGTGCCCGAATATTCAAAATAGACCAAATCACCGTAGCTGACAGTATCAGAAGACTGATATACATCAGGTGCATTCTTAGATGTTGTCAGAATGCTATATTCTTGTCCGAGATGTGCTTCATCCAAAAGCATGACTTGCGTAAACGGAAGCGCCGCAGTTCCCTGCCATGTGCCGTCAATGAAAAAATCCTGCTGATTGGCGAAAGCACTTGTGACAATGCCATAAAAGCCTTCTGTCTGATTTTTCAGATTGATTTCTGATGGCATTTCTGCACTGACCGGAAAAGCTGTCATCAGGCTTCCTGTACAACAGAGTGCAGTCAGTCCGGCAAAAAGTTTTCTTGTGTTTTTCATAAAAATTCCTCCTTTATCAAGAATAGGTGTTTCTGATTTTTTGTTTTCATTTATTAGACGAAAGAAAAAGCAAAAAACACTAAGTAAATTTTAAAAAAATTACCGTTTTTTACTGTCATAACCAAAAGACAAAATAGCTGTCATGCAGGTTAATGTTCGCTTTTTTGACATTTTTCACAAATTACGAAAAAATTTTTAAAAAAACTGAAAAAACAGGTGACAAATCAACATTTTTGTGTTATAATAATAATTAGTATGTAAAAACGTCAGAAGCAGAAAATCATCTGAAAGAAAGGATTTTGCCTATGGCACAGAAAACTGCTAAAAAACGCCGGAAAGACCATGCAAAGGCTTCTTTCCTGTTGCTGATGCTCAGCGTTGTACTGGTGTTTGGATTCGGGCTGATTCTTGGAAAACAGGAACAGGCAATTCAACAAACGGCTGCTGTTCCCCGTACTTCCGCTGAAGAAATCCCCACTGAAACAATCATCGAAGAAACTGTTCCTCCTGAAACTGTTCCCCCTGAAACTGTTCCGGAAACGTTACCAGAATTTCATCCTGCAACAGATTTCTGGAGTGCAGAACCACATATCTATCTCCGTGCCAATCATCAGAAACAGGTTGCAATTGGCACAAAACCCGGATTCACTCTGGCAAATGCTACCTATCATGTGAGTGATGAAAATGTTGCTGTTGTAGATGAATCCGGCATCATTACAGGCGTTTCCAAAGGAGAATGTATCGTATCTGTATACTGCGAAACTGAAACTTTAGAAATTCCCGTCACTGTCCGGGAATTGACCATACAGGACGGCTGTACCTATGTAGACGGAATCCTGATTGCTAATAAATCTATCAGCCTTCCGGAAGATTATGACCCCGGTATGCTTCCGGAAACTGTCGAGGCATTTAAACAACTTCAGGAAGCTGCTGCTGCCGAAGGTCTGAATATTTATGAGGGTTCTGGTTACAGAAGTTATCAGTATCAGATTAAAGCTTATAACAGTCTGGTGGAAGCTTACGGACATGAATATGCTGACCGTATTTCTGCCAAGCCCGGACATTCCGAACATCAGACAGGCTATACAGTAGACTGTAATACTATCAATGACAAATTTATTCAGACACCAGAAGGAAAATGGCTGGATGAACATTGTCATGAATTCGGATTTATTATCCGCTATCCGGAAGGAAAAGAAGATATTACCGGCTATGCTTATGAATGCTGGCATATCCGCTATGTAGGTGTTGAGGTTGCAACAGAAATCTATGAACAAGGTCTGACACTGGAAGAATATCTGGATGTCGTAAATATAGAAAATGACATACCCCCGACAGAAGAAGAAACTGCTCCTGACGAAGATATGCCTTTAGAAGACGGATATGCTGTTTTCGATACGACTGTTCCGGAAGAAAATCCAGATGATGAAGAAGTGCTGCAAACAGAAACAGTAATTTCTCCGTATCAGGAAACTGTTCCGGCTGTTGCAGAAGATGATGGTATTGCAATCATTGATGCACCGCTGGAAGCTCCGTAAGTATCATTCAGAAAACTCCGCACAGCCGGAGTTTTCTTGTTTTTCCGGCGAAAGCGGAAAGAATGTCGCAGTTTGGGTGCAGGCATAACCGGGACGTTCCCAAACAGCAGAAATTTGACATAATTGCCTTCTGTCACTGCTGTCCACGAAATGCCCGGCGTGCGATAGCCTTCTGTGACATAGCTTGTGAAAATGACATAATCTTTTCCGGAATGTGGTTCACAAAGCAGAACAGAATTATATGCAGTGTTGAATATCAGAAATTCCGCAGTTCTGCCCTGATATAGCAACGAACCGTTCAGACAGACAGCAGCTTCTCCATGACAGATAATACTGTTTGTTCCGGCACGTTCAGACATTTCCAGCGGCTGTTGGACTGTGATATGCAGAATATCTCCCATAGAAAGACCACATTCCGGTGTCAGCGATTTCGGCAGATAGTAAGACCCACCTTGTTTGTCTGTAATGATATATTCTCCGGAATCAGCTGCTACAACAGCAAAATCATAAGTATAAGGCATTGATTTTCTTCTCCTTTAAACTGATATTTTTTTTGAAAACATAAAACCAGACACAATTTTTCTCATTTTCCCTTAATTATATAACAATTCTGAAGATAAAAAATCAGAAAATTTTTTGATGTTTTTTAAAATTCAGTCAACTGCACAAAAACAATGCTTTTGATTTGTGCAGAATGTTGATTTTGCGGAAAGCTATAGAAATTTATCCTAAAATATGCTATAATAAAAATAGTTATCCAAACATAAAACAGGAGGGATGATTATGAAAAACTTTATCAAAGCATTGGGGTTTATTACAATATCACTTAGTGTTTTTTATCTCAGCTATCGTCTAACAGACAGATATCTGGATAAATTCAGAAGAAAATACATTACTATTGAAAATGAGCATGTCAATGCTTGAATTATGTTTTTAGAAAGGAACTTAATTTTATGAAAGAAGTTGTAATTATTGGCGCAGGTCCTGCCGGACTGACTGCCGGCTATGAACTGCTCCGGCAAGCACCGGAAGACTATCATGTCACAATCTATGAAGAGTCTGAAACTGTCGGTGGTATTTCCAGAACTGTCAACCATGACGGAAACAGAATGGATATCGGCGGACACCGTTTTTTCTCTAAAAATAAAGAAGTGATGCAGTGGTGGGAAAATATGATGCCGTTTCAGGGGCAGCCTTCCTTTGATGATATTCAGCTCAGCAGAGAAAAAAGCCTCGTTCCCGGCGGTGCTGACCCGGAAACTACTGACAGAGTGATGCTTATAAGAAACAGAGTTTCCCGAATTTATTATAAACATAAATTTTTTGATTATCCGGTTTCGCTTAAATGGGACACAATCCGGAATATGGGATTCGGCACAACAATGGAAGCCGGATTCAGCTATCTGGGTGCAACTGCTTTAAAACGGGAGGAAAATTCGCTGGAAGATTTCTATATCAACCGTTTCGGAAAGAAATTATATTCTATGTTCTTTGAAGGTTATACGACAAAGTTATGGGGACGGCATCCGTCTGAAATTTCTGCCGACTGGGGCGCACAGCGTGTCAAAGGCTTATCCATTATGGCAGTCATTCAGGATATGTTCCGGAAAGTAACTGGTATTCAGGATGCTAACACAAAAGAAACTTCCCTGATTGAAGAATTCTATTATCCGAAATATGGTCCTGGTCAGCTTTGGGAACTTACTGCTGAAGAATTCCAGAAAATGGGCGGTGAAATTGTTTTCGGCGCAAAAGTAAAGAAAATTCAGACAAACGGAGAAAATCAGGTCGAGAGTATCACTTATCTGAAAAATCATGAAAAATATACTGTTCCGGCAGATATTTTCATCTCTTCCATGCCTGTGAAAGACCTTGTCGGCGGAATGAATGATGTTCCGGAATGGGAAGCGGAGATTGCCAAAGGTTTGCCTTATCGTGATTTTGTAACGATTGGTCTGCTCGTCAGCCGTCTGGAACTCAAAAACGAAACCAATATTCCTACGCTTGGAAATATCGTTCCGGACTGCTGGATTTATGTGCAGGATACCGGTGTGCGACTCGGCAGAATCCAGATTTTCAATAACTGGTCACCCTATATGGTACAGAACCCGGCACAGCAAGTCTGGATTGGTCTTGAATACTTCTGTACAGAAGGCAGCCGCTTCTGGCAGCTGACAGATGAGGAAAGCCGTGACTTCGCTGTCGGCGAACTCCGTCAGATGGGAGTACTGGCACAAAATACAGAAGTCCTCGATTATCACAGAGAACGTGTCAAGAAAGCCTATCCGGCATATTTTGATACTTATGAAAATATGGACGATTTAATCGCTTATCTCAGTAAGTTTGAAAATCTCTACTGTGTCGGCAGAAACGGTCAGCACAGATATAATAATATGGACCATTCTATGCTGACTTCTTTTGAAACAGTCAGAAATATTCTTTCCGGAAACACAGATAAAGAAAATATCTGGAATGTCAATACTGAACAGGTTTATCATGAAACCAATAAGGAGAATGAATGACACCAGAAGAGATAACTGAAATACAGGAAGAAAATTCTGAAACATTATCGCCAGAAGATGTAACTGAAATACAGGAAGAAATTCCTGACAAAAGACAGAAGATAAAAAAAATTCTGGAGCTGTACAGAAAGGGCGGAAGTGTTTTGCTTCTGCTCTTGGCTGTGGTGCTGGTCGGGTATTATATCCTGTTCCCATCAAGGGGATATTTTCATTCTGATACAGCAGATACCATTATGTGGGCAGAAGCTTCTTATGAATCTGGTAAAATCTTTGACCCTGATTTTGGGTATGCCTGTCTTCTGCCGTTCGGTACAAGCCTGATTATGCAGGCTCTCATGCCGTTTACTGGAGTCACTATGACAACACATGTGCTTGGTATGCTTATCTTTTTCCTGTTGTTTTCCGGAACGCTGATACTCATGCTCCGGCGGATGGGCTGGAATATTGGCTGGATTTCTCTGACAGTTACTTCTGTTCTGATGATATGTTCCGGAAGTGTAAAACTGCGGGAAATCTTCTGGGGACATACAATTTATTACAGTCTGGGTGTACTTTTTATCTTTACCGGACTTTCAATGATATTCCGGCAGATGCAGCTTGCAGAACAGGCAGAAACGCTTGTCAGTCCAAAAAAGAAAAAAGAAAACCGGCTGCAACTGATTTTGTGCTGTATTGTCATTTTTATCTGGTTCTTGCTGACAGGAACTGACCAAATCAGTGCCATCACAATTTTTTCGCTTCCTGTCATAGGTGCAGTTTTCTGTGAACGCTGGCTTGATAAAAATACTAATCTTCTTTCTAAGCGGAATCTGTATGCACTGATTGTTCTGCTGATTATGCTCATCGGTACGGTTGCCGGATATTTCCTGACAAAATATCTTGCCGGAGATATTACGGCTAATTATGCGGATTCTTATTCACAATATTCCAAAATGGACAAGTGGCTTGACAATTTTCATAAATTTCCCATTGCATGGCTTTCTTTGCTTGGTGTGGAAATTGCGGATAATGAACCTTTGATGAGCGGGAAAAGTGTGCAGGCACTTATGATGATTATTACAGGCATTTTTATGCTGCTGTTGCCGGTCATTGCCTTGTTTTTCTGGAAACAGATGCAGGATGCAAAATTGAAAATCCTGCTCTTGACATACTGGTTCATGACATTGCTTATCATGATGGGCTATATTATGGGAAAACTTTCCGTAGCCAACTGGCGACTTTCTCCGATTGTGGCGATGTCAGTGGTTGTTTCACTTGCATTTCTCCGCTGGGCTTTCTCACAGACAGAATGGCAAAGAATTTCTGTCCTGCTGTTGGTGTGCATGATGTTCGTCAGCGGAATTCATGCAAAGACAATTGCGGCTATGCCAAAAGATAATACTTCCAAAAACGTACTCTATGAAGTCGCCGCAGAAATGGAAAGAAGAAATCTGAATTATGGATATGCTTCTTTCTGGAATGCCAATGCGCTGACAATTATTTCAGATTCTAAAGTGAAAAGCCGGGGCGTGGCAATTGATAACGGCGTATGGTTCAGAAAATATCAGGTCAGTGAACGCTGGTTTAAAGAACAACCCGGACAAAGCACTTATTTTCTGTTGCTGACCAATAAAGAAGCGGAATCACTCCGTGAAATAAATTGGGGAACACTGGAACGTCCTCACGCAGAATTTACTTTTAAAAACTATGAAGTCTGGGTATTTGAAAAAAATATTTTTTAAAAAATAATCCTCTGAAATCAGATTCAGAGGATTATTTTTTTGGGATTAATCAAAATCTTCCGGAACTGGAGGTGCAGTTTCATAATCTGGTGAAGAAGTTTCCGGAGTCAGAGTTGGTGCTGTTTCCGGAGCTTCCTGGGGATATTCTCCTTCTGTGACGGGAGCAATGGAAGGTGCAGTCTCCAGAGTTACACCAGAATCATCTAATTCTTCTGTTTCAGTCTCAGGTGCAGCAGTTTCCGGAATTGTTGTTGTCTGTTCTGGTTCTGTCATAACAGGTGTAGTTTCCGGATTGCTTGCATAGAAGATTTTAAGGGTTTCCTCACCAGTCAGGTCAAAGATGTCACCGGCTTCCTTGTTAAGTTCTACAACATAGCCAGTTTCAAAGCTGTAATTGACAATTGCTTCGGTGGTATAGTTTGTCAGTCCAAGTGCCTCAAGTTCAGCTTCATAGTCTTTCAGGGTTTTGCCTGTGTAATCCGGAAGCTGAATCGAAGAAGGTCCTTTGCTGACAACTACTTTTACAGTCGAGCCGCTGTTAAAAGTTTCTCCGGCTGGAATTTCCTGTTCGACAATAATGCCAGCTTTATAATTATCACTGAAAGCGTAGATAGGCTCAAGATATAACCAGCCGTCTGTTTCGAGCTGTTCTTTCTTGAGTTCATAGCTCATGCCGACAAGAGAAGGCATCTGACTGTCTCCCTGTACTTCGGTAGGCACAGAAGCTTCGGCAGAAGATTCTGTGACAATATTATTTTCCGTCACGATTTCTGTCGGGACAGTTGTGGTTTCTGTCTGTGAATTCAGGGAAGATGTTCCTTTCTGGTTCATAATGCTAATCATAATGATAGCGATTACCAGCAGAATGCAGATAGTCATGACCGCAATAATCAGCGGTGTGCGGAGAGGTTCTGTCGTGCTTTCCTGACCGGGAACAGCATAATCAATATCATCCTCTTCCTGCTGTTTTTTCTTATTTTCATTTTTTTTCCGGCGGGAAGGTTCTGGCGGAATCGGCTTAGGTTCGGCAGGTTCTTCGGTCTGCTCAAACAGTTGTGTTACCAGTTCGGTAATCGTCTGGGTACGTTTTTCAGAATCCAGACACAGTCCCTTGACAATCGCTTCAGAAACATTTTTAGGAATATTTTGATTCAGTTCATAAGGTGCGCTGAGATTGTCTTGCTGAAGGCGGCTTGGTGCATCCACGGGCTGACAGCCTGTCAGCAGCCGGTACAATACGGCGCAGATACCATAAACATCTGTAAAAGTTCCCTGTTTTGCACCAGGAGTATATTGTTCCGGTGCAGCATAGCCCTGAAAGAGTTCCGAAGGCAGTTCCAGATGCATTGTGCGTACATCATAAATACTGAACCCACACAGACGCAGTTCGTTTTTCGGCGTAACATAAATTGTATCCGGACTGATTGCCCGGTGAATGACATGACTGTTATGCATCAGGCTCAGTGTGGTGAAAAATGTCGGGAACATGGAAGAAACCTGATGCCATGTCAGTTCCCCGGCATGGTCTTTCAGATATTCTACCAGTTTGATACCTTCAAGATATTCATAAACAACATAGGTTGTATTATTTGCGGTAAACATATCTAGTGTCGGAATGATATGCTGTAAATTTCGCATTTGTGCAAGGCTTTTATTCAGGTCGCTAAACTCTGCCATAAGTGCTTTATACTGCACGACACGTTCCGGAAGTACGCTGATTGTTGCACGACCTCTGACACGGCGGCACAGTCCGACAGGCATATATTCACGAATCAGCACTTTGCAGCCAATAGAGGAATTATAGCCAATATAGTTTGCACCTTCGCTGTTGTGTCCGATTTTCACACCAATGGTGTAGCGGTCATTCAGTTCTGTGCCGGGAGGTGCATAATTGGGGTCATAGGGTGTATCATCCGGATAGCCGCAGTAAGGGCAGATTCTGAATCTTGCCGGTTTCATTTCCATACAGTTGTAGCAGCGGATTTTTTCATCCATTCGGAATCCCCCTTTCCTGATTTGAATTTTTAGCTTCACTTATTATGATATCATATTTTTGAGTTGTTGTCAACTTTTTTCCGAAGTTGTCAATCATTTATTTTCAGAATTGTATTTGTTTTGTAACATTCTTTTATTTTTCAGCAATTTTTACAACTGAATCAGATGTCTGTGCAGCAGTTCCTGTGCAGCAAGCAGAATACTGATTCTGCCGCTGTTCCAGCTTAGTCCGCCCTGAAGCCATGCGGCATACGGCGGGCGAAGCGGTCCGTCAGCAGAAAGTTCAATAGATGCGCCGTTTGTGAATGCGCCTGCTGCCATGATAACCTGATTTTCATAACCGGGCATGTCCCACGGTTCAGGCGTGACATAGGCATCGACAGGAGAACCTTTCTGGATACCCTGACAGAAAGCAATCAGGTTTTCCGGTGTGCGGAGTTCTATAGCTGTAACAATATCGCCTTTCGGTTCATTTGTGCCGGGAGTACAGCGGAAGCCGAGCATGGTGAATAATTCTGCGGCAAAAGATGCTGTTTTCAGCGCATTGGCGACAATATCAGGAGCAAGATATAAGCCCTGGAATAATTCACGGTTCATGCCAAGTGTACAGCCGACTTCTTTTCCAAGTCCGACACAGGTCAGGCGATAGGCACAGAGTTCTACAAGATTCGACTTTCCGGCGATATAGCCTCCTGTTCTGGCAATGCCGCCCCCGGCATTTTTAATCATCGAGCCGATGATAATATCAGCCCCGATGGCAGGCGGTTCGGTTTCTTCGACAAATTCTCCATAGCAGTTATCTGTCATGATGACAGCTTCCGGATTGGCTTTCCGGATAGTTTCACAAAGTGCTTTCAGTTCGGAGACAGTAAAGGCAGTTCTTAAATCATAGCCCCGTGAACGCTGAATATAAGCGATTTTTGCGCCTTTGATATTTTCAGAAACGGCTTTTAAATCAGGCTTGCCGTCAGGAGTCAGAGCAATGATTTTATATTTTACACCGAAATCTTTGAGTGAACCGTTTCCGGGTGTTCCAGTAATGCCGATAACTTCGTGAAGGGTATCATAAGGCGTTCCAGTAACGAATACAATTTCGTCATCTGGTCGCAGCAAGCCAAATAAAGCAACTGTGAGCGCATGTGTGCCGGATACAAAGTTATGACGGACAAGTGCATCTTCTGTACCGAGTACCTGCGCCCAGACTTTATCCAGAATGTCACGTCCGAAATCGCCATAGCCATAGCCGGTACTTGCACCGAAACAGGCTTCACTGACTTTATTGTCTGCAAAAGCTTTCAGCACTTTTGCGGCATTATGTCTTGCCGTGCGGTCAATTTTTGCAAAACAGGCAGCACAGTTTTGTTCTGCCTGTTCAGCAAGAGCTTCCAGACGAGGGTCAATTTCAAAAAAATCATGTATTGCCATTGTCAAGCAGTCCTTTCATGATGCTGTCCTGTGCATCTGGTGTATATTCCAGTACATATTCTGTATCTACGACTTTAAAGCCGATTTCACGGTAAAAGCTTTCACGGATATCCAGTGCATACAGAACGGCTTTTTTGTCGAACTGTGCGAGGAATCCGGCAAGCCAGCGGAGAAACATTCTTGCATGTCCCAGACCTCTGGCTTCGGGAAGAGTTGCCACCTGTCCGACAAGTACATGATTGTCAATATCAAACATGATAGTGGCAGTAGTACTGTTTTTGTAGTTCAGTACATGGCTGACACCATGACGGCATCTGTGGGAAGTGTCTGTCAGCCAAAGAGAATAGTCTTCCAGATTCGGGAATCCGGCATGAAGTATCTGATACACATCTTCCAGAGAAGGGTTGAATTCGACAGCCTCTTCTTCAAAGTCCGCATTTTCGGCATCCGGCTGAAGTTCAAAAGTTGTCCGGTGCAGAGACTGGTAATCCGGCAGCAGCCAGGATAATTTTTCTCTGACAGGTTCATTGCATTCAATTCTGAATGGTTTATGCATATTCAGGAAAGCCGCCAGATTTTCGGTTTCAGATTCTTCTGCACTGACAATCAGTACAGTACTGTTGAATTGCAGCATGACACCATCTTCACCGACAGTATAGAACTGACAGAAAGGATAATCAATGCCATAGGCTTTATAATAGGAATACATTTTTCTGCCACGCCATGTCTTGCGGAGCAGATAAGTATTCAAATCGCAGTCTTTAGTAATTTTTCTAATCATAATTCATGCATTCTTTCCAGCATTTTTTCAGCTAGCTGATAGGTATTTGTCATATCACTGATTTGTGCAGTGCAGTAAGGTGAGTGCAGATAACGGCAGGGAATCGAAAGGGCAAGCGTTCTCACGCCGTTTCGTGAAACATGTACTGAGCCGGCATCATTGCCGCCTGCAATCCGGGATTTGGTCTGACAGGGAATTCCTGCTTTTTCTGCTTCTGCAAAAGCCAGATGATATAATTCTTTATCGTAGATTGTCGCCCTGTCCATGAATAATGCAACTGCACCTTTTCCCAGATGACATACAGCATTGCCGTCATGAACACCGTCAAGGTCAGCAGCCGTTGTTGTTTCAAGAATCAGTGCAAAATCTGGATTTACTGCATAAGCAGCAGTTTTACTGCCACGGAGTCCGATTTCTTCCTGTACAAAAAAGCCGAACCATGTGTCATAAGCAATTTCATTTTCCAGTAATTGCAGCATTGCTGCACAGCCGAAACGGTCGTCAATCGCCTTGGAAGCAACACGGTTTCCGCCGAGTTCCGTCCATTCGCTGTAATAGCAGACGGCATCACCGGGTAGAATGTGTAAATGAATCGTTTCGGCTTTGGAGTTTGTGCCAATATCCAGAATCAGATTTATCTTTTTCGGTTTTTCTTCACGTTCTTTTTCACTGAGCTGATGAACAGGCTTACAGCCGATAACACCGAATCTTTCAGCTTCGGGAAGATATACCGCTCTGCCAATAGCGACATCAGGGTCAACACCGCCGACAGTATCAAGCATACAGTTTCCATCAGGAAGAATTTCTGTAATGATAAAGCCGACTTCGTCCATATGTGCGCCGATTAACACTGTATTTTTCGCTTGATTTCTGCCTTTTTTATGAACCAGTAAATTTCCGAGCGCATCCGTCCGGCATTCCAGAATATCCGGAAACTGATTGATTTTTTCTTC